>ERZ1645187.1624-NODE-1624-length-20480-cov-11.773219_pt1 | contig 20480 bp, 16 predicted proteins | sample MGYA00575352_ERZ1645187 | MGnify/ENA primary metagenome ERZ1645187 (study PRJEB40837, sample SAMN11349314) | freshwater sediment metagenome | isolation source: river sediment | host: Sediment | place: India: Wazaribad , New Delhi | collected 2017-02-21 ... | reverse complement strand
CCAATGATGATGCCCAAAATGGTCAAAAATGTCCGGGTACGGTTGGCGTTGATACTATTGATTGCTTCTTTAAAAACACGCAGAAATTTCATGCGCTCAGCTCCTCTTCCGACAGGATCAGTCCATCCCGCAGGTGCACTGTGCGCTGCGTCTGGGCAGCGATGTCTGGATCGTGTGTCACGATCACCAAAGTTGTCCCTTGATGGGCGTTGAGTTCCAACAGCAGATCCAAAATTTCTTGACCAGACTTGGTATCCAGGTTGCCGGTTGGCTCATCAGCAAGGATGATTGCCGGCTCATTGACAATCGCGCGCGCAATGGCGACCCGCTGCTGCTGCCCACCGGAAAGTTCGTTCGGCTTGTGAAAGACACGCTCCGCCAGCCCGACCCGCGTCAGCGCTTCCAGGCTGCGGGCGCGCATGTCGGTAGCATCACCGCTGTAGCGCAATGGGAGTTCCACATTTTCAATGGCATTCGCGCGCGGCAATAGATTGTATTTCTGAAAAACAAAACCGATTTTCTTGTTTCTGACCACCGCCAGGTCATCGTCGCGCAGTTCCGAAACCAACTGGCCATCCAGGTAGTACTCACCGCTGGTTGGCGAATCTAGACAGCCAATCATGTTCATCAGTGTCGATTTTCCCGATCCACTCGGGCCCATGATGGCCACAATTTCACCCGGGAAAACATCCAGGCTGACGCCACGCAGGGCTGGCACTTCAATTTCGCCGATGTGGTAAATCTTCTTCAGATTGCGGACCTTGATGACAGGTTCCGCTTCAGGCGCGGTACTCATCTTGACGCTGGCCTTCCGAACTGGTTGGGAACCAGGTCCAAAATGCTGGTCGGAGGGTTCAAGACGATCAATTCGCCTTCATCAATCGCCGCTTCCAGGATTTCGACCTTGGAATCGGAGTAGCCGCCAATTTTCACTTCCACGGCCTCGGGAACGTTGTTGCGCAGCACATAAACCACGTCTTTGCCATTCAGCGTTGCCAATGCCTCACTCGGCACCGCAAATACATTCTCTTTTTGTTCCACCTGGATGGACACTCCGGCGGTCATCCCTGGTTTAATCTGGTCAAATCCGTCATCCAGCTCGACCGTGACATTAAAATTCACTACTCCGGTGCGTGCTTCGCCCAATGGGGAAACTGAAGTCACATGACCGGAAAAAGTTTCCTCGAAGAATGCATCAAACACTAGTTCGACCGTTTGGCCCACTTTTACAAAAGGAATATCCACTTCTGAAACCGGCACATCGACATACAGGTGTGAAAGGTCAGAAAGGCGCAGCGCCTGCATTCCAGCCGCAACCTGATCTCCTGGTTCAGTGAAGATTTCGGTCAGCGTGCCATCGAAAGGCGCCTCCAGCTCCAGGCTGTCTAGCCGTTTGTTGACGATTTCCAATTGAATGTCAAGCTGCTCTTTCTGGTCAGGGTCTGGTCCATCCTTGATTTTCGCCAGCTGATCTTCTGCATCGGCAATTGTCTGCTGCTGCAAAGCGATACTGGAGGCTAACTCAGATTTTTGCTGGTCAATGACTTCGGGATCACAGAAGTCCAGGTCAGTACGCGCCGCTTGGACCATTGCCCAATTGGTTTCGGTTGGCCAATCGCGGTAATCCTGCAGGGCATTTTCATAAGCCTGGCGCAGATTTTCTACGCGCCAATCCACACACTGGCGCTCCTCCAAAAGTTGGAGCTCCCGCTCCAGCGAGGTCAGGGAGCTGCGCGCAGAAGCAATGTCAGCATTCAGTTTGGCTCTCTGCGATGCCGTGTTTTCCTCCAGGCTGGCCAGAGAAGTTTCAATATTATTTTTGTCAAGTTGAGCCTGCAGTACTTCCATGGAAGGGTTTTCCTGATCGAGTGCAAGCAGCACCTGCCCTTCTTTTACTGCGTCTTCTAACTGTACTTCACTGGGGCTGACCGTCCCGCTAATTTCCCAAACCAAAACGGTCTCACGATTCGGGCGCACCGTGCCGGTACCGTTGATGGTCGTAATCAGGGTTTCGCGCGTGTAAGCGACGGTAGTCAGGCTGGCAAGGGTTTCAGCGTCTTGCTGCTGCTGTTGGTAACTGTATAAATAAATTCCTCCGGCTGCTAGAGCCAGAACGAGTAAAATCGACAATATCTTCCGCCCGGTTCGCTTAGGCTGTTTTGGTTTCTTTTCTTCGGACATTCGTCCCTCCATGTTGGGGTTAATCAATCAATTCAAATCTTATACCATCAAGTTATTTGAATTGCATCAGAAAGTTTTTATTGGGCTGGGTTTTCAGAGCGCGCTTGCGCCGCAAGCGGCTGCTTGATCAGCGCTGAGACCTGCCGGAAAGCCGGATGGTGGGCGTCACGTAAAAAAGCGAACAGCGCCATCTCCACCGTCGCCAGGTGTGCCCCCTGCTGCTGCAGCTCGCCAAGGGCAACCGTCTTGTTGTTTAACTGGCGTGCAGAAATCGCGTCGCTGACCAGATGCACTTCATAGCCGGCCGCCAGCAAGTCGGACGCGCTTTGAAAGATGCAAATATGCGCCTCATACCCACACAGCAGCACCTGCCTGCGTTGGGAATTTTCGAGCGCGGCGCGCACAGCCGGTTCTGCAAACACGCTAAAAGTAATGCGCGGCAGGTCGGCCTGGCCCGGCAAAAGGCTGGCAATCTCGGGAATGGTGTGCCCAAGTTTTTCTGGCGCCTGGGCGGTGAGGAGCACCGGTATCTGCAGCAAGGCAGCCCCCTGCACCAGCTGCACAATCTGACGGTTGCAGGCTTCACTTTCAGCTACAATCCGTGCCAGCTTCCCCTGCGCGTCTACAATCACAATTATGGCCTGTTCTGCCTCTAACATCCTTTTGCTCCTCCAACCCGACTGTTTCAGGCATATTATAATCAGTGGATAGGTAACCGCTGTCATGAGCATCAAAACCGGTTTTACAGCTGTCGGAGCTGCATTCACCCTCTGGTGGCAGGATTGGACCAATCAGGTGTTGGTTTGCCTGGCTGCCATCCTGCTCAGCCTGACTGTGGTGCTTTACCCAGCGGCCCTTTTTGGAGTATTTACGCAGGCACGCGACCTCACTCATGGAGTGCGCACTGGAATAGCCGGTTTCTGGCTCGGCTTCAAACAGGACTTCAAAAACAATTTGGTTTGGGGGCTAATCAATACCATCGTTGTTGCTCTGCTGGGTTTAAATATTTGGTTCTATGCCAACACGCAATCTTCCATTGCGCCATTTCTGGTTATGTTTAGCGCTTTGCTGGCGCTCTTTTGGCTCAGCTGGCAATTTTTTGCCCTGGCCTGCCTCTTTCTGCAGGAAGAAAAATCCCTCAAGTTGGCCTGGAAAAACGGTCTGGCTGTGATGCTCAACCACCCAGCCTACTGCCTGGTGATCGTGCTCGTTTATCTGGTATTGCTGGGGCTGTCGGTCCGCTTTTTTATTCCGCTTTTTCTCGGTTCGGAATCGCTGATTTGCCTGCTGGCGTTGGTGGGCGTGCAGAGCACGCTCAAGTCAAATGCCTGATCCTTTCTAACGGCTGGTGGGCGCTCAATCGGGAGCCCGGCCGACTTTAGCCACCGTATGGGCTGAGCGCATCCTTTAAGCTATAATTCTTTAAAGAGAGCCGACAAAAGGAGCTTCCGTGGCACGAAAAACTTTGGGCTATATTGAACTGATCTGGGTTTGCGACAGCTGTGGAACCCAAAACCCGGGTGCCATAAAATCTTGCACCAGCTGCGGTGCGCCGCAGCCGGTGAATGTCAGTTTTCTTAAAGTTGACGCCCAAACCTTTAATTTTGTAAAAGATCAAGCCCTGATCCGGATGGCAAAAGCTGGGCCCGATAAGCATTGCCCCTACTGTGGGACGCGCAACCCAGCCGCAGCCGAGGTGTGCGTGCAGTGCGGCGCCGACCTGACCGTTGGTGCCACGTCTCGGCCGGCTGGCGGGCTGGTGGGTACCGAGGCAGCTCCCACCATGCCAGCCGGGGGTCCCCCGCCCACGGGGCGCAAGCCGCTCCCCAAGCCCGCGCTGATTCTCATCATTGTCATCGCCCTGGCAGCATGCGCAACTTTGGCCTGGCTTGCCGGCGGCCTCTTCAGACGTAGTGAGGTCAGCGCCCGGGTCAGTTCAGTCTCCTGGGAGAGACAAATCGCTGTGGAAGTCTGGGGGCCAGTAGAAGCCTCCGACTGGGCTGCGGAGCTCCCTGCTGAAGCAGAAATCATCTCTTGTTCTTCCGAATACCATTACAGTTCGCAAAACTTTGAGCCCAACGCCACCGAAGTCTGCGGGACGCCCTACACCGTGGATACCGGCACCGGGCTGGGGGAAGTCGTTCAAGACTGTACCTATCAGGTTTATGATGACTACTGCCGCTACACGATCAATAGCTGGACTGTGGCCGACAGCCTGGTGGCATCGGGCTCCGATCTGCAGCCCTACTGGCCCGAAGCCAACCTCTCAGCCCAAGAACGGCTTGGCCAGCAAACTGAACAGTACCTGATCCGGTTTTCTGCAGACGATCAGACCTACACTTACCGCACCTCTGACCTGAACTTGTTCCGGCAGGCCCAGCCTGGCAGCATCTGGACGATTACGGTAAATGACTTTGGTGCGGTCAGCAGTGCCGTCCCCCGCGAGTAGATGCGGCCTGCGCCTGTTGCCAACAAAAAAGCGCCTTCCGGCGCTTTTTTGCACTCACGCTGCTCAGAACCCAGGGATTTTTATCCAGGTTTCACCTTGCTCAAACACATAATACGGCATCCATGCCAGGCCGAAACTTTCAATGACAATATCTTTTTTTAGGGGTGTGACCTTCACTTCGCGAATTTCCACTGCCAACCCGTCCTGATCGGTTTTCAGGCTGGCAAGCTCTTCCGTCATTTTTTCATCCAGTTCCGCCAGTTGCTGCTCATAGAGTTTAAGCATCTCTTCCGATTCTTCCACGTTTGACTTGGCGGTAGAGGTCATTCGGCGTTTGGTGAGCGAGCTGTTCAGGCTCTTCTTTCGCCCCCCCAAGAGCGATGCCACCGTAGAAAGCCCTGTGCCGGCTTCTTCCATCCGGCGCTGGTTCCAGATCTTCTTATCTTTTTCCAGCTCCAGCTCTTCCTTCATCTTTTTGACGCGGATGGCTTCCTTCAGTTTTTCATACTTTGCCCTAATTTTTTCCTCAGCCGCTCCTGAAGTGGCTGAGCCTGCCTGGCTGCAGCGAGCTTCAAAGGCTTGCCGGCTTTCCCCGGGCTTTGAAGTCAACTTGAGTTTGTCATGGGTAAATAAAGTCAGAGAATTGCTGCGAAAAACCCAATCAGCAAAGTCTTTTTCCAGCTCCGCGATGGTCTTCTCATCATCAAAGGGATATGCCAGCGCGCCGAAGGTAGCATTCGCCAGTGCCGCTGCTTCCGTGGCAGCCAGATCCACAGGCTCGCTCAAGTAGTCTTGCCATTGGACCAATCCGCGCCCCTGCAGCGCCGGTAAGCGCACGGCCAGGCTGGAGTGTGTATCTACGTCGTAAGTACGGTTGGCAAAATACACCTGAGCTTGCCCTAAAATCACTGGCTCATAGTGAAACCGCGGGGTTTGACCTGCTGGCACGCCCTGGCGGGAGGCTTCACTCATCACTTCCTGAATGGCTCGCCGGAAAGGCAGATAAACGACCCGGGTGCGGGCATCCAGCCTGGGTTCAGTTTCCTGACCGGGTTTTTTAACTGCTCCGCTCTTTAACTCGGCTGCGCTGGAAGGCGCGCTCGGGCTCTCAGTGGCGTGGGCAGGCTGGGCCGGCAATGCTGCGCTGGCCATCCGGTTTAATTCTTTCAGCTTGCTGCGCGTGACCGGCCCTGGCAGATAATTCATTGCCCAGCGGGTGGTAAACACTTGCGGAGCTTTGGCGTTGATGTTGTGCAGCAGAAATACGCGCTTGCCCAAAGCTGAGATGGTCTTGTCAAAATAGGATCGATCCAGATTTCCGCTGACACTTTCCAGCCCATCCAACAAGCGCTGTTTATCCTGATCGGTTTGCAGTTTGCCAATGATCCACGTGCCTGAGTTTGAAAGGGCTTTGTAATCCAGGTCGATCGGGTTTTGCGTGGCGACCACCAGCCCAACACCAAAGGCGCGGGCTTGTTTCAACATTCGCAGGATGATCGGCTTGCTGGGTGGGTTCGCAACCGGCGGCAAGTAGCCGACAATTTCGTCAAAGTAAACCAGAGCGCGCAGGCTCGAGGTCCCCGACTGAGTCCGCATCCAGGTTTCCACGGCAGAATAAAGCAAAGTGATAAAAAACATCCGTTCAGCATCGCTCAAATGCGCCAGGTAAAAGACACTATGGCAGGGTTTTCCATCTGGTCCCCATAACATCGAGGCGATATCGAGTGGCTGACCTTCCAGCCAGGTTTCAAATGCCGGAGCCGCCAAAAAGTTATTTAGAAGCATGGAAAGTTCAAAGCGATCCTTCTCCGGGAAGAATTTTGAGAGCGGCACCACCCCCAGCTTCTCAAAAGGTGGATTTTGTGCCTGTAAAATCAGGCTCTCCAGGTTCAGATCTTCGCCGTGGCTCCAGGCATTTTCAAAAATATTTGAAAGCAGGATATGCTCGCGCGAGCGTACCGGGTCAATGTCCTTAAACCCAACCAGACCAAGCAGTGCCGTCACAGTACTGCTGATATTTTCCCTGATGACTTCTTTGTTTTCTTCCCAGTCCAGCTTGGGAGCCTTCAACGAAGAAAGGATGCTTACCGGAATGGCAGAGTTCGAGCCCGGCGTATAAACAGCGTAATGCACGCTTTCTGCCAACCGCTCCAGGCGGGTTTTGTCAATGCCCCAGTCGCTCAGGCCCTTCTTCCAGCTGGCAGCAGCTTCCTCACCGGCTTGTTCTTTGGTTTTGCCATCTCTCCGGGCTGCGTCTTCGTCCACCCAGGCGGCGAAATCAGCCGGCAGCAAATCCGGAAAGTGCAGCAGGTGGTTGGTCAGATCCCCTTTGGGATCAATCAGGATGGCTGGAATGCCTTTGAGTGCGGCCTCTTCCAGCAAGATGATCCCCATGCCGGTCTTTCCGGAGCCAGTCATGCCGGTGATGACCCCGTGCGTGGTCAGGTCCGCCGGGTTATAAAAGATCGGCTTCTCAGGGTCAGCCTGTTTGGTTTCAAGATCATACGCGCGTCCAAAATAAAAACCGGATGTGTCGAGGTCCATGTCTGCTCCTTGAATAAACGCATTGAACTGCACTCATTATAAATTTATTGGGCTGATTTGTGAGAATCCTATGGACAGCGGTGCCAGTGGCAAGCAGTGCTACTCAGGGCAGCATCGCGACAAATAGTTCCTGCTGAAAAGCCAGAAAAACCTGGCGCGATGGCGCTACCGCAAATGCGCTCACCGCGCGCTGTGGCAGCACCCCGCTGGTGCTGCTGGCACGCAAAATCTTGTTCAGACTCAGGCGCAGACTAAACTGGTACAGCGCCACTTCTTGCGGCTCCAAAAAGTAGATGGAGGGGTCGGGCGGAGGGGAATATGCCAGTCGACTAAAGGCTTTCGTGCTGAAATCTTGGGTTTCGGCTGCGTCTCGGAGGTCTTGATACAGGTAGGGGTCTGCGCACTCCAAACTGCCGGTCACATTCGAAGCCAGGCAGTGTGAGGCATGACCGTCGGCGTAGAGTATAAACATTTCGTCACCGCTCACCGCCACATCAACCGCTGTTTCAAGGTGCACTGGCGTTTGTTCAAAGTAACTGTCGGCAGGTTGATCAAATTGGCTTGAAAAACCGCGGTAAATCCAGAGGGCATTGTTTTGCGGATCCAGAATGAAAAGCCGGCCCGAATCAAATGTGGCTGCCTGCAGTTTGCCCCAGCCAACCGCTGGCGCGCTCAAACTTACAGCTGTTGGGGTTTTATTCGCCCCACAGTAGATCAAATTGCCGCTCCCATCCAAACCCAAAAGCGGCACTTTGGCTGGGTTGTTCAACGGGATGAGCATCACGTCCACCAAGGCCCCCACCTGGACGCCGCCGTAGTAACCCGGCCCGCAAGTAAAATCTGGATCTGCCTGATAGCTGCCGGCGCTGCTCACCATCCGCAGCACTGAACCACTGGTGGCATCCAGCAAATAGACATCATTGTTTAATGGGACGATCTGGCGGATGTCAAGGGTGGGGAACAATTCTGCCGCATATGCTGGGGTGTAGACAAGCCGCTGAGCTCCTTCCAGTGCATCCAAAGCGCTCAGTGCCTGGGCTTGCAGCGCGCGCCATTCATCCGTTACGCCAAATTCTGCGGCTTGCTGCAGCAATGCCAGGGTTTCTTCCCAGCCCGCTTGCTGGCTGACCTGCCCTGGTGCCTGAGCGGCACTGACCGCCGCTGCCCGGGCCTGCTCAAGAAGTGAAAGATATTGATCTTCAACACCGCGAGAGTTAAAAAGCAGGGTCGCCAACCCAACCACCAGCAGTGGTACCAGCAGAGCAATAATCAGCTTGAGCGAAGGCGAAAGAGCTGCAGGCTGTTCCCCTCCCAGCCCCTCGCTGCCCAGGGGCGCTTCCATCGTTTGGCTGACCTTGTCTTCAACACCACGCAGCCAACCCGCACCCGAAGCCACTCCCTTCAGCATACCCTGGCCGATGGCATTGGCTGCCGCTTCGGAATGGGATTGCCCGTTCTGCGATGCTCGCCGGGTACGTATCCGCGTTGTTTCCGGGGAAATTTCAGGAGTTTCAGCCTGCTCTTCCTTCCGGATAGCCTGGGTTTGCTCTTGTTGACTGGGCTCTTGCCGGCGGGATTCGGCCTCCCTCTGAGCGCTTTGGGGTTCCTCCCGGGCCACTTGACCCTCAAGCTGGGTACTTTGGGTTTCCTCCAGCGCTTCTTTCGAGCTCTCAGCCACCCTGGCAGGGGGCTGCACCGGCAAAGGAGCAGCCGCGCCTTCATCCGGCAGCAAAATCGGCGCGACCGGCAAATGGCCGAATAAATCTTCAGCCAGTGTGCTTCGTGTATCTTCAGATGGGCTCGCCTCAGCCTGGTCATCCTGACCGCCAGGTTTGGCGCCGTCCGCTTCTTGCCCGGTTGGGGGTTCCGCTGCCGCCAGAGCTGGCACAGCGTTATTGCCTGGCTCAGGTGTCGCTGCTGGGGTGCCGAGCGGGCTTGCCGGTGGCTTGCCACTGCCGGCAGTAATTTGCAGCAAGACCACACTGCCGTGGTAAGGCTCAGCTTGATAAAGCGTCTGCCAGATCATTGGTACTTCCATCCGGCGCAGCGTCAGCATCGTCCATGCGGAGGGCAAGTCGCGCCCGACGACCAAACAATCCCCTTCAGCAAGATCAGATTGGAAAAAGCGCGGTTTCGAAAGCGAAGCTGCTCCCAGCGGGCGTAGATCCAGTTCAGGGTCAAAGAGCAGGCTGCGGGTATCTTCCCGGATCAAAATAACCCGCGCCTGGCCAGCCTGACAGACGAACAGCACATCATGGTGAATCACCAATAAGGTTAAATCCGCGCTGCGCCAGTTGCTTTCATCACCAAATGGATCGTTTGCTTGAAAAAGGTGCTTGCCTGCGGCTTCTACCACCGCTTTCATGGCTGCAGTCACCGAACCAGAAGTCCGGAAGTATTCGGCGCTCAGCCGTTCATGCCATTGGCGCAGTTCATCAGCGCCGACACTCTGCCGGCCATGAAAATAAAGCAGCAGTCCAATCAGGTCATTTTCCCGGCCTCGGGCTGGGCGCTTGGTCGGGCCGGAGATAAAGAATTCGGGCTGCGGCTGGTCTGTTACTGGAAAATGGATAAAATTAAATGTCATGACATCCACCTGATGCTCTTTCGGGTTGGCGTTTACTTAGATAGTACAACTTTCGTGCCAAAGGGTATAATCACGCCCATGCAATTTTCGATTTTAACAGACCTCGGGCAGTTGGGATCCCTGGAGGCAGAATGGCGAACCCTGCTCAGCGAGAGCGTCTCGCCGGTCCCATTCCTCGACCCAGCTTATCAGCGCAGGTGGTGGCAGACTTTCGGCGGTGGCGAGTGGCCATCTGAAGTCAGCCAGCTGCAGATCATCATTGCCCGGGAGTCTGACCGGCTGGTCGGCATAGCGCCGCTCTTTTTCAGCGAAAAACCAGGCAGCCCGGCCGCCCTCCGTTTTATTGGAAGCATCGAGGTTTCAGACTACCTCGACTTTGTCGTCCGCCCCGCGGACCTGCACCCTTTCTTGGATGGCCTGCTGGCATTTATCCAAACGCGGCAGGAGCTCCCCAGCCAACAATTGGTTCTGGATAACATCCGGGATGATTCTGCCACCTTGATTGCACTGGAAGCAGCCTGCGCCAGGTCAGGCTGGGTTTATGAACGCAGCATCCTGCAGCCTTCTCCGTATATCCCCCTGCCGGCCAGCTGGGACGATTATTTGGCCGGTCTGGATAAAAAACAGCGGCACGAGATCCGCCGCAAGATCCGTAACGCGGAGAGCAATTTTGAAACCGCCTGGTATATCCACAGCAGTCAAACTGGCTGTGATGGCGAGGTGGAGCAGTTCATCCGCATGATGCGCAATGAAGCCGACAAAGACGCCTTTTTGACCGCACCAATGACTGATTTTATGCGTTCGGCCGCTGAATTTGCCTGCAGCCAGGGCATGCTGCATCTCTCATTTCTGACCATGAACAGCGAGCAGGCAGCTGCCTTTCTGAGCTTTATCAATGGCAAGCGCTTGCTGGTGTACAACTCTGCGTTCAACCCCGATTTTTTCAGCTTTTCCCCTGGCTGGGTACTTCTGGCAAAGATCATCCATTGGGCAATCGAAAATGGCTTTCACGAAGTGGATATGATGCGCGGCAATGAAGTTTACAAATACCGCTTTGGCGGCATCGACCGGCATGTCTATCGGGTGAACTGCCAGCCAGCAGGGGCAAACGTCGCCTGAGCCGGCCAGGCGCTGCCACTTCGCTCAGCGCTAAGTCTCTGATACTCCTCTTATATTCAATGGCCATACTTTTCTTGACTGACATTTTTCAGCATGGTATTATTAATCGCGGTCAATTAGCACTCTCACCCTGAGAGTGCTAATTCAAGAATAGAACAATGATGAAAGAACTAACGGAACGACAAAAGCTGATCCTGACGCTGGTGGTGCATGAACACACGCGCACCGCCCAGCCTGTGGCGTCCAACGCGCTGGTACAGCTTTACAACCTGCAGATGAGCTCGGCCACGGTTCGCAATGAAATGAACATGCTGACCGAATTGGGTTACCTGCGTCAGCCCCACACCTCTGCCGGCCGAGTGCCGACTGAGGAGGGTTACCGCTTTTTTGTCACCAACCTGGTGCAGCAAACCACACTGCCCATGGCGACCCGCAACACCATCAGTCACCAGTTTTATCAGTCTCGTCAGGGACTTTCCGATTGGCTGCGTTTGGCGGCTTCGATTCTCGCCAGCCAATCGCAAGCCGTCTCAATCGTGACTGCCCCGCATAGTGAGCAGGCCGCCTTTAAACATTTGGAATTGATCGCCACCCATGGCACCCAGGTATTGATGGTGTTGGTTTTGGTAGGCGGCGAAATCAGTCAGTCACTTTTGGCGCTGGATGCATTCGTCTCGCAGGAAAGTTTGTCGAACACTGCCGCCCGGCTGAACAGCCTCTGCCAGAACGCCACCTTGGCTGAAATCCGAAATGTGCCGATTGAAAGCGACTCTCTGGAAGAGCGGGTCATGGCGGCGGTAGTTGACCAGATGGAACAAGCGGATAAATTGGTCACCGGAGAGGTGTATCTGGACGGGCTGTCCAACATTTTGGCTGAGCCGGAATTTTCTGAAGGCACACTGGCCAAATCGCCACTGCGGCTGTTGGAAGAAAGGCCCTTCCTTGACGAGCTTATATCCAAAACGGTTTTGACCTCGGACGTCGGCGGCGTGCAAGTGTTGATCGGCGGAGAGGGCACCTGGCAGGAACTGCGCGAGTGCTCGCTCATCCTGACGCGTTATGGCATTCCCGATCAGATGACCGGTGCACTTGGGGTGTTGGGCCCGATGCGTATGCCTTACGGGCATGCGATCAGCACAGTACGATTTGTGGCCGGCCTGCTTTCAGATTTGGTGACCCAGACCGCGGTTGAATAAAATATTCCCTGTCCCCAGGGATTGTGAGGTGCGTATGGAAGAATTTAACAGAAAGGATAACCAGCCGGCTGAGGGGCAATTCCCTTCAGAAGGCCCAGCTTCTCCCGAAAGAGAAGCTGAACCTGGACCGATATTGGAAACTTTGGAAAAACAAATAGAAGAATTAAAACTGCAAGCTGATGAGTATTTGGACAGCCTGCAGCGCGAACGTGCCAGTTTTGCAAATTACCGCAAGCGCATGGAACAGGAAAACGCCGGGGTTTATGATCGGGCTCTGGCAGACCTGGTAAAAATCTTTCTGCCGCTGGTGGATGACCTGGAACGCTCGCTCAAGAACAAACCGGCAAACCTTGAATGTTCCAGCTGGGCTGAAGGCATCGAACTGATCCTGAAAAAGCTGCAGACCACGCTCATCAATAAAAATATCCACGCGATTGAAATCATGCCGGGTGATGATTTTGACCCTGGCTTCCAGGAAGCCATTTCACACGAGGAGCATCCAAGTTTTACCGACGGCCAGGTGATTGAGGTCGTTCAAACCGGTTACAAAATTAATGATCGCATTATCAGACCCGCCCTCGTCAGAGTGGCAAAATAGGAGACCTCATTATGTCTAAAATCATCGGTATCGATCTGGGAACAACCAATTCTGTGGCAGCAGTAATGATCGGTGGAGAGCCGGTCGTTATCCCTTCCGCGGAAGGCGAACGCCTGGTCCCTTCAGTTGTGGCAATCAACAAAAACGGCGAACGGCTGGTCGGCCGGGTGGCGCGTAACCAGGCAATTATCAACCCGGAAAACACCATCTTTTCGATCAAACGCTTTATGGGGCGACGCTTCGAAGACCCCGAGGTGCAGCGCGCATTGGCGCGCGTACCTTACAAAATCACCAAAGCCCCCAATGGCGACCTGCGGGTTCTGCTCGGAGATAAAGAATACACGCCCCCTGAAATCTCGGCCATGATCCTGGCGAAAATAAAGCGCGACGCTGAAGCCTACCTCGGCGAACCGGTCACCCAGGCCGTGATTACCGTGCCGGCCTACTTCAACGACGCCCAGCGCAACGCCACCAAAGATGCTGGCAAAATCGCCGGCCTCGAGGTGCTGCGCATCATCAATGAACCGACCGCCTCGTCCCTGGCTTATGGACTGGATAAACACAAAAATGAGACGATTGCCGTCTATGACCTGGGCGGCGGCACCTTTGATATTTCCGTCCTCGAAGTGGGAGACGGAATCTTTCAGGTTAAATCCACCAGTGGCGACACCTTCCTCGGTGGAGATGATTTCGATCAGCGCATCATTGACTGGCTGGCGGAAGAGTTTAAGAAAGAAAACAATATCGACCTCCGTCAGGACCGGCAATCGCTCCAACGGCTGAAAGAAGCCGCCGAAAAAGCAAAAATTGAACTTTCCAGCACGATGCAGGCCGAAATTAACCTGCCTTACATCACGGCAGACGCATCTGGCCCCAAACACCTGGTGATGACCCTTACCCGCTCAAAGCTGGAACAACTGACCGGCGACCTCATTCAAAAGTCGATGAACCCGGTGCTCCAGGCCATTCAGGATGCCAATTTACGCGCTCAGGACATCAATGAGATCGTGATGGTGGGTGGTATGACCCGCATGCCCGCAGTACAGGAGGCCGTCCGCCGTCAATTCAGCAAAGACCCCAATAAAAGCGTCAATCCGGATGAAGTTGTGGCCATTGGCGCGGCAATCCAAGCCGGCGTCTTGGGCGGTGAAGTTAAGGACATCCTCCTTTTGGATGTGACCCCGCTCACACTTTCGATTGAAACGCTGGGCGGCATCGCCACCCCGCTGATTAAACGCAATACGACCATCCCGACCCGTGAGAGCCAGGTCTTTTCGACCGCATCTGACAGCCAGACCCAGGTAGAAATTCACGTTTTGCAGGGCGAACGCCCGATGGCCGCGGACAACAAGTCATTGGGCCGCTTCAACCTGGATGGCATTCCCCCGGCCCCGCGCGGTATGCCCCAGATTGAAGTCACTTTTGATATTAACGCCAACGGCATCCTTGAAGTGACCGCCAAAGATAAAGCCACCGGCCGGCAGCAGAACATCACCATCACGGCATCCTCTGGCCTGAGCGAATCTGAGGTGGAAAACATGCGGCGTGAAGCCGAGGCGCATGCCGAGGACGACCGCAAGCGCCGCGAGCTGATTGAGGCGCGCAACACAGCTGACAACGCCGTCTATACTTCTGAAAAAACGCTGAAAGACCTGGATGGCAAAGTCCCGGCTGACCTTAAGACCCGCGTTGAAACCGCTGCGGCACAGGTGCGCAATGTGCATGACCAGGAAGACCCGGCTGTCATCAACCAGGCGGTTGAAACGCTGATGAGCACCCTGCAGGAAGTGGGTCAGGCTGCCTATCAACCAGGCCAGCCCGAAGCTGAAGGCGGACCGACCGGTCCGGGCACCCCTCCGGAAGGCGATGTGGTCGACGGAGAATACCAGCAGGTCTGAACCTGCAAAATAAATTATTCGCCCGAGCGGCCGACTGACCGCTCCGGGTGCAATGGCTTAATAAGGACCAAAATTATTAATGGCGACCAAACGCGATTATTATGAAGTATTGGGAATCACCCGCAGCGCTTCTGCCGATGAAGTAAAAAACGCTTTCCGCTCGCTGGCCCGGAAGTATCATCCCGATGTCAACAAAGAAGCGGATGCCGAAGAAAAGTTTAAGGAAATTAACGAAGCTTACGGTGTCTTAAGTGACCCCGAAAAACGCGCCGCTTATGACCGCTACGGCTTTGCAGGAGTAAACACCAACGGCATGCCCGATTTTTCGAGCATGGACCTTTCCGATATTCTTGAAGGTCTTTTCGGGATGGGTGGGTTTGGCGGATTTTCTGGTTCGGGCCGGCGCTCGCGCAATGCCCCCCACCGCGGTCTGGACCTGACAGCACGTCTGAAGCTAACCTTTGAAGAAGCAGTCTTTGGCACCGAAAAAGAAATTGAAATCACACGGGATGAAAAATGTTCCGTCTGCGGCGGGACGGGGGCCCAACCTGGAACCAAGCCCGTTACCTGCCCAACCTGCAAAGGCCAGGGTGAAGTACGCCAGGTTCATCAAACCTTCCTCGGTTCGATGGTTCAGGTCGTCACCTGCCCGGAATGCCACGGCAAGGGTCAGATCATCCAAACACCGTGCAGCAACTGCCATGGCAGCGGCCTTGAACGGAAAACGATTAAAAAGACGGTCTCCATCCCGGCTGGGGTGGACAACGGCAACCAAATTCGGATCATGAATGAAGGCCAACCCGGTGCAAACGGCGGCCCCAATGGCAATTTTTATCTTGAGCTGGAAGTGGCCCCGCACAAGTTTTTCCGCCGAAAGGGAACGGAAATCTTGTTGGACCTGGATATCAACATCGCTCAGGCCGCTTTGGGGGATGAAATTACCGTCCCCACCTTAGACGGCGACGCCAAGCTGCGTATCCCTCCCGGTACGCAACCCGGACGGGTCTTTAAGTTGAAAGAGAAGGGCGTTCCAGTTTTGCAGCGCTCTGAACGCGGAGATCAACTGATCACGGTCAATGTCCACGTCCCGACTTCGCTCACTGACGAACAGGCAAAACTGCTTACCCAGCTGGGCAGCACCATGGGCACTGACATCAAGATCCAAGAGCGCAGCTTTTTTGACAAGCTGAAGGACGCCTTCGGTGGCTAAGCCGGATTCCTGGCTCGAAATCTCCTTGGTCTGCAGCAGCGAGCTGGCCGAAGCCGTAGCTGAAGTTTTGGCGCGCTACGCCCCAGACGGTGTGGTTTTGAGCAGCGTGACTGCCTTTGACCAGGAGGCGTTTGAACAGCGCCCCACCGGTGAAATGCGCGTAAGCGCTTACCTGCCTCGCGATGCTGCCCTGGAAAAGACCCGTCATGAGCTTGAGGTCGCCTTGTGGCACCTCGGTCAAATTGTGGCGCTCCCTCAACCAGAATATCAGGTCATCGCCGATCAGGATTGGATGTCGGCCTGGAAGGAACACTACCATCCGATCCGCCTGGGTCAAAACCTGATGGTGATGCCGGCCTGGGCAGACCCTGCCCTGGCTGACGGGTACACCCCCATTATCATTTCACCCGATATGGCTTTCGGCACGGGAACCCACCCCTCCACCCAACTTTGCCTGGTGGCACTTGAAAAATACGGCTGCTTGGGCAAAGATGTCTTGGATATCGGCTGTGGCAGCGGCATCCTCTCGATTGCTGCTGTGCGACTGGGCGCAAGCCGCGTGTTGGGCGTAGACATTGACCCGCAAGCCATCCCCTCCTGTCAGCGCAATGCGGCCCTTAATGGGATGCCGGAGCGCATCCAATTTGAGCTCGGCACCCATACCGATATTCTCGCCCGGACGGATGGCCTCAACCAGGCGTCGGTGGTGCTGGCCAACATTTTGGCACCCGTCTTGCTTTCCATGTTCGACACACATCTGGCGGATTTGGTCTCGCCGGGTGGGCTGCTGATTTTAGGTGGCATCTTGGATACCCAAGCCGAATCCATCGTATCCGCGGGAGCGCGAGACGGTCTGCGGTCGGTTGACACCCTGCGCAGCGAAGATTGGGTGGTCTTGGTCCTGCAAAAAGACTGAGGGGCGTGTAATCAACAAAAAAAGCCAGCGCAGATGGCTCTTTTATCAACACCGCCGGTTACCTTTGGCCAGTTAGCGCCTGAAAACCAGCCTGCGGCCAGCGCTTGTGGCACAGGTGCCATTCGCTGAGGCAATTCAAGCGGGTTTAAGAAACTGGTCCATCAGACATAAAGACTGAAATCGTTTCTCTTTCCACCTCGCGCCGGACTTCGTCACAGATCACGGCCATGCCGTCATCTTTTGGGAAGAGTAAATCTTCGGGGATGCCATTAAATTCGCTTCCCCAGAAGCTGCGGTCGTTTGGAATGGAGAACTTGGCGAGCAGCCGGTTATTAAAGTCCAGATCCTGTTTGTTGTCGTAATCGTCGCTCACATCTAACGTGCCAGCCAGATAACCTTCTTGAAAATAAGGGCGGACGGCCAGTGGCGGGCAGATGGAGAGCAGCCGCACGATCACCAGGTCGTGTTCACTGTTGCAGGTGATGCGGTTGGTAAAATAAGGCATCCCAAAGACGGCGACCAAACCGCGCTCAGCTTGATTTTTCCGCTGTGCGAAAGTACAGGCCGCGCGCAGAGACTGCGTCAGGTCCAGCAGTGGTGTTTCGCAGGCCCCATAATGCTGCAGGATGCCCCAGGCGACATGTTTTCGCCGGCGCACATCCGCTTTGCCATCCAGCCGGTTTTCAGCAAATTTTTGGGCCAATTTGCGCACAGAGCGGTCCAACGTATCAAACCGCTGGCGTACCTCGCGAGCTGTGAGCAGGTCTTTGCGATAAATGCTGGGGTAAAAGCTGGAACTGCCGGCTTTATTTTTATAGTCTTGATCTTGACCACGGAAAAACAGGAGGCTGTCTTTATTCAGATATGCCAATCGGGCAGCCGCTACTACCAGCTCAGGATAGCTGTTCACCGGCTGGGGCGCAGACCGTTTTACCACGTTGTGAAGGGCGTGTCGCTCAGAATTCAGTGGGGAAACGGGTGTGATCTCGCGCATGATCAGCTCATGCGTATATTTTAACACATAATGCGTTATGTGCGGGCGCCAAACTACCCGCTGGCGCTGAGCGACGGTGCTTTTCAAACCCGGCTATGGCTGAGCGAAACCCCGTGCTTCTGAAAGTGCGACTACGGCTCTGGAGAGTTCAATACATTCCAGGTCGTGCTCTCCGGGCGAAACCTCCAGCGCAAATTCCTGGTTGGGGCCCCAAAAGTAGCTGTACAGCACGCTTTTGCCGTCGCTAATTAATACCCAGTTGGTCTCCCGAAAGCTTGTCCCACCAATCACTTCGCTGGTTTCTTCTGCGGTAACCCGAGCCGGATCCATGCCATGCCCCAAGAGTTGGTACATCTTGCAGTCGGGGTAAGCCTTTGAGACCAGGATGAAAGCTCCGTCTTCAGCTTCGCTGGGCAGCGCTTGCCAAACCTGATTATCAAATGTGAGGTGATATTCGCCCTCCGGGAAAAAGCCAACTCGGGCTGTTTCCAGCCCTTCCACTGCAGTTGGTTCAGCCGTCGGCGTTGTTGTCGGCGGGATGGTGGCAGTGGCTGTCGAAGACGGTGTATTAGTGGCAGTGGGTTCACTGGTCGGGCTAGCCGGCAGCGCGGTAGCGGTCGGTGGCACTTCCGTGGCCTGTGAGCCACAAGCTGTCAAAGAGATTAATATCAGTATTGCCAACCCGGCAAAAGGGATCAATCGGGTAGTCAGGTTGAATTTCATCTCGCGCTTCCTTTCAGTGATTGCCATTAATTATAACAACTTCGCCCCTGGTGCGCACACGCCCCTGGCCGGGCAGCAAGCCTCTTCAGTTGGCCTGATCCGGCGGGTTTCAGGGCTTAATGGTTACAAAAGAGAGCCGCTTGAAACCCGCCCGATCTGACATCAATGCTAAAATTCAGCGCCAAAGTCCGCAATGAAGGCTGCCCGCAAGTCATCCACCCAGCTGCCGACAGGTTCGAGGCGGCCAAAGAAAAAGCGCAGCACTGGAGGTTCTTCGACAAAGCGCAGCCCGCCAATCAAATCACGATGGACGTGCAGCCATTTCAGGCGGTCGATCGTGTATTCGATGTGAGAGAGCGTAAAGACGCGCCGTGGCAGCGCCAGGCGGAGCAGCTCCATATCGGCCAGGGTATCCGCGCCCTGCGCATCCCGATCCGTTGAAATGGTACCGCGTTCCATACCGCGCACCCCAGAAGTCAAATAAACTGCGGCAGCCAAAGCTCCAGCGGGGTAGGCGCTCTGCGGAACCTGGGGAATAAACCGACGGGCATCCAAATGACAGGCCAGACCGCCAGCTGGCGAAACTACCGGAACGCCTTCTTCCAACAAGCGCTCGACAAAATAATCGATAAAGTCAGCTGAGCTGCTGGCGACCGGCTGGGCGGTCATCTCGCGCAGGCCGACAGCCATCGCTTCCACTTCTTTGGTCGACATGCCGCCATAGGTGGCAAAGCCCTCATAGACTGGCAGCCAGGGCAAAATCCGGTCAAACAGCTGTTGGTCGTTGGTTGCGATTAAGCCGCCCCGCGCCGCTGCGCTCTTGCGCCCAGACATGTAAAACAAATCGACATAACTCATCATCTCATGGATGATCTCCGCGATGGTCATATGCGCGAAGGCTGGCTCACGTTGCTGAATAAAAAAGGCATTTTCCGAAATCAAACTGCCATCGAATACCAGCGGAATGCCGGCGGCGCGCGCCAGCGCGTGCACATCGCTCAAGTTTTGCAGTGAGAATGGCTGGCCGCCAATCAGATTGGTGGTGGCTTCCATGCGAATATAGGCGATCCGCTCCTGGCCAAATTCGCTTACTGCCGCTTTAAGGCGGTCAAGGTCAAGATTTCCTTTAAAAGGATTGGAACTTTGCGTCTGGAGTGCATCTTTGCCGAAAAGCTCCAATACTTTACCTCCGGCCAGCTCAATATGCGCCTTGGACGTAGTAAAGTGGTAATTCATGAGGACGACATCACCAGGTTTGACCAGGGCTTTGGCCAGTAGATGTTCAGCAGCTCGGCCCTGATGCACCGGCATCAGCAATTCAAAGCCCAACACATCCCGGACGGCATCGGCCAGGCGGAAGAAACTTTCCGATCCGGCATAGGCATCGTCAGCGACCATCATGGCTGACAGCTGCTTGTCGCTCATCGCGTTGGTGCCGCTATCGGTCAGCATGTCCAAGAAAATATCACGCGTTCGCAGCAAAAAGGTATTAAACCCGGCCGCACGGATTGCTTGATCTCGTTGGCCGACTGGCGGCAAGGTGGTTTCTTGCACGATTTTTATTTTATGCATTTCAATTGGCAATAGCTTACCGGAAGATAATCGGATGTTCATGGTGTTCCTTTCAGTTAATAATTAATAAAGGGATAAGGATCAGCGCCGCGAAGAAGGTGCGGAAGAGAAAGGATGAAGGTATGGGGACATTCCTGGCCTGATCCAGCCAGTAATGCCCCTAAACGTAATAATAAAGTTGGGGGGTTGGGTTAGGGTGTGTAAGTCTTGCTGCCGAGCTTCGCATCATTTCACGTAAGTTTATCATAATTTGCGCGCATTGCTGCCCCCTAAATGGAATCATTGCATACCCGGCGCCGCTTTTCTTTACGACACCGTCAATGCGGGCGCAGCGCTGTGCGATTGATTCCTGTCAAAGCCCCCTTTGGGGGTTGCGAGCGTAGCGTGGCGATCTCGGTTGTCTTGTGCTGGCAAACAGAGAAAGGAGAGATTGCCGCGCTGCGCTCGCAATGACAGGATCAAATCGCAATGACATTTTTTCCTTCGCAGGCAC
>ERZ1645187.1622-NODE-1622-length-20486-cov-50.752288_pt1 | contig 20486 bp, 20 predicted proteins | sample MGYA00575352_ERZ1645187 | MGnify/ENA primary metagenome ERZ1645187 (study PRJEB40837, sample SAMN11349314) | freshwater sediment metagenome | isolation source: river sediment | host: Sediment | place: India: Wazaribad , New Delhi | collected 2017-02-21 ... | reverse complement strand
TGCATCGCTACGACTGGAGCGAGTCCAGCCTGATCCTGGAGGTGTTTTCGCGGCACCACGGTCGCATCGCGGTGGTGGCCAAAGGGGCCAAGCGGCCCAGTTCGAGCTTCCGTCCGGTGCTGCTGCCTTTGCAGCCCTTGCACCTGAGCTTTGGCGGCGATGCCGAGATCCGCACCCTCAAGGGTGCGGAATGGGTGGGTGGGCATGTCATGCCCACCGGTGACGCCCTGCTGTCGGGTTATTACCTCAACGAACTGTTGTTGCGCCTGCTGGCCCGCGACGACCCCCACCCGGGCCTGTTCGACGCATACGCCTCGGTGGTCGAGGTGCTGGCCGGCCAGGGGGGATCGGTTGCGTTGGCGCCCGCCCTGCAGGGTGAGGTGCTGCACGTGGCGCTTCGTGCCTTCGAACTGTTGTTGCTGCGCGAAATCGGCCTGTTGCCGATGCTGGACGCCCAGACCCTGACGCTGGAGCCGCTTGCGCCGCAGCGTCGCTACTGCCTGGTGCCCGAGGGCGGCCTGCGCGAAGCGAACGACGACGACCGCGCCAGCCTGAGCGGCACGGAATGGGAAACCCTTCAGCGGGCGTTGGGCGACTGGGCCGCTTTCTCATCCATGCTGATGGCCTGCGCGCCGGTGATGCAGGCCTTGCGCCCCCAGTTGCGGTCGCTGCTGAACTACCATTGCGGCGTTGCGACGCTGCGCACCCGGCAGATGATGATGGACCTCCAGAGCCTCTGATCGTCCCATGCCGTGATCCGCCCACCCGACCTGTCTGACCGCACCCCATGAGCACAGCCCTCTCCGTCAATCTGAACAAGGTCGCGTTGGTGCGCAACACGCGCCACCTGGGCATTCCCAGCCTGACCCGAGCGGCCAACCAGTGTCTGCGGGCGGGCGCCCATGGCATCACGGTGCACCCGCGCCCGGATGAGCGCCACATCCGCGCGCAGGATGTATTCGACCTGGCCGACGTGCTGAAAGCCTGGCCGGATCGGGAATACAACATCGAGGGCAATCCGTTTCACAACCTGATGGACTTCGTGCGCCGGGTTCGGCCCCACCAGGCCACGTTCGTCCCGGACAGCGAAGGCCAGTTCACCAGCGACCACGGCTGGAGCTTTCCGCTTGACGCCGAACGCCTGCGTCCAATCATCGCCGAATGCCAGGCGCTGGGCGTGCGGGTCAGCCTGTTCATGGACCCGGAGCCGGCGCAGATGGCGCTGGCGCGCGCCGCGGGGGCCGACCGGGTCGAGCTGTACACCGAACCCTACGCGGCCGCCTGGGGTGGTGTCGGACAGGGCGAGCAGTTGCGTCGCTACGCGGGGGCCGCACGCGCCGCACGGGACGCCGGTCTGGGCGTCAATGCCGGCCATGATCTGAACCGCGACAACCTCACCGGTTTTTTGCGCGCCGTGCCGGGCGTCGCCGAGGTGTCGATCGGCCACGCGTTGATCGCCGATGCGCTGGAACTGGGCTACACCGAGACGGTCAAAGGTTATCTGGCCTGCATCGACGCCGCCAGCGTATCTGTCGCGTGAGCACGCACCAATGATCTACGGCATCGGCACCGACATCTGCGACGTGCGTCGCATCCGTGCCAGTCTGGACCGACACGGAGAGCGCTTCGCGCACAGGATCCTGTGCGATGCCGAACTGGCCCAGTGGCGCTCTCGCAGTGCGCGCTGGCCGGAACGCGGCGTGCGTTTCCTGGCCACGCGGTTTTCCGCCAAGGAGGCGTTCAGCAAGGCGATCGGACTGGGCATGCGCATGCCCATGAGCTGGCGCCTGTGCGAGGTTGGAAAACATCCCAGCGGAAAGCCCGTCATCGTGCTGCACGGGGGCCTGAAAGAGTGGTTTGAAGCCCGGGGCCTCACCGCACATGTCAGCGTGACCGACGAGACCGACTACGCTGCCAGTTTTTGCGTCGTCGAGACCGATTTACCCATCAAAACAGCCCAAGGCCATCTTTGAATGGCCACGGCAAGCTATAAAAAACAAAGCATACAGTGCCACGTCCCGGAGCCCTCATGACCCATGTCGCCCCCGTCATTCTCGACATTGCCGGAACCCGTCTGACCCCGATGGATCGCAGCCGGCTCGCACACCCCCTCACCGGCGGCATCATCCTGTTCGCGCGCAACTGGGAAAGCCGCGCCCAGCTCGGCGCCCTGTGCGCCGACATCAAACAGGTCCGCTCCGATCTGCTGATCTGCGTCGATCACGAAGGCGGGCGCGTGCAGCGGTTTCGCTCGGACGGGTTCACACACCTGCCGCCGATGCGCGCCCTGGGCGAGCTCTGGTTTCATGATGACCGGAACGCCCCTGGCAGTGGCGCGCTGCGCGCATGCAACGCCGCCAGCGCGGCCGGCTATGTGCTGGCGGCCGAGCTGCGCGCCTGCGGGGTGGATCTGAGCTTCACGCCGGTGCTCGATCTCGACCATGGCGGCAGCGCCGTCATCGGCGACCGCGCCTTCGCCCGGGACCCCCGCGTGGTCAGCCTGCTGGCCAAGAGCCTGATGCACGGCTTGCTGCGCGCCGGCATGGCCAACTGCGGCAAACATTTTCCCGGCCACGGTTTCGTCCGCGCCGATTCCCACACCGAGATTCCGGTGGACCGGCGCAGCCTCAAGACGATCCTGGCCGACGACGCGTCCCCCTTCGGCTGGCTGAACACCACGCTCGACAGCGTCATGCCGGCCCACGTGATCTATCCAAAGGTCGACAGCCGCCCGGCCGGCTTTTCAGGCCGCTGGCTGAACGACATCCTGCGCCACCGGCTCGGTTTTGGTGGCGCGATCTTCAGTGACGACCTTTCGATGGCTGGCGCCCGGCAACTCGACGGCCGCGCGATCAGTCATACCGAAGCGGCGGTGGCGGCACTGGACGCCGGCTGCGATCTGGTGCTGCTGTGCAACCAGAGCCTGGACGGTGGTGCCGCGGTCGATGCCTTGCTCGATGGCCTGGCCGAGGCACAGCTCAAGGGGCGCTGGCTGCCCCGCGAGGCCAGCGAGGAGCGGCGCCTGGCCCTGCTGCCGCGCTCGCCGGCGCGGGCCTGGGACGACCTGATGTGTTCGCCCGACTACATCCATGCGCTGGGCCTGTTGCCATGAGCGCAAACGGGCTGGCACCGGGGTTCGGTCTTGAAAGCCGGGCCGGGCGCCCCCATATGCTGCATTCATTCACTTCGGCTCGATTGACCGCCACCGCACCATGTCCGTGATCGCAGAAATTGCCAGCCAGATCGTCACCCTGGCGTTGCGCCTGGTGTTCGGGCTGTTCGCCTTGATCTTTGCGTTGAGCCTGCTGGTGGCCGGGCTGATCGCCGTGTTCTTCATGCTGCTGCGCTCGCTGCTGACCGGACAGCGTCCGGCGCCGGTCATGGTGTGGCAACGCTATCGGGCCGCCTCGCAAGCATCGGCGGAGCGTTGGACGCGCCGGTCACCGGGCGCCCCAGAGCGGCTGCGCCCCGCCTCGGATGACGTCACCGACGTCGTGCCCAAGGACGTGACGCCGCGCTGAGGCGCAGCTCGCCGGTTCAGCCTTCGCGCCGCGCGGCGGGCGCTTCGTTGCGCAGCGCCGGGAACAGGATCACGTCGCGGATGCTGGGGCTGTCGGTCAGCAGCATCATCAGGCGGTCGATGCCGACGCCGCAGCCGCCGGCCGGCGGCATGCCGTATTCGAGCGCGCGCACGAAGTCGTGGTCGTAGAACATGGCCTCGTCGTCACCGCTGTCCTTGGCTTGCACCTGGGCCAGGAAGCGCGCGGCCTGGTCTTCGGCGTCATTGAGTTCGCTGAAACCGTTGCCGAACTCGCGGCCGGTGATGTAGAGCTCGAAGCGTTCGGTCACCTCGGGACGGGCGTCGTTGGCGCGCGCCAGCGGCGAGATCTCGGTCGGGTGCTCCATGATGAAGGTCGGCTGCCAGAGCTTGTCTTCGACGGTTTCCTCGAAGTACAGCACCTGCAGGCTCGCGAGGCTGCGGGTCGACAGCTTGTGCTCGGCTTCGGTCAGGCCGATTTTCTTGAGCGCGCTGATCAGCCAGGCCGCATCGTCCACGTGGGCGCCGGCTTCGGTGTGCTCGAAGATGGCCTCCCGGATCGTGAGGCGCACGAAGGGCTGCGACAGGTCGACCTCGCGCCCCTGGTAGTTGAGCTTGAGGGTGCCCAGGGCCTTCATGGCCACGTCGCGGATCAGCGCCTCGGTGTATTCCATCAGGTCAAGGTAGTTCCAGTAGGCCGCGTAGAACTCCATCATGGTGAACTCGGGGTTGTGGCGCACCGAGATGCCTTCGTTGCGGTAGCTGCGGTTGATTTCGAACACCCGCTCGAAGCCGCCGACCAGCAGTCGCTTGAGGTACAGCTCCGGCGCGATGCGCAGGAACATTTCCTGGTCCAGCGCGTTGTGGTGGGTCTTGAACGGCTTGGCATTGGCGCCCCCGGGGATGGGGTGCAGCATCGGGGTTTCGACTTCGAGGAAATCGTTGGCCACCATGAACTCGCGGATCGCGCTGACCGCGCGGCTGCGCGCGGCGAAGCGCTGGCGCGCCGACTCGTCGGTCATCAGGTCGACGTAGCGTTGGCGGTACTTGACTTCCTGATCGGCGATGCCGTGGAACTTGTCGGGCATCGGACGCAGGCTCTTGGTCAGCAGGCGCAGACGGGTCACGTGCAGCGACAACTCGCCGGTGCGGGTGCGGAACAGGTGGCCTTCGGCGCCGACGATGTCCCCGAGGTCCCAGTGCTTGAACGCGGCGTAGGTTTCTTCGCCGACCGCGTCGCGCATCACATAGATCTGGAAACGGCCGGTGCTGTCCTGCAGCGTCGCGAAGCTGGCCTTGCCCATGACGCGCTTGAGCATCATGCGACCGGCGATGCGCGCGCGGACCGGGGTGGCGCCTTCGCCGGTCAGCATGGCATCGGTGGCTTCGCCATGGGCTGCATGCAGGGCCGCGGCCCGGTCGGACGGTTTGAAATTGTTGGGAAAGGCCACGGCCTTGCCCTGGCGCTGCTCCTCGCGCAAGGCCTTGAGCTTTTCGCGGCGCTCCGCGATGAGCTGGTTTTCGTCCTGGGGGGTTGGCGTGGCGATTGGGTCAGACATGAATCGGAGCAGGTTGGCGCGCTGCACAGCGTTGCGCGGCGTGGTGCGAAGGGCTTTTTCACCCCAAACCCGGTATTTTAGGTTTTTGCGGGGCTCGTCGGGCCCGGACGCCACCGGCGCGACTTGATAATGCCGCCCATGTTCCTCAAGGCGGGCGCGATCTCCCTGTTTCTGCTGGTGTGCAGCCGCTTGCTGGGGCTGGCGCGCGAGTCGGCGCAGGCCGCGGCGTTCGGCAGCACCGGGTTGGGCGACGTCGCGGTGCTGATGCTCACCCTGCCCGACTGGCTGGCCGGGCTGCTGGCCAGCGGGGCGCTGGCCTATGTGCTGCTCCCCCACTGGGCGCAGCAGGGCGCTGCTGGCCTGAGTGCCAGCCAGCGCGTGGTGGCCCGATCGTTGCTGGCGCTCGGCTGCGGGCTGGGTCTGGCGATCTGGTTCTGGCGCGATCCGCTGGTGGCGCTGCTGGCCGCGGGGCTGGCGCCCGACCTTCGGCCGCTGGCCGCGGTCTCCCTCGGCTGGAGCGCACTGGCCCTGCCTGCGGCCTTGCTGGCGGCTCTGTGGGCCACGCGACTGCAGCATGAACGCGATTTCACCGGCCTGTATGGCGCCAACCTGGTGGTGAACGGGGTGCTGGTGATCGCGCTGCTTCTGATCGCTGCCGCAGCCCATCCGACGATGGGCCTGGGCCTTTTGGGCTGGGTGTTGTTGGGCGCGATGCTGCTTCGCCTGCTCTGGCTGAAGCTGCGCTTTCGCCACGGCGACCGTGCGGTCAGCGAGGAGGATGTCGACGAGGCGGGCGCCCAGGGCCATGTGGCCATGCCGGCAGCGTCGGTCTGGCTCTGGGCTGTCGCGTCGGCCGGCCTGCCGCTCGCGTTGCCGTTTGTGGCACGGTCCCTGGCGTCCCGTAGCGGCGAGGGCGCGCTGGTCACGTTCAACTACGCCTGGAAGCTGGTCGAACTGCCGCTGGTACTGGCCATCCAGCTCGTGGCGACCTTGGCCTTTCCGGCCATCACCCGGGCCTTTGCGCTTGAATCGCTGGCGAGGTCTGGTGACGTCGACGAAGGTGCGCAGGCGGTGCGGGGTGCGCTGGCGCTGGCCTGGACGCTGGCCTGCGCAGCCGCAGCGGGGCTGCTGCTGGCCAGCCCGGCGGTGGCCCAGGTGCTGTTTGGCTGGGGTCGCATGGGGCCGGATGCACTGGCGCGCGTCGCTGCCTGGGGCGCCGCCGGTGCCTGGGGACTGCTGCCGCAAGCGGTGATTGCGGTCGCGTTGACGGTGTTGGCGACCCAGGGCCGCCTGCGCTGGGCTGCAGGGGCTTATGCGCTGGCGCTGGTTGGTTTGCTGGCGGGCGCGGGTTGGGCCGATGGTGATGGCGCCCGCTTGATGGTGCTGATCAACGCCGTGCTGGCTGGCGTGGCGCTTGTGTCCCTCGGCGCTTTGGGGCGGTCGGCGTGGCGATGGCTGCCACTGCGGCTGATGGGTCTCACCGCGGCGACGCTCATGATGGTGGCCGGGGTTCAGGCGAGCGGCTGGGTGCCCGGGTGGGCAGGCCAGGGCCTGGCGTCGCTGTTGATGGCTTTGGCGGTGGCCGGCTTGGTGATCTTGGTCGGGTGGCTGGGCGGGCCCGAGCTGAAGCAGGCGCTGCGCCGATAATCCAGGATTGTCATGATCGAGCTGATCCAGATCACCAACGACCCCGATTTCGCGCGCCGCTGCGACGCGCTGGATGGCATGCGGCTGTGGGTGGACCTGGAGCGGCTGGGCAAGGCCGAACGGCAGGCCGGGCGCAACACCTTCATCAGCGAGCACCAGCTGGACGATGTGGCGCGGATCAAGGACGTGCTCCGTCGTTCCCAACTGATGGTCCGCGTGAACCCGTTGCATTCACAGAGCGCGGACGAGGTGGATGCGGTGCTGGCGCGGGGCGCGGACCTGTTGATGTTGCCGATGTTCACGACGGCCGGTGAGTTGCATGCCTTTTCGACCCTGGTGGCCGGACGGGCACCCATCGTGCCATTGCTGGAAACCGCCGGTGCGCTGGCCACGCTGCGCGACTGGGTTGACACCCCCGGCTTGCACGAAGTCTATGTGGGCCTGAACGACTTGCATCTGTCCCTTGGCTTGCGCTTCATGTTCGAGCCGCTTGCCAATGGCATCGTGGCGCGGGTGGCTGAGGCCGCGCGCAGCCAGGGTCTGCGCTTCGGATTTGGCGGCATCGCGCGTCTTAACGAAGGCCTGCTGCCGGGTCGTGATGTGCTGGCCGAGCACCTGCGCCTGGGCTCGCAGGCGGTGATCCTGTCGCGGACGTTTCATCAACAGGCCGTGAGTGCCGACACGGACCCTTCGTTCGAGGACGCGGTGGAGCGGCTGCGCCAGGCCGAGAGCGATCTGGGCACGCGAACTGCCGCCCAACAGGAAGCCGACCGCGTCCGCATCGCCGGCGTTATCGCCGGGGTGGCGGCGCGCCTGGGCGCCAGAGCGGAGGCCGCGGCTTGAAACGTGTCGTGGATGTGGTGTTCACGCTGATGGCCGTGGTGCTGCTGAGCCCCGTGCTGGTCATCACCGGCGTATGCATTGCCGCCGAATCGGGGCGACCGGTATTGTTTCGCCAGACCCGTGTCGGGCGGGGCGGGCGGGAGTTCGGTATGTACAAGTTCCGCAGCATGGTGAAGAACGCCGCCGCCCTCGGCCCCTACTTCACGTCGGACAACGACCCTCGCATTACCGGGGTCGGTCGCTTCATCCGGCGCACCAGCATCGACGAACTGCCGCAATTGATCAACGTCCTTCGAGGCGACATGAGTCTGGTGGGACCGCGCCCCGATGTGCCGGCACAGCGCAGCCTGTATGCCGACGCCGACTGGGCGCTGCGTTGCAGTGTGCGCCCGGGCATCACCGGACTGGCGCAGGCGCTGTACCGATCGACCTCGACCGACGCCCAGCGGCTGGAAGCGGACCTGCGCTATGCCCGCGAGCACACGCTCTGGCTCGATGCCCGCATCATCTGGTGGACGCTGGGGCGCCTGGGCGGGCAAGGGGCCAACTGAGATGTGTGGCATCTTCGGCTATTGGGATCGCGAACGCAACGCGCTGTCGGCGGACGAACTGCGCGCCATGGCCCACAGCCTGGTGCATCGCGGGCCGGACGACGAAGGCATTCACCAGGTACCGACGCGCGGCGTGGCCGTGGGGAACCGGCGGCTGTCCATCATCGACATTGGGGGCGGCCACCAGCCCTTTGTCAGTGACGACGGGCAGATCGCGGTGGTGCAAAACGGCGAAATCTTCAACCATGTCGAACTGGCGGCCGAGTTGCGCCGGCAAGGCGTGCGGCTGGACACGCATTCGGATACCGAGGTCATCCTGCGCCTGTACGAGCGCGAGGGCATCGCCTGTCTCAAGCGGCTCAATGGCATGTTCGCCATTGCCATCGACGACGCGCGCGAGGATGCACTGTACCTGGCGCGCGACCGCATCGGCGTGAAGCCCCTGTACGTGGCCGACGACGGCCGGCGCATGCTGTTCGCGTCGGAAATCAAGGCCTTCTGGTCGATTCCCAGCACCAGACAGTCACAATCTGCTATTGATTTGGAAGCTATCCACCACTACCTGAGCTTCAACTACATTCCGGCGCCGTGGACCGCCTACCGCGGCGTTCGCCACGTCATGCCCGGCACCTGGATGCGGTTCGGACGCGAGGGCGCGGTGCAGACCCGGCGCTGGTGGAGCCTGGCCGAACAGCGTGAGCGCGACGCGGTGTTTGGCGAATGGGCCGAGGAATTCATGGACATCCTGGACGACGCCACGCGGATCCGCCTGCGCGCCGATGTGCCGTTTGGTGCCTTTTTGTCGGGCGGCGTCGATTCCAGCACCATCGTCGGGCTCATGGCTCGGCACGTGGACCAGCCGGTCCAGACCTTCTGCATCGGTTTTGATGACCCGCGCTACGACGAGTCGCCGTTTGCCGCCGAGGCGGCGCGGCGCTTTGGCTGCGACCACACGAGCGAGGTGGCCGAGCTCAACATGCTGGACCGCTGGCCGTTGGTGCTTCATCACCTGGACCAGCCGCACGGCGATGCCTCGTTCATGCCCACGTTGCGGGTCAGCGAACTGGCTGCGAAGCACGTCAAGGTGGTGTTGACCGGCGATGGCGGGGACGAGCTGTTCGCGGGCTACGACAAATACGCCGCGTTTTTCGGTCGGTCGGACGCGCTCACTTTGCCCGATGCCGATTTCCAGCGGCGCTACTTTGATTCCATTTCGCTGTTCTCGCCGACGGCCAAGTCCGCGCTGTACCGGCCGGAGCTTCGGGCGCGGCTGGATGGCATCGACAGTTTCTCGGTCGCGGCCAAGCCCTGGTTCGAGGAAGCCGTTCAGTTCGACCGCGTGAACCAGGCGCTGTACCTCGACATGCAATTGCTGCTGAGCGGCAACAACCTGGTCAAGCCCGACCGCATGGGCATGGCCGTGAGCATCGAGGCACGCACACCGTTCCTGGACTGGCGCATGATGGAATTTGCGTTTCGTTCACCGGGAGCGATCAAGCTTTCGCCACAAGGCGACAAGAAGCACTGGTTCAAACGCGCCGTGGCACCGCTGATCGGTGACGACCTGGCCTACCGAAAGAAGCAGATGTTCACCGTGCCGATCGGCGACTGGTTCAAAGGCGAATTGCACGGTTGGCTTTCGCGGACCCTCACACACAGCGAACTGGTTGGGCAATTGTTCGATCCTGTGGTGGTCACCGACTTGCTGAAGCGTCACCGGGACGGGCGGGGCAATTTCACCCGGGAACTGCGGGCGCTGGCGGCGCTGGCGCTGTGGCACGGGGGAATTGCATGAGCCGTCCGCCGCGCGTCCTGTTTGTCAGCTACGGCGGTGGTCACATCGGGATGGTGCTGCCGGTCATCCGCGAACTGGAGGCACTGATCCCTGGTGTTCAATGTAAGTTGATGGCCCTGACCACCGGTCATCTCAAGGCCAGGGCAATCCGTCCGGATGCGCTCGGGTACAAGGATTTTCTGCACCTTGTTGATGGGGAAGGGGCTTGCCGATGGGGCGACCGCCTCAGTGAAGGGAACACCAGTCCGGATGTTCCGTTGGACGAGACTGTTGCATACATGGGGATCAACTACCTGGACCTGATCGCTCAGTTCGGGCAGGCAGGTGCAGCGGAACGCTATCGCAGTCAGGGGCGGTACGGGTTTCAGCCGCTTCACTTCATGCGCAAGGTTATCGAAGCGTTGGAACCGGATGTGGTGGTTGCAACCAATTCACCGCGAAGCGAACGCGCTGCGCTTGATGTGGCCCGTTCCCTGGCCATACCGGCGATCGGCATGGTCGACCTGTTCGGTTTGGACAGTGACACCTACGTGGTGCATGAACCCAAGCCCGACTGGACCTGCGTGATTTCAGAGGGGGTTCGACAACGGCTGATCGCGCGTGGCTTCCCGGCACGGGGCGTCGTGGTGACCGGGAACCCGGCCTTCGACGGCTTGTTCGATCCAAGGAATCAGGAACTCGCTCAGCAGTTTCTGGTCGAGCGCGGCTGGCAGCGGTTGCGCCCCATCTTGTTCGCCGGACATTGGGAGCCTGTCGCCCACCCGTCCACCTCGGTTCCGGTCGGTCAATCCCTTCCCCGGGAGATTGAAGCCGTCTTGCGCCAGCACGTGCAACAGCGAGATGAACTTGCCCTGATCGTGCGCTACCACCCCAGTGACTGGACGCGATATCCGCGTTTTCCCGATGAGCCTCGTATCCATTTCAGTGAACCGCCGCGTGAGCCCATTCATCCGTTGATTCTTGCCTCGTCCGTTGTGGTGGTGCAGACATCGACAGTCGGGTTGGAGTCTGCGGTTGGCGGGCGCCCTGTCATTTCGGTAGAGAATTCGCCGGCGGCGCACGTCTGGTTCAGCTTGGCGCAACAGGGCGTTGCCAGTCCCGCTGCAACGCCCGCCGACCTTCCCTCGGTGGTCGACGCGGTGCTGGCCGGGGATGCTTCCCCCTCTGCCCCGAGTTTCCTGGGCGATGGCAGGGCTGCCCGAAAGGTCGCGGATTTGATTCAATCGGTGCTGCGTTCTTGCTTGCCAGTCGGTGACAATTGAAACATTAGGACTAACTGCTCCTCATTTGACGTGTTGAACAACTCGACCATTCTGATAACGGGCGGCACCGGCTCTTTCGGCCATACCTTCGTGCCCATGACCCTTGCGCGCTTCAGCCCGCGCAAGCTGATCATTTACTCGCGAGACGAGATGAAGCAGTGGGAAATGGCCAAATTGTTCCAGGGCGATGAACGTGTGCGTTTCTTCATTGGCGATGTGCGCGACCGAGATCGCATGTACCGGGCACTCGACGGTGTGGACTACGTCGTGCACGCCGCGGCGACCAAGATCGTTCCAACAGCCGAGTACAACCCCTTTGAATGCGTCAAGACCAACGTCAACGGGGCGATGAATGTCATTGACGCTTGCATTGATCGCGGCGTCAAAGGTGTGGTGGCGTTGTCCACGGACAAGGCCAGTAGCCCGGTGAACCTGTATGGTGCGACCAAGCTGGCCTCAGACAAGCTCTTTGTGGCGGGCAACTCCTACGCTAGTGCCAGTGGATGCAAGTTCTCGGTGGTGCGTTACGGGAATGTCATGGGCTCACGCGGATCGGTCATTCCGTTCTTCCTGACACTGAACGGCGCCGGGTCGCTGCCGGTCACCGATCCGCGCATGACGCGCTTCATGATCACCCTGGAGCAGGGCGTCGAGTTGGTCTGGCACGCTTTCGAGGACATGGAAGGCGGCGAGATCTACGTGAAAAAGATACCGTCGATGAAGGTGACCGACATTGCGCGGGCGGTCGATCCGGATGCCCGGCATGAGATAGTCGGCATTCGTCCCGGTGAGAAACTGCATGAACAGATGATTGGTGCCGAGGACGCCCACTATACCTTCGAGTACCCGGAGCACTTCAAGATTCTGCCGGCGATCCACAGTTGGCATGAAGATTTCAAACGGATCAAGGATGGCAAGAAAGTGCCAGAGGGCTTCACCTATGCCAGCGACACCAATGCCGAGTGGATGTCAGTCGAGGAGCTGAAATTCTGGATCGCTCGCAATCGGGAGAAAATCGGGCACCTGTGACGCCTGAAACGGACATGCAGACGATTCCCTACGCAACCCAGTCCATCAACGATGATGATCTGAGGGCTGTTCAGGACGTGCTCACTTCCGGGTGGCTGACCCAGGGGCCAGCCGGTCCGCGGTTCGAGGACGCCTTCGCCAAACGGCATGGCGTGGCCCATGCCGTCGGCGTCGCCAATGCCACCGCCGGCTTGCATATCGCCTGTCTGGCGCTGGGCGCCGGGCCAGGCACGACGGTCTGGACCAGCCCGAACAGCTTTGTCGCCTCGGCCAACTGCGCGCTGTACTGCGGCGCGGACGTGGATTTCGTGGACATTGACCCGGTCACGAGAAACATGAGCGTGCCCGCCCTGGCCGCCAAGCTGGAATGGGCCGATCGCGAAGGCCGCCTGCCATCCATCGTGATCCCGGTGCACTTTTCCGGACTGGCCTGCGAACTGGTCCCCATGCGCGCGCTGGCCGATCGCTATGGCTTCAGGCTGCTGGAAGACGCCTCCCACGCCGTGGGTGCCAGCTACGAGGGTCAGCCCATCGGTAGCCGATATGCCGATGCCAGCGTGTTCAGCTTCCACCCGGTCAAGATCATCACCACCGGCGAAGGTGGCATCGTCACGACACAGGATCCAGCTTTGGCGCGGCGTCTGCAGCTGCTGCGCTCACACGGAATCACCCGCGTGGCAGGCGAAATGGTCGGCGAGGATCCCATGCCGGGTCCCTGGTACTACGAGCAGGCGACGCTGGGTTTCAACTACCGCCTGACGGATATCCAGTCGGCTCTGGGATGGTCGCAGCTGCAGAGGCTCGATGGGTTCCATGCTGCGCGCGAGCGGCTGGCCGACCGCTACGACCGGTTGCTGGCGGGCCTGCCGCTCAAGCTCCCGGCGCGTGCGCCCTCGGCCACCGCCACGGCGCGTTCGTCCTGGCACCTGTATGTGATCGAGGTCCTGCCGCGTGACGGCGCGGCATCACGCGCAACCGTGTTCAAGCGCCTGTGGGATGCGAACATCGCGGTCAACGTGCACTACATCCCCATCCATACCCAGCCGTTCTACCGCGCGCGTGGCTTCCGGCCGGGACAGTTCCAGGCGGCCGAGGCCTACTACGCCGGCGCCATCTCCATTCCGCTGTTCCCCACGCTCACCGACGCTCAGCAGGACTACGTGGTGGCCGAACTGAAAAAGGCCCTGGTGGCATGAGCTCAGCGCCGTGCCGCTCCCAAGCCAGCTCGCGTCGCAGCCCAGCGGGCGGGGGCCGGTCCGAACGCACAATCATCATCGTCCAGGCGCGCATGACCTCGACCAGGTTGCCGGGCAAGGTGCTGCTGCCGCTGGCTGGTGAGCCCATGCTGGTGCGGCTGCTGGAACGGCTGCGCCGCGTGCAGCGAGCCGATGGCATCGTCATCGCCACCACCATCAATGCCAGTGACGATCCGATTGCTTCACTGTGCGCGCAGCAGGGCGTACCCTGCCACCGCGGCAGCGAACTTGACGTGCTCTCGCGATACGCCGACGCGGCGCGGCTGCATGCTGCTGATGTGGTGGTGCGAATCACCTCCGACTGTCCGCTGATCGACCCGGCGCTGATCGATCAGCTCATTGCGGTTTACGAAGAAGGCGACAGCGACTACGTATCCAACATGTTGCCGCCGACCTGGCCCTACGGCATGGCGGTCGAAGTGTTCAGCGCCACCGCGCTGGCTCAGGCCCATGCCGAAGCCACGCAGGACGCCGAGCGAGAACACGTCACCCCGTTCATCTACTGGCACCCCCAGCGTTACCGATTGCGCAATGTTGCCAGCCCGGTGGCTCTCAGCCATCACCGCTGGACCGTTGACACGCCGGAGGACTACGAGTTGGTACGCCGGCTGTTCGACCACCTGTTGCCGACCAACCCGCACTTCACCCAGGCCGACGTGCTCGCCCTGCTGGACGCGCATCCCGACTGGATCGCCATCAACCAGCACGTGCAGCAGAAGCCGGCCACGGAAACCCAGACCTCCAAGGAAAACCCATGACCTTCAAGACTGATCAGGAAGCCTTCTGGGCCGGCGAGTTCGGCACCGAATACATCCAGCGCAACCAGGGCGATGCGCTGCTGGCCTCCAACCTCGACTTCTTCGGCAAGGCACTGCGCCAGGCGCGTGGCATCAAGAGCTGCATCGAGTTCGGCGCCAACATCGGCATGAACCTCAAGGCGCTCAAGCTGCTGCACCCCGGCATCGACGTACACGCGATCGAGATCAATGCCGAAGCCGCGAAACAGCTGGGGGAGGTAATTCCGCCAAGCCAGGTGCACAACTGCTCCATTTTGGACTTCGTCCCGGCTCGTCAGTGGGACCTGACCCTCATCAAGGGTGTGCTCATCCACATCAACCCCGAAGTGCTGCCGCAGGTCTACGACAAGCTGGTCGCCGCCTGTGGCCGCTACCTCATGGTGGCCGAGTACTACAACCCGGCGCCGGTGGCCATTCCCTACCGTGGCCACAGCGACCGCCTGTTCAAACGCGATTTCGCGGGCGAGATCATGGACCGTCACCCGCAGCTGCAACTGGTGGATTACGGCTTTGCCTACCGCCGCGACCCCAACTTCCCGCAGGACGACATCACCTGGTTCCTGATGGAAAAACGCTGATCGTCTGTTGAGAAACCACACCATGCTGACCTACTGCAAACGCTGCGTGATGCCGGACACCAAGCCCGATCTGCACCTGGACGAACACGGCATCTGCAACGCCTGCCGCAGCTACGAGGCGCGCAAGGAGGTGGACTGGGACGCGCGTTACCAGGACCTGCTCAAGGTACTGCAGAAGTACCGTCGCCCCGATGGCAGCCACTGGGACTGCATCGTGCCGGTCAGCGGCGGCAAGGACAGCACCTACCAGGTGGTGCGCATGCTGCAGTTGGGCCTGAACCCGTTGTGCGTGACCTCATCCACCTGCGACCTCTCGCCGCTTGGCCGCGCCAACATCGAAAACCTCAAGCGCCTGGGCGTCGACCATATTGAGTTTTCGCCCAACCCGCTGGTGCGGGCCAAGCTCAACCGTGTTGGCCTCACACAGGTGGGCGACATCTCCTGGCCCGAACACGTGGGCATCTTCACCATTCCCGTTCGCGCGGCCGTGCAGTTCAACGTACCGCTGATCGTGTGGGGCGAAAACTCGCAGAACGAGTACGGCGGTCCAGCGGCCGCCGCCGAGAACAACGTGCTCAACCGCCGCTGGCTCGAAGAGTTTGGCGGCCTGCTGGGCATGCGCGTGTCCGATCTGATCGGTCAGGAAGGCATTGAAGCGAAACACCTGATCCCCTACACCTACCCCACCGACGAGGAACTGCAGCGCGTGGGCGTGACCGGCCTCTTCCTGGGCCACTACCTTCCGTGGGACGGCCTGTCCAACACACTGATCGCGCAGGCCAACGGCTTCCAGAGCTACCACAAGGTGGTCGAAGGTTCGATGGTCAACTACGAGAATCTGGACAACCACCAGACCGGCATCCACGACTACTTCAAGTTCCTGAAGTTCGGCTTTGGCCGCGCCACCGACCTGGCCTGCCTTCACATCCGCCGCGGGCGGCTGACGCGGCAGGACGGGCTGGAAGCCGTCAAGCGCCTGGACGGCCTGTTCCCCTGGGAATACCTGGGCAAGCCCCTCACGGACATCCTCCGACCGCTGGGGTTGACGGAGGACGAGTTCATTCGGGTCTGCGACAAATTCACCAACAAGAAGATCTTCAAGCGCGACGTCAGCGGTGCACTCTTGAAGGACCGCGACGGTAATCTGACCAAAATCAACTACGACAACGTCTGAAGCATGAAAGTTGGTGTCATCGACTACGGCGTGGGCAACCTGGGTTCGGTCCTGCGCGCGCTGGAAGAGTTACGCGTGACACCGGTGCTGGTCAACCGTGCGACCGACATGCACGCCACCGATTGCCTGATCCTGCCCGGCGTGGGCAACTTCGCCGATTGCGTGCGTCTGCTTGATGACGGCGGCTGGACCACCGCACTGCACGACGAAGTGCTGGGCTACAAACGCCCGCTGCTGGGCGTGTGCGTGGGCATGCAGCTGCTGGCCGACAGCAGCACCGAAGGCGCGGCCGAGGGGCAAGACACGCCGGGCCTGGGCTTCATACCCGGCCAGGTGCGGCACCTGCGCAGCTTCGGCTGTACCTTGCGCGTGCCGCACGTGGGCTGGAACGGCATCACCCGCACCCGCACCCGCACCGATGACCACCTGCTGGCCGGCATGCCCGACGGCACCGACTTCTACTTCGTGCACAGCTACGCCTTCGCGCCGCAAGACAGCGCCGACGTGCTGGCCACCACCGACTACGGCGTGCCGGTCACGGCGGCGGTGCGGCGCGGCCATGTGTGGGGTACCCAGTTCCACCCGGAAAAGAGCTCGCGGGCTGGCTTTCGGCTGCTCAAGAACTTTATCGAAGGACCGCCATGCTGAAAGTGCGGGTCATCCCCACCCTGCTGTGGAAGCAGTTCGGACTGGTCAAGGGGGTGGGCTTCGACAGCTGGCGCCGAGTCGGCCCGGTGCTGCCGGCGATCAAGGTCTACAACCAGCGCGAAGTCGATGAGCTGGTGCTGGTCGACATCGTGGCCCACCAGTCGGACGACGACCCGGATTTCGAGTCCATTGGCGAATTTGGGCAGGATTGCTTCGTGCCGCTGACCGTGGGCGGGGGCATCACCCGCATCGGCCAGGTGCAGCGCCTGTTGCGGGCGGGCGCCGACAAGGTGGCGGTCAATACCGCCGCCTACACGCACCCCGACCTGGTCAACCAGATTGCAAGCCGCCACGGCGTTCAGTGCGTGGTCGCCAGCATCGACGTGCGCGCCCAGGACGGCGGCTGGGCCTGCTTCAGCCACGCCGGAAAGCAGGCCACGGGCCGCGAGGTGGTGGCTTGGGCGCGTGAACTCGAAGACCGTGGCGCGGGTGAGATCCTGATCACCTCCATCGAACGCGACGGCACCATGCAAGGCTACGACCTGGCGTTGGTCGAGGCCGTGGTGAGTTCGGTCAAGATCCCTGTCATCGCCTCGGGTGGCGCTGGCAATTACCAGGACATGGTCGATGCGGTCATGCATGCGGGCGCCTCGGCCGTGGCCGCGGCCAGCATGTTCCATTTTACCGAACAGACCCCCGCCGGCGCGAAAGCTGCTCTGGCCGCCGCCGGGGTGCCGGTGCGCCAGGCGTTCATGTCCGACGCGGTCCGATGAACAACAACGCGGCGGCGCGCGTGGCGATCCGGGTCGATGCCTCGGTCGCCATTGGCACCGGCCACCTCAAACGCTGCCTATCGCTGGCTCAGGCGCTGAGCGAAGCGGGCGGCGAGGTCCGTTTCGTCTGCCGCCGACTCGACGCCGTAGCGGCGCAGGTGCTAGCCGCGGTTTCAGAGACTGTGTGCTGGCTGCCTGCGCCATCTGATGCCATGAAGCCTGAGCCCGGGGCACCCCCGCACGCGGCCTGGGCCGGTGTGCCGCAGATGCAAGACGCGCATGACACGGCAGAGGCCTTGAACGGCTGGTCACCCCACTGGGTGGTCGTCGATCACTACGCCTTCGACGCGCATTGGCACAACGCGGTTCGCGACCCGCTGGGCTGCCGCTTGCTGGTCATCGACGACATCGCCGACCGGGCGTTGGACGCCGATGCCCTGCTGGACCACAACTGGGTCGCCGATCACAGAGCTAAATACGCCCATCGCCTGCATAGGGAACCGCTGTGGTTGTGCGGACCGCAGTTTGCGATGCTAGCACCCACTTACCGCATGGCACCTCGCTACGGCTTCCACGAGACGGTGCGGAGCATCGGCATCTTCATGGGTGGAACCGACCCAGGCAGCGTGTCGGCGTGCGCGTTGGCGGCCTGCCGGGCCGCCGGCTTTAGTGGCCCGCTGGAAGTAGTGTCTACCTCGGCGAACCCACATCTGGATGAATTGCGTCGAATCTGCCACGCCGACCCAGCGGCTACACTCACGGTTGACGAACCCGACTTGGCACGGTTCTTCGCCGGCCACGACCTGCAGATCGGGGCTGGCGGTGGCGCAACTTGGGAGCGATGCTGTATCGGCGTACCGAGTGTGATCGTTGCGTTCGCTTCTAATCAGAAGGGAATTGTGGACGCGATGGGGTCTTTGGGTGTTGCGGTCGGTTCTAGCCCAGACGCCCTAAACCTCGAGCACTGTGTCCGCGGATTGATCGAACAACCAGAACTGCGACGGGATATGGCTGTGTCGACCCGTGAACTTGTCGACGGCTTTGGGGCGCTTCGTGTCGCGTTGGCATTGCTGGGTTCGAGAGTGCTGCTGGCACCGGCGGAACTGTCGGACGCAGAACTAGCTTTCACCTGGCGTAATGCTACGATGACGCGTCGCTTCTTCCGAGATCCAAGGGAGCTGACCCTTGTGGAGCATCAGGCTTGGTGGCGCCGGACCCTTTCACGAAAGGATCGCCGTCTCCTGATAGCGCAGATAGGGCGTGTCAAGGTTGGCGTATTGCGTTTGGATTGGGGAACGGAACTCCAACAGGCGGAGGTCTCCATTTACCTCGATCCGAAACACACTGGACTGGGGCTGGGAAAATACATGCTGCGCACGCTGAGCCATTGGGTTCGCGCGTCAACTTCCGACCTTAGGCGCCTTGTCGCCGAAATCACTCCCGACAATTTGGCATCGAGGCGCGCCTTTGAGTCCGCCGGATACCACCGTCTTGATGACCGGCACTGGCGTTTGGAGCTTCACAATTGAACACCACCCTCCCTCGAATCGTCATTGCGGCACCACATGAACGGTACGACGCGCTCGAAAAAGCCTTTTGCGGACTGAACCGTTACGAGGTCCTGCGTTTGCGTAGCCCCGATGAACTGACGGTTGAGCTTCTCGAAGCTTTTGGCGCCGACTATGTTTTCTTCCCGCACTGGTCGTGGTTTATTCCCGCGGCGGTCTTCGAACGGTTCGAGTGCGTGATTTTTCACATGACCGATGTTCCCTTCGGCAGAGGTGGATCGCCACTACAGAACTTGGTGGTACGCGGCATCGAGAACACCGTGCTCACCGCACTTCGTTGTGCGCAAGAAGTGGATGCTGGACCTGTGTACCTAAAACTACCCTTGTCAACATTGGGCACCGCAGAAGAGGTTTTCATACGAGCGTCCCTTCTCATGCTGCCGATGATGATCCGCATCGTTGACGAGCGCCTTGAGCCACAAGCGCAAGCCGGTGAGCCTACTTTTTTTCAACGTCGCCAGCCAGAGCAGGGGAATCTGCAGTCGGTGAACTCTCTCGCGGACCTACATGACTTCATACGAATGCTGGATGCTGATGGATATCCCCATGCTTTCTTGGATGTAGGAGCGTTCCGATTGCGTTTCCGGCGTTCCTCCCTAAGCCCGCATTCGGTCAAAGCCGATGTTGTATTCACATACCTGAACTTAGAGGATCCAAGTTGAAACAGAACTGCGCTTTGGTAGTTGCTGCCCATCCAGATGACGAAATACTGGGTTGTGGAGGTACTGTTGCGGAGTTGTGTGCCCAAGGCTGGGAGGTCCACCATTTGATTCTTGCAGAGGGCGCAGCGAGCAGACTTCCCACTGCGGACGGTCGAGCCTGCGTGAGCAACGAGATATCCGCCTTGCAGCATTCGGCGCAGCAAGCCGCCGAAGCGCTGGGGGTAAGCAGCGTAGAGTTTGGCGGATTCCCCGACAACAGGATGGATGGAATCGATCTGTTGGACATCGTCAAACGTATCGAGTCAGCCATTGATGCCTTGCGCCCTCTTCGTGTCTTCACACACCAGGCTTGGGATGTCAATGTTGACCATCGCATGGTTCATGAAGCTGTGGCTGCCGCTACGCGCCCCACACCCGGTCATCCTGTGAAGCAGCTGCTGTACTTCGAGGTCCCCTCCAGTACCGAATGGCGCGCCTCGGGTGCCACCATGGCGTTTCACCCAAACTATTTTTTTGATGTCTCAAGAAGACTCGATAACAAGCGTAGGGCTTTGGAGGCATATGACGCAGAAATGCGAACGTTCCCGCATCCCAGGTCCGTGAAGGCGGTGATGCACCTGGCGGCATGGCGCGGCGTCACGGTGGGCCTGACTGCCGCAGAGGCGTTTCAAGTCGGTCGATGGATCGAATGACTCCTTCAAACTGAAGACCCATTTTTCTTTCATCTCCGATGCACATCCTCAACCGCCCAATCGGCCTCGGCCACCGCCCCTACCTGATCGCCGAAATGTCGGGCAACCACAACC
>ERZ1645187.1621-NODE-1621-length-20488-cov-46.701170_pt1 | contig 20488 bp, 20 predicted proteins | sample MGYA00575352_ERZ1645187 | MGnify/ENA primary metagenome ERZ1645187 (study PRJEB40837, sample SAMN11349314) | freshwater sediment metagenome | isolation source: river sediment | host: Sediment | place: India: Wazaribad , New Delhi | collected 2017-02-21 ... | reverse complement strand
CCACCCTAACCCTCCCCCGCCAGGGGGGAGGGAACGTTTGCTTATTATAATGCTACTAATCAATAACATGCAGATGTGGGTACTCGGTTGCCCTCACCCCGTGCGCCGAGGCGCGATCTCAACCGGCGCTGTCCGCCAGCACGGTGCAAATCACCCGGCGGTCCCGGCGCGGGCCGTCGAACTCGCAGAAAAACAGATTCTGCCAGCGCGACAGGCCCAGTTCGCCATCCATAATCGGAATCACTTCCGACGGCCCCACCAGTCCCGCCTTGAGATGCGCGTCGCCGTTGCCGTCCTGCTCATCGTGCAGCCAGACCCCGCGCGGAATCAGTTGGCGCAGCAGGTTGACGACATCGGTTTGCACGCTCTCGTCCCAGTTTTCCTGAATCATCAGCGCAGCGGTTGCGCCCTGGGCGTAGACCGCCGCCACGCCCTGGCGCACGCCGCTGGCCTTGACGATAGCGGCGACCCGCGCAGTGATGTCCACCAGTTCCTCGCGGCGCTGCGTCGTTAAATGAATGATGTCGCGCATCAGCCCTCCGTCGCCGGCGGGCTTTCCACCGCGCCCTGAAGCACTACGCCGTTCACTCCGACGATCCGCAACCGGGTTCCGGCTGGACAATCCCGGTCCACTACGACTTTCCAGGTGCTGTCATCCACCCGGATTTTGCCGTGGCCGTTGACCACTGGCGCATCCAGGGTGAACACCCGACCCACATACTGATGGCCGCGCCGGTTGAGCAGCGGATCGGCGGTTTGGGTGGGATGCCGCCGCAGCCGGATTTGCCAGGCGGCGATGGAACCGACCGACAACACGGCGAACAGCAGGACCTGATACGTCCAGTCCATCGGCAGCACGGTCAGCGCCAGCCCCACCAGCAGCGCCGCCACCCCCATCCACAGGAAGAAGAAGCCAGGGAGGAGCGCCTCGACCGCCATCAGCGCCACCCCCAGCACCCACCAGTTCCAGTAGACCGGCTCCAGCAACCACGCACTCATGACCGGGTTCCCGTCTTGCTCAGGGCTTCCTGCGCCAGTTCGGCGACGCCGGCGATCGTGCCGATCAGCCCCGAGGTATCCAGTGGCATCAGCAGCACTTTCTGATTCGGGGCCGCCGCCAGTTTCGCCACGGCCTCGACGTATTTCTGCGCCACGAAGTAATTGACCGCCTGCACGTTGCCCTTGCCGATGGCCTCCGACAGCATCAGGGTGGCGCGCGCCTCGGCCTGGGCCAGCCGTTCGCGGGCCTCGGCGTCGCGGAAAGCGGATTCCTTGCGGCCTTCCGCTTCCAGGATCGCCGCCTGCTTCTGACCCTCGGCGGCCAGAATCGCCGCCTGCCGCTCGCCTTCGGCGGTCAGAATGGAGGCCCGCTTGTCGCGTTCCGCCTTCATCTGCCGCGCCATGGAATCCACCAGGTCCTTGGGCGGCGCGATGTCCTTGATCTCGATGCGGGTGACCTTGAGGCCCCAGGGGGTGGTGGCTTCATCCACCACGGTCAACAGCCGGGCGTTGATCTCGTCGCGCTTGGACAGCAGTTCGTCGAGGTCCATCGAGCCCATCACCGTGCGGATGTTGGTCATGGTCAGGTTGAGGACGGCGAATTCAAGCCGGTTGACTTCGTAGGCGGCTTTGGCGGCGTCCAGCACCTGGTAGAACACCACGCCGTCCACTTTCACCATGGCGTTGTCCTTGGTGATGATTTCCTGCGAGTCCACATCCAGCACCGTTTCCATCATGTTCATCTTGTGGCCGATGCGATCCACGATGGGAATGAGAAGGTTTAAGCCGGGACGCAGGGTTTCGGTGTAGCGGCCAAAACGCTCAACCGTATATTCCATGCCCTGCGGCACTGACTTGACGCCCAGGAAAATGAGGATAATGGCGAAGATCGCCAAACCGATGACAAAGGTGGCAAAGCCTTCCATAACGCGATTCCTCTTTGTGAAGTGAAGGGATCAGTGATCCGGCAGGACAGCGCCCGACCGCGCATCCACCATCACGTGCAACGGTGGATCATCTTCGCCGTTCCAGGCGACTACCTGCCAGTAAGGGGCGCCGTCTTCGTTGCCGTAGAGCGAAGCGGAATCCAGCGCCGCGTGGTCAGTTCCCGCCTGGGCCTCAAGCGTCGCCAGGGCCACCGGCAACACCCGGTCGAGATCGTAGAGCCAGGGACCGAGGGTGAGGGGAACCAGCGGCGAATGGGCGGTTAATTCCAACCATTCGGCTTCATCGTCAGCCTGTTCGAATTCCCGCTCCATGGCGGTGACCGCCAGTTCACCGGCTTCCAGGTCGAGCACGATATCGAAGCTGTACAGCCGGCGAATCCGTCGCGGCGGGTGGTCGGCGCAGCCGCGAAACGTATAGCGGAACTCCGGCCTGAGGAGGGTTCCAGCGCGGTCCTGGTCCAGTTCCACCACCACGGCTTCCAGCACCGCGTGCGGAGCGGTGCGCCGGGCCAGCGGCAGAATCTGCTCGTAGCCGGCGCGCACCGTCTCAATCGCGACGGGTGCAGGCAGCGGCTGACAGGTGACTTCGATGCCGGGCGCGCCGCCGACGAATGCAGTGGCGTCCAGGCCATGCTCGGCGAGCAGGCGGCGGGCGCGACGGTCGGCAGCGCGCAGATGCAGACCGGCCAGCGGCCACGCCTGGCGCCAGACCCCCACCAGCGCGCCCCACAGATTCAGCCGGGCCATGCCCGCCGCTGGGTCGGGCCGCAGCCAGCCCCGCGCGATCAGGGCCTGGATTTCCCGGCCATAGCTGTCGGCCAGCAGACCCGCCGGATCGCGGGCGGCCTGTTCGACTTTAGCCACATTGACCGGCTGGCCCAGGGCGGCGACCAGGTCGCGGTGCAGGGTCTGCAAGGCGCGAGGATCCCAGACATCCTTGAGTTGTAACCGGGCCAGATAATCCGGGGCCGGCAGACTGTAGGGCAGGTTGAGATTGTTGGTGGTCAGCACTCGACCGTCGTGAAATTCGGTGGCGAATTCGATAAAAGTTTGGGCTGGGCGGTGGCCGCTGCTGAACTCAACGTGCGCCGCAATGGCGCCAATGCCCTGTTTCGGCTGGCCCAGCAGCCGCAGCCACAGCACCGCATTCTGGATCAGACTGTCGCAGCGAAAATCGCCGTAATGGACGAAATCATCAGCGGCCAGCGCTTCCACAGCGTCGGTCAGCGCGATCCAGGCCGCATCAGGCAGATCGGCCTCCTGGATCGGGGCGAAGCGCGGTCGCAACGGCTGGCGGAGGCGGAGCAGGACCAGCGGTACGCCCAGCAGCATTTGCAGCAGCAGAGCGAAGGGCGCGACCAGCCATTTGAGCGCACGGACCAGCAGCACCAGTGCAAGCGAGGGCAACAACACCAGCGCGCGTAGCAAGGAGAACAGGAAGCGGCGCACGGCTCAGGCCTCTTCGTCCAGCCGGCCCAGGCTGAAGAACTGGCCCTGGCTCCATACCCCATAGTCCCGCCCGTGGGCATCGGGCCGCTCTTCGCCCTGTTCGACCAGTTCCAGGAACACCGCCCGGGTCAGCAGGGCGCGCAACCGGCCGCGCACGTGGACATACGGAGACGGTTCGCCGTCCGGCGTCCGATACTCGACCATCAGCGGATGTTCAGGACCGGCGACAACGACATCGCCAACATTAGTGGTGAAGGTGAGAATCTGGTTACGCCCCTGACCGGTGGCGTCGAGCCGCACGGCCAGAAAGGGCGCGTCATCTACCCGGATGCGCCACTTTTCCACCGGCGTGACCAGATAGTAATGACCATCCTCGTCGCGGCGCAGGATGGAAGCAAACAATCGCACCAGCGCCTCACGCTGGAACGGCGCGCCTTCGTGGAACCAGGTTCCGTCGCGGGCGATGCGCAAATCCATTTCGCCGCTGAGCGGCGGATGCCAGCGTTCCACGGGGGGGAGGGGGCGGTTGGCCGGCAGTTGGGTGGCTAAAGTAGCGGGGTCGGGTCGGGAAGGGGACATGGGTTCCAGCATGGGTAGTCGGGAATCATTCATAATATATATGAATGATTAAAGCCCATGGTGAAGAACCTGAGTCTGGAGTACGGCGGCGCTGCCCTCCCCGCAGGGGGAGGGGGGAAGCGAGGAGGATTAGCCCTCGATGGTGGCCTGCTGCAAGTCGCGGTAGACGCGCATGACCTTTTCGGGGTAGGCCGAGCGGCGCAGATGCAGGCTGCCGTTGTATCGGAGCAGCGCCCGCCGCAGGTTGCCGGACTGGTTATCGAGGTAGTCTGCCAGAATCCGGGCGCCGGTATGGATATTCTTGGCTGGATCAAACAGGGCGTGCCTGCCGCCGATCTCCCGGACTTTGCTGGAATGGGGGCCGGGCATGACCTGCATCAAACCGCGAGCGCCCACCCGACTGACAGCCCGCTCCTTGAACGTGGATTCTACGGCGATGATGGCGAGAATGAGTTCCGGCTCCACCTGGTGCGTTTCGCCGCTGCGAATCGCCGCCGCCACAATCTGTTGCGCCTTGTAGTCCGGGATTTGATACCGGCTCTGGATGTGTCCGCTGAGCCGGGCGATCCTGCGCTGTTGGGCGGATGCCGCGGCGCTGGCGGTATCAGAGGGGATGAGTTTCACCCCGCGTTGCTCGGTGGCGGCTGTGGCTACCGTCACAGGATGGGTGGCGTTCGTGGCCTCCTCACCACGGACTGTCTCCAGCGATTGAGCCAAAGTTGTTGCGGGCATCAACATGACTGCACACAACAGACCCGACTTAAGGGTCAGAGTAAGCCGATCCTTGACGCATTCCGTGAATTCCATAAGACCTCCGTCGTTAATCAGTACGAACTGATAGTGCTCGATGGATTCGTATCCCGCACCGGCGAGGGGTTTCCTAACCCGGATCGGCTGACGCCGATCTCCGCGAACCCGACCTAAGCAACTCCGGGCCGAGGCCTGCCGAGCCTGGCTTCCGGTGTCGCCTGACGTTCCCAGGGCAGTGTTAGCAACGTAACTGGCCTATGGCAGGAACTTACTGCAGTACAGCATGGGGCGGTATGAAAGCATGATCGAAAAACATTTTGCAAGTATCTAATTGGCAAATGAATATTTTCAGGAGGTCTAGAGTACAGATTCTAATCAGCGATCATTTTTTATTTTTAATTTTAAAAACAAATAGTTAATATAAAATTTGTTTTTTTGACAAAAAATGGAAATGTTGTTATAAAACAAAAAGTTAAAAAATTTTTCATTTTTGATAAATAAGACCGATTCTCAGGTAAGAAATGATCGCGGGGGAAAGTGGATGGCTGTTGCAAAAATACAAATCCAATAATAAAATTATTTAATAAATTCAGCTAGTTATGAAAATTTTTCATTACTGGCTAACATAATGATTTTTTAATCTAAGTTTTTGAAAAATAAATATTTTAATAAAAAGCACTGTAAATGTAATGGATCAAACCTTATGGAATAAGCAACACTCCGCTGAGGGCGGCGCGCGGCTGACAACAAGGGTAAGGTATGATGACCACCCTACCGGTATGAACACGGGCCCCTGGCCTGTCCAGTCGCCTGACCGGGAAACAAGATCAATGAGGCCGATCCGGAGATAAGACGATGGGTAACCGACTTTCCAAAATCTACACGCGCACCGGCGACGGCGGCACGACAGGGCTGGGCAATGGCGAACGGGTCGCCAAGGATTGCCCGCGCATCGAGGCCATCGGCGCGGTAGATGAATTGAATTGCGCCATCGGTCGGGTGCTGGCGCACGACCTGCGCGAGGAGATTCGCACTTGTTTGCAAGAAGCACAGCACAAGCTGTTTGATCTGGGCGGGGAATTGAGCATTCCCGGCTATCAGGCGGTGCGGGAGGAAGACGTGACGCGGCTGGAAGCGGTGCTGAACGAATTCAACACCCAGTTGCCGCCGCTCAAGGAATTCATCCTGCCCGGCGGTGGCCGGGCGGCGGCGGATTGCCACATGGCGCGGGCGATCTGCCGCCGCGCCGAACGTCGGGTGGTATCGCTGGCGCGGGATGAGGAGGTCGGTGAGTCAGTGCAGGTCTATCTGAACCGGCTGTCGGATTTATTGTTCGTGCTGTGCCGAATTCTGGCCCGCGATGACGGCGGGGTCGAGGTGCTGTGGCGCAACCCGAATCGGGCGAATAAAGGCTAAAGGCTAAAGGCTAAAGGCGAAAGGAGTAGGGTACGCAATGCGTACCCAGGTTGTGGAAATTCCCCTCCTTGGCAAGGAGGGGTGGCGCACAGCGCCGGGGTGGTTCGACCGTGGCGATTCCAAAACTCAGATAGGATCGCTATATCTTCACTTTTCCAGGACATACCGCCCCGGCGCTGCTTCCAGGGGCGGATAGTCAGCGCTGCCGAACGGCGGCGGCGGTCCCAGCGGACCGCAGCGTTCGCTCAGCCAGCGCGTCCAGTCTTCCCACCAGGAGCCGGACGCTTTTTCGGTTTTTTCCCGCCATGCCGCTGCATCGCTCCGGTGAGTGGCGTCGCCGACCCAGTAGCGCCGCTTGGGCGGCGTGACGGGTGGGTTGATGATGCCGAGAATGTGGCCGGACGTGGCCAGCACGTAGCGCGCCGGCCCGCCGGTCAGGCCGCACAGCCGGAAGGTCTGCTTCCAGGGCGCGATGTGATCCTGCTCTGCTCCCACTACGTATAACGGTTGCTGGATCGTGCCCAGGTCGAGCCGCCGCCCGCCGAGGTCCAGACTGCCCTGCGCCAGCCGATTGTTCAAATAGAGTTCGCGCAGGTAAAACTCGTGCATCGCCGCCGGCATCCGCGTGGTGTCGCAGTTCCAGAACAGCACGTCGCTGGGCGGCAGTTCCTCGCCGTACAGATAGCTATGGATCACGTAGTGCCAGATCAGGTTGTTGGGCCGCAACAGGCGGAACGCGCCCGCCATGTCGGCGCCGTCCAGATAGCCGGCCGCGTTCATGCGCTGCTTGAGGAATTCAAAGCTGGATTCGCTTAAAAACGCCCCGATTTCGCCCGGATCGCTGAAATCCACCAGGGTGGTGAATGTAGTCCAGTGCGCAACCGGATGGGTGGCGCGGTCGGCGGGATCGGCATTCAACCAGGCCAGCAGCATCGCCAGCGCGGTCCCGCCCAGGCAGTAGCCCGTGGCGTGAACCTGGGGGACGCCGCAGATGGCGCGGGCCGCCTCCAGCGCCGGCCGCAGGCCCTGCAACAGGTAATCATCCAGCGTCATGGCCCGGGCCTCGGGACCGGGATTTTTCCAACTGGTGATGAACACGGTGAAGCCCTGACCGACCAGATAACGAACCAGGCTGTTCTCCGGGCTGAGGTCCATGATGTAGTACTTGTTGATCCACGGCGCGACCAGCACGACCGGCATGGCGCGAACCTGGTCGGTGGCTGGTGCGTACTGGATCAGTTCTAGCAGCTCGTTGCGCAACACCACTTGGCCTGGTGTGGCGGCCAGATCGCGGCCCACCTGGAACGCATCCGGCTCGACCATCCGCACATCCTCAACGGCGGCATCGCGCAGCCAGTGTTGCAACCCCCAGAGGATGCTGTAGCCATGGCTGGCGAACGCGCGCCGCAGCGCTTCGGGATTGGTCCAGAAGAAGTTGGAGGGCGCGATGGCGTCCAGCCATTGCCGAACCCAGAACGCCGCGCGCCGCCGCCGGGTCGGGTCTATGTCCTCGGTGGTGTAAATGGCGTCTTCCAGCCAGCGGCCATAGAGTAGATAGATTTCCTTGAGATAGGCGAAGCCGGGATGGTCCATCCAGGCCGGGTCTTGAAAGCGTTGGTCGTGGATGACAGCGGGTATGGCCGGCTCGCTACGGAGGCCCAGACTGGTTCGGGCGAAATGCTCGTGAACCCGGTGCGTGTCCAGGGCCAGCCCGTGCAGGCTGGCGGCCAGCCGCTCCGGTTGCCGCAACCAGGCCTGCTGCACCGCCAGGCTGGAACCGATGATGTCGAAGGGGTCCAGCGGTGACCCCGATGAGGGAGAAGCGGAAGGCGTGTCGGACGACTGGGCGTTCATGCGGATTCTCCTGCGCCACGGGGGAAGGGGCGCCGTTTTTTCCCTGTTTATTGTAATCCATTAGCCGCCCGGTGGCCGGGTGAGACGCCAGCACTGGTGAATTTTCGGGTGGCGGGCGAAGTCGGGTGGCAGGGTGCGCCGGCTCCAGTCCTCGATATCGAGCTCGGTGAGGGTGGCGGCGTCCAGCCGGAATTGGCGGGCGTTGGTGGAGAAGAGCAGTACGCCGTCCGGCGCCAGCAGTCGCAGCGTCTGCCGGATGAGTTCGACGTGATCCCGCTGCACGTCGAAGGTGGCTTCCAGCCGTTTGGAGTTGGAGAAGGTCGGTGGATCGAGAAAGATCAGGTCGTAGCGGTCGCGCGCCCAGAGCAGCCATTGCCGGCAGTCGGCCTGAATCAGTTCGTGGCGGGTTCCCCGGAAGCCATTCAGATCCAGGTTGCGCCGCGCCCAGTCCAGATAGGTCGCCGACAAATCCACGGTCGTGGTGCGCGCCGCTCCGCCGAGCGCGGCGTGGACGGTGGCGGCGCCGGTATAGCCAAACAGGTTGAGGAAACGCCGCCCGTTCGCCTGTTCCCGCAGCAGGCGCCGGGTGATGCGATGGTCGAGAAACAGGCCGGTGTCGAGATAGTCCGTGAAATTGACCAGCAGGCGGGCCGGCCCCTCACGGACTTCGTGGAAACGGCCCTGCGCCGCCTGCTTCTGGTACTGACTCGCGCCTTTTTGCCGCTGGCGCACCTTGAGAAAAATGTGATCCGGCGGCATCTCCAGCACCGCCGGCAGCGCCGCCAGCACCTGTTCCAGCCGCTCGCGCGCTTTGGTCGGATCCACGGTCGGCGGCGGGGCGTATTCCTGGACGTGCAACCACTGCTCGTAGCGATCAATCGCCACGGCGTACTCCGGTAAGTCAGCATCGTACAGCCGGTAGCAACTGACGCCTTCCCGCTCCGCCCAGCGGCTCAGGTGGCGCAGGTTCTTGCGCAGGCGATTGACGAAGCCTTCAGCGCCGGCAGTCACCGCCCGATCCAGCACGGCGGCGCGGGCGCGACGATCCGCCGCATCCCGATCCACGAAGAATTCCGGCGCGATCTGGAATTGCAGCAGCCGGCATTCCAGCGGGCCGTTGTGGAAGACGTTGGTTTTGACGGCGCGCAATCCCATGCGCTTGCCCTGTTCGGGATTGCCGGCAAACAGCGCCGCCCGCCAGCCGGCGAAGCGGGTTTTCAGCCGGTCGCCGAGTTGGGCGTACAGGTCGCTCAATTCATCCTGCTCGCCCAGCCGTTCGCCGTAGGGCGGATTGGCGATCAGCAGTCCCGGCGGGCCGTGAGGCGGTTCGACGGCGGACCAGTCGCGGCGCTCGATCTGGAGCCGATCCGCCACCCCGGCGCGGCCGGCATTGATCAGCGCCGCGCGCACCGCTTTGGGATCGCGGTCGCTGGCCCGGATGAGCGGAATGCGCGCCCGGCCCGCATCGCGCCGCTCCCGCGCTTCGGCCAGCAGCCGGTTCCACAGCGCGGGGACGTGTCCCAGCCAGCCGCTGAAGCCCCAGCGTTCGCGCAGCAAACCGGGCGCTTGGTCGCCGGCGATCCAGGCGGCTTCAATCGCCAAAGTTCCAGAGCCGCACAACGGGTCGAGCAGGGGACCGCCAGCGGCGGCGATGGCTGGCCAGCCGGCTTTCAGCAACAGGGCGGCGGCCAGCGTCTCTTTCAGCGGCGCGGTTACGGTCGCTTCACGGTAGCCGCGCCGGTGCAGGCTGTCGCCGGACAGATCGAGACTGATGGCAACCTGACCGTCGCGCCAGCGCGCATGAATCCGCAGGTCCGGCTGGCGCGCGTCCACACTGGGCCGCCGACCACAACGCGCCCGGAAGCGATCCACGATGGCGTCTTTGACTCGCTGCGCACCGTAGTGGCTGTGGTCAATGCCGGGGCCGCCGCCGCTGAATTCGACGCTCAGGGTCCCGGTCGGACTCAGATGGTCTTCCCAGGGCAGCTCGTGGAGGCCGGCGTACAGCGCATTGGCGTCGGCGGCGGCAAATTCGGCCAGTGGCAGCAGGATCCGGCTGGCGGTGCGTGACCACAGGCAGGCGCGATAGGCCAGTTCCAGCGGACCCTGGAACGCGATGCCGCCGCGCACGGTCCGGACCGCCGTCGCGCCCAGATCGGTCAGTTCCGCCGCCAGCAGCGGTTCTATCCCAGCCGGAGCGGTGGCGATAAAGCGGTGTTCATCCATTGGCTACTCCTCGATGGCGACCTGAACCAGCGTTGGTTGCAGCAGGCGCTGCACTTCGGTCGGAGCCAGCCCGACCAGAAAACCGCGTTTGCCGCCGTTGATGTAGATACGCGGCAGGTCGAGGATACTGGCTTCCAGATAGACCGGCATGGCTTTGCGGGTTCCGAACGGTGAGGTGCCACCGACCAGGTAGCCGGTATGCTTGTTGGCGACGGCCGGGTCGCAAGGCGTAACAGTCTTGACTCCGCGCCGCCGCGCCAACTCTCTGGTGGAGACCTTGCGGTCGCCGTGCATCAGTACGATCAGAGGTTGTTTGCGCTCGTCTTCCATGATCAGGGTCTTGATCACGCTGTGCTCATCCACCCCCAAACACTGGGCGCTGTGGGCGGTTCCCCCATGCTCTTCGTAGGGGTAGAGGTGACCCGTAAAAGCACTGTTGTTTTCTCGCAACAGACGAATGGCAGGGGTCATTGGGAATTTTTCTTTGCTCATAAATACCTTAGTAAATTACTCGTGGTTAATTTGTCTTTTTGATAATGAGTTGTTAATAAGATAATGATTATTATTTTTTTAATAAAAGTTTCTGTAGCAATGAAATGGTCTTTTCAATAAGTATATTCTCAATCAATGCTTTTTCTGAAATTGCATTTTATCGGTCTCTGATCCATTGGTATCTCTAATTTGTTGTAATAAGAATAATGGATGGATTGGACAAAAAAATGCAAAGGTGCTTTTGTTGTTAAATGGCAAAAGGGTATTGGTACAACTGATTCTTGATTTGAGAAACTCGGTTTCGTTAGAGTTCAGTAAACTCAAATGGCTGGTGGGAGGATATCCAGAACATGCGAACCGATGTAACGCTGCAACCAGACGGCACCGTACATGATAACGAGGAGAAGCGGCCTGATTCAGGCCGGCGTGGGTTTCTAAAGTGGGTCGCCGGTGGCGTCGGCGCTTTGGCCCTGGCGCCAGATCTGCTGAAAGCAGCGGTTCTGAGCGAACGTTACCTTCTGTTTTATAATCCTAACACTGGCGAGAATATCCGTCAGGTGTACTGGACGCCGCGCGATGGCTATATCCGCGAGTCCGTCAGTGCGATCAGTTGGGCCTTGCGCGACCATCACAACGATCAGGTCAAGCTGTTCGATCCAAACGTGCTGGATCAGCTTTACGCCGTGCAGTTGCAACTGGGCCTGGGCCGGCCGCTCAACGTGATCAGCGGCTATCGGTCGCCATCTACCAATTGGCGGTTGGCCGAAGGCAGCAGAAGAGTGGCGCGCCACAGCTACCACATGCAGGCCATGGCGCTTGATATTCGGGTGCCGGGTGGACGGGTGTCCGATCTCTACCGGGCGGCCCGTGGGTTGGGCGCGGGCGGAGTGGGCTACTATCCTCGTTCCAACTTCGTCCACATTGACAGCGGCCCGGTGCGCTACTGGAGCTGAGCAGGCGCAGGATTGCGCACCAAAAAGGGCGGCCAGGCCGCCCTTTTTTATTGCCCAAATCGGTTCGCTTAGAACAGTAACCGGGGCAGGAACAGGCTGATGCCGGGAATGTAGGTGATGATGATCAGGAAGCTCAGCATCACCATCAGCCACGGCGTAGCCGCTTTCACTACTTCCCACAGCGGCATGCCGGTCACGCCGGAAGTGACGAACAGATTCAGGCCCACCGGTGGCGTGATCATGCCGATTTCCATGTTCACCGTCATGATGATGCCCAGGTGGATCGGGTCAATGCCGAGCTGGGTGGCGATGGGAAAGAAAATCGGCGCCAGGATCAGCAGGATCGAGGACGGTTCCATGAAGTTGCCGGCGATCAGCAGGATGATGTTGACCACGATCAGGAACTGCCAGGGCGCCAGCCCCCAGCCGACGATGGTTTCCGCCATGGTCTGGGGAATGCGCTCGGTGGTTAGCACGTGGGCGAACAGCATGGCGTTGGCGATGATGAACAGCAGCATCACCGTGACCTTGCCCGCCTCGGCGAACACATGCGGTATTTGGCTCCAGCCCATGTCCTTGTGGATAAACAGGGCGACGATGAAGGCGTAGACCGCAGCGACGGCGGCAGCCTCGGTCGCAGTGAAAATGCCGCCGTAAATCCCGCCCATCACTACGAAGATCAGTCCCAGGCCCCAGATGGCGTCCCGGGCCGCGATGAGCAGCTCCCGGAATGAGGCGCGCGGCTGGGTCGGAATCTTGAACCGGTGCGCGCTGAAAAAGATCGCGAGCATCAGCATCAGACCCAGCAGCAGGCCGGGGATGACGCCTGCCATGAACAACTGGCCGACCGAGGTTTCAGTGGCGGCAGCGTACACCACCATCACGATGGACGGCGGGATCAGGATGCCCAGGGTGCCGGCGTTGCAGATAATGCCGGCGGCGTATTTCTGCGGATAGCCGGATTTGACCATGGCGCTGATGACGATGGAGCCGATGGCGGCTACTGTCGCCGGTGAGGAGCCGGACACCGCCGCGAACAACATGCAGGCCAGCACCGAGGCCATGGCCAGGCCGCCCCGGAGATGGCCAACGGCGGCGATGGCGAAGCGGATCAGCCGGCGGGCCACGCCGCCGGTGGTCAGAAACGCCGAGGCCAGAATGAAGAACGGGATCGCCAGCAGGGTGTAGTGCTCCATGGTGTCGAACAGCTTGAGCGACATGGAGGCCAGCGAGTCGTTGGTGAAAAACAGGATGGTCAGGGTGCTGGCCAGACCCAGGGAGAAGGCGATCGGCACGCCCATCAGCAGGAACAGAAACAACAGACTGAACAGGAACAGGGACGTCATGGCGCTTTCTCCTGACGAGGCTGGCCCGCGCCCGGATGCAACGTTTCGAATGTTTCGACGGCCTCGATCGCCTCGCGCGCTTCGTCGGCCAGCCGCAAGCCTTCCTGTTCGCCGGTCACGGTGCGCCAAGCCACTTGCAACAGCCGGAGCAGCGCCAGCGCCAGGCCCAGCGGCAGCATGATAAAGGGAATCCAGCGCGGGATCGGCAAATCCTGGGCTTCGATGCCGATGGAATAGAGCTTGTAGACGTAGCCAACGGCGCCAACCAGCAGGATGATGCAGTAGGCGCAGCAGCACAGCACGGCCAGCAGGCCAACGATACGGCGCACGTGATGCGGGAACTGACGCACCACGATATCAATGCCGATGTGAGCGCCGACCTTGATGCCATAGGCAACGCCGAACAGGACCAGCCAGGCAAACAGGTACGTCGTCAATTCCAGCGCCCAGCCGAAGCCGGTCTCGAACACGTAGCGGGCGACGACCTGGCTGAAGGTGATGAGTGTCATCAGCGCCAGCAACAGGGCGATGAAACCCTCCTCCAGATGATGAACAATGCGGATCAGCATGGGAGACTCTCCGAACGGAAGCGGCAAACCCTCCCGCGCCGGTCGCAGGGGAGGGTCTGGTCGAAAGGAGGAGGGAATTACGGCTTGTTGGCCGCCTTGGCGGCTTCGACGATGTCCTTGCCGATCTTGTCGGTGAACTTGTCGTAGACGGGCTTCATGGCGGCCTGCCAGGCCGTGCGCTGTTCGGCCGTAAACGGGAGAATCTCGGTCTTGCCGGAATCCTTGATCTTCTGGCGGTCGCCGTCGTTGAGCGCGGTAGACGACTTGTTGACCTCGACCGTGACCTCGGCCAGGATTTTTTCCAGCGTCTCGCGCACATCGGCGGGCAAATCGCTCCAGAACTTGGCGTTGGTCACCACCATGTAGCCCAGATAACCGTGATTGGATTCGGTGAAGTAGGGCTGCACTTCAAAGAACTTCTGCGAATAGGCGTTCGACCAGGGGTTTTCCGCGCCGTCCACCACGCCGGTTTCCAGCGCCTGATAGACTTCGGCGAACGCCAGCTTCTGGGGGATGCCGCCCACCGCCTTGAACTGGGCTTCGAGGATGTCCGAGGCCTGGATGCGGAATTTCAGGCCCTTGGCGTCCGCCGGCAGCCGCAGCGGCTTCTTGGCCGAGAACTGCTTCATGCCATTGTCCCAGTACGCCAGCCCGGTCAGCCCCTTTTTGGTCAGCGAGTTGAGGATGCTCTTGCCCGTCGCGCTGTTGTGGAAGCGGTGTACCGCCGCGATGTCGTCGAACAGGAACGGCAGATCGAACACCTGGATCTGGTTGGTGTAGCGGTCGAACTTGGACAGCGAGGGGGCGATGAGCTGGACGTCGTTCAGCAGTAACGCCTCCATTTCCTTGCCGTCCCCGAACAACTGGGAATTGGGAAACACCTCCACCTTCACCTTGCCGGGCAGGCGTTCCTCGGCCAGTTTCTTGAACATCAGGGCGCCTTGACCCTTGGGGGTGCTGTCGGCGACCACGTGCGAGAACTTGATCGTGACTTCGGCCTGGGCCGCGCCAGTCAACAGGGCCAGTGCGGCGCCGGCGAGGAGGGCCTGAACGGTTGATTTTCTGCGCATAAGGCGATGTCTCCTTTGGGGTCTGGTTATGGTGGACTGAAGCAGAGGCCAGTCCATGAGCGAGGTCAACGGTTATGGATGCCGGGCCTTGACCTTAAGGATAGATGACGCGGTTGTGAATGCGCGCAAGACGCAGCACGATGATTGTTGCGCCTTGCGGTGGGCGGGGCGGGATTAGTTACGGATGCCGGTTCCCCGGTGCAACAGCCACAGACTGCAGCCGAACAGGACGGCGATCAGCAGCAGAATGAGGGCGAGAGCCAGGTAAATGTTGATGTCCGACACGCCGAGGATGCCGAAGCGAAAGGCGTTGACCATGTACAGGATGGGGTTGAACAGCGAGGCGTCCTGCCAGAACGGCGGCAGCATGTGAATGGAATAAAAAATGCCGCCGAAATAGGTGAGCGGCGTCAGCACAAACGTGGGGATCAGGGAAATATCATCGAAGTTCTTGGCGAAGATGCCGTTGATCAACCCGGCCAGGGCAAACAGCACCGAAGTCAGGACGATCACCACCAGGGTGAGCAGAGGGTGTTGCCAGTGCAGATCGGCGAAGAACAGCGAGACCACCGTGACCACGAGGCCCACCATCAGGCCCCGCGCCGCGCCACCGCCGACGAAGCCCACCACGATGATGGTGTTAGGCAGGGGCGAGATCAGCATTTCCTCGATGTGGCGCTGGAACTTGGAACCAAAGAACGACGACACCACGTTGGAATAGGCGTTGGTGATCACTGCCATCATGATCAGCCCCGGTGCGATGTACTGGGTGTAGGTTAATCCATCCATCGTCCCCAGTCGGGCGCCAATCAGATTGCCGAAGATGATGAAGTACAACGTTGTGGTAATCGCCGGCGGCAGCAGGGTTTGAATCCAGATGCGCAGGAAACGCAGGATTTCCTTGGTCAGGATGGTCTGGAGGGCAATGGCTTGAGTGCGGAGGTTCATCGCGGCGAGGTGGCTCGGAAGCAGGAGTTTGGCGCGTTCATCGCTCAGGCGGTGGCTTCGTTTTTGTCTACCAGTTGCAGGAACAATTCCTCCAGCCGATTGACCTTGTTGCGCAGGCTGGCGACCGCGATGCCACGCGCCGACAACTGCGCGAACAGGGCGTTGAGGCCCTGTTCCCTGGTGACATCCGCTTCCAGTGTGAGTTCATCCAGCCGGCGCAGCGGATAACCGGGGATTTCCGGTAAGCTGGCGAGCGGCTGACGCAGATTGAGGACGAAGGTTTCCAGGTGCAGCCGGCCCAGCAGGGTCTGCATCCGGGTATTCTCGATAATGTCGCCCCGGTCAATGATGGCGATGTGCCGGCACAGCGTTTCCGCTTCTTCCAGATAGTGCGTGGTCAGAATGATGGTGACGCCCTGGGCGTTGATTTCACGCAGGAAATCCCACATCGAGCGGCGGATTTCGATGTCCACCCCGGCGGTTGGTTCGTCGAGAATCAGTAGTTTCGGCTGGTGGATCAGCGCGCGGGCGATCATCAGCCGCCGCTTCATGCCGCCGGACAACTGGCGGGCCATCCCCAGCCGTTTCTCCCACAGGCCGAGTTGCTTGAGATAGGTTTCGGCCCGTTGCCAGGCCAGCGTCCGGGGAATGCCGTAATAGCCGGCCTGATTGACCACGATCTCGCCCACCGGCTCGAACTGGTTGAAGTTGAACTCCTGCGGCACCAGGCCGATGCAGGATTTGGCAGCGTTCAACTCGCGGTCAAGGTCATGGCCGAACACCTGCACCGTGCCGCCGGTCTTGCGCACCAGCGAGCAGACAATGCTAATGGTGGTGGATTTGCCAGCGCCGTTGGGGCCGAGCAGGGCGAAGAATTCGCCTTCCGCCACCTCCAAATCAATGCCGCGCAGGGCTTCCAGACCATTGGCGTAAGTTTTGCGCAGGTTGCGGATGACGAGAGCAGGGGTGGACATGCCGGTGACTCTTGGGGGCGGAGGGGCGGGTTACGGCTGTTCGGGGGCCAGATAAGGCTCGAATTCGGGCGTGTAGCGTTCCTGGAAACCGTCGGGCTTGATCAGCATGAAAAAAGCCGCGAGGTGGTGTTCGCTGGCCAGTTGAAAGCCTTGTTCCGGGCCGGCGACCATCAATGCCGTCGCCGTGGCGTCGGCGACCATGGAGCGGTCGCTGATCACGGTTACGGACGCCAGGGTTTGCAGCACTGGACGACCGGTGCGCGGGTTGATCACGTGCGAGTACCGCTGACCATTCTGCTCGAAGAAATTGCGATAGTCGCCTGAAGTGGAGACGCTGCGATCCCCGAACCGGATGAGGCGTTCGACGGCGCGCTGACCGGGGACAGGTTTTTCAATGGCGATGGTCCAGGGCTGGCCCTGGCCATTGTGACCCCGGGCGCGAATCTCGCCGCCAATGGAGACCAGGTAGTTCATGATGCCCGTCGTTTCCACCAGCGCCGCCAATTGATCCACGCCGTAACCCTTGGCCAGCGCCGACAAATCTACGTACAGATCAGCGCGCTCCTTTTTCAGCGCCGGCGGCTGTTCGCGGGCTTGCAGCCGCCAGTAGCCGACCCGCTCGCGCGTCTGGACGATGGCCTCGTCGGTGGGAACCTGCTCGCGGCGCGGTTCCGGGCCGAAGCCCCACAGATTGACCAGTGGTCCGACGGTGATGTCGAACGCGCCGTTGCTCAGTTCGCTGGTACGCAGTCCTTCGGCGACCACTTGCAACAATTCGGGTGAAACTGCGATCCAGTCAGTGCTGGGGTTGCGGTTGAAGCGCGACAGTTCCGAATTCGGGTCATAGGTGGACATCTGCCGGTTGATCCCGGCCAGCATCGCCTCAACCCGGGTTTTGAAGTCGGCGGCAACGGTTTGCCCCGGCGTGGGAACCAGCTTGAGGTCGTAACTGGTGCCCATGGTAGAGCCAGCAAGGCGGACGGTCGGATCGGGCGCAGGCGGTTCGCAGGCGCTCAGCAACAGCGCGATCAGCAGGAGCGGCAGGGGAGAAAGGAAGCGGCTTGACAGCATGGGAGAGGCCAGAAGGAACGTCCAGAGATTCCCGCCGCTCCAGGCGAAACGGCGGGATACGGGATTCGGGCCGGCGGGACTGGGAACGAAACCGCCGGCCCGGCGCAGCGGCGTCAGCCGTTGGCGGCTTCCATCGCGGCGATGGCCTCGGCCAGTTTCACCAGCCGGCGGGCGCTTTCGACATGCAGATTCTCGACCAGTTTGCCGTCCACCACCACCACGCCCTTGCCCTGGGCGGTGGCTTCAGCGTGGGCGGCGATGATCTTGCGCGACCAGGCGACCGCCGTTTCCGAAGGCGCGAAAATCCGGTTGGTGGCGGCGACGGTCTTGGGATGGATCAGGGTCTTGCCGTCGAAGCCGAATTCCACGCCCTGCTTGCAGGCGTATTCAAAACCTTCGTCATCGTTGAGGTCCAGATACACGCCGTCGAGGATTGCCAGGCCGTTGGCGCGGGCCGCCAGCAGGCACAAGCTGAGTGAGGTCAGCATCGGCAGCCGTTCGCGGGTGTGGGCGCAGTTGAGGTCCTTGGCCAGATCGGAGGTGCCCATCACCAGGCAGGCGAGGCGGGGACTGGCGGCGGCGATGGCGGCTGCTTCCAGCATCCCGCGCGGGGTTTCCATCATGCACCAGATCGCCATGTCGTCCGGGGCGCCGGCGGCGTTCATGATGTTCTCAACCTGGCGGACCGTGTCGGCGCTTTCCACCTTGGGGATGAGGATGGCGTGCCCGCCGCAGGTCGCGGCGGCGACGATGTCGTCGTGACCCCAGGGCGTGGCGAGACTGTTGACGCGAATCGCCAGTTCGCGCTGGCCGTAGCCGCCGGCCTTGACCGCCTCGCAAATCTGCTGGCGGGCGACGATCTTGGCGTCCGGGGCAACGGCGTCCTCCAGGTCGAGGATGTAGCCGTCGGCGGGCAGGGTGCGGGCCTTGTCCAGGGCGCGGGCGTTGGAACCCGGCATGTACAGGACGCTGCGGCGAGGGCGCACGGGATTGGACATGAGCAATCTCCTTTAGATTTATTGAGTACGGGACTGCGGGCTGATGAACCATTGGAATTCTGGGGACCACGCGCCAGCGCGGGCCGGGAACGGCTAATCATACACCCCTGGTTCGGATGAAGGAGAGGGGGCGATGACCGCCCAGCCGCAGCAGCAGCGCCAGTAACAGGGTGTTGCCGAGCAGCAGATAGAGATTGTAGTGGGGCAGATTCAGCGGAATGAATTTCAGCTCCACCAGCAGCACGCCCAGCGAAGCGATCAGCAGATAGACCGCCGCCAGCCGGTTGACGGCGCTGGCGCCCACTGTGGCCGTTACTCCCCGGCGGATGCTCAGCAGCGACAGGAACAACAGCGGCACGATGCCGATGGAAAACACCTTGTAGGCGATCAGCAATGACGGAATGATCGCCTTCAGCCGCAGCGCGAACAGGGTGGCGAGCACCGCCGCCAGCGCCATGCAGCCCCGGATGATCCACACCTGCGCGGCGGCGTCGGGCGCGCGCCCCAGTACCCGCAGACCGTGGGCGATCACGTCCCGCCCCAGCAGCGTCCCGGTGGTGATCAGGATGATGTCGGCGCCCGACAGCGGAATGGACAGCAGCGCCACCAGCACGAAGTCGGCCAGTGGACCGCTGAACAGTTGCGTGACCAGGGTCTGGATGGTCAGATCGGGTTTGGCGACGGTGATGAGACCCTTGGCCAGGATGCCGATGAACACGATCAGCAGCGAGATCGCCACGATCAGGACGCTGGCCAGCAACAGGCCCCGGCGGGCGCTGGCGCTGTCGCGGGCGACGAAAATCCGCGAATACATGTCCGGGCCGAACCAATAGGACAGGCCGACCGGGATGAAGACGCTGAGGAACAGGCTGAAGGTGAACGCTTCGTCGAAGCCGAAATGCAGGCGCAACGGCGGACGCGGCTCGGTTCCGATGGGTGCGGCAGTCAGGCACAGCGCCAGCAGCAGCGCCAGTCCCGCCACCATCACCGCCACTTGCAGGAAACCGGTCTTGACTGTGCCCGCCTGCCCGACCAGCAGGGTGTAGGCGGCGAAGATCAGGGTGAACAGGGCGTAACCCAGCGGTTCGCTACCCAGGAGCTGGGTCAGGATATTGCCGCCAGCGATGATCTGGCCGGCCAGCACCATCAGCCAGGCGATGAACAGCACGGCGCTGACCAGCAGGCGGATGTTGTCGCCGAAGGCGTGGGCGATGATGTCGCCGATGGTGTAGCCCTTGACTCGCCAGACCGTGTCGAGAAAGGTGTAGGCCAGCACCACCAGGAAGATTGCGCCGGACAGCGTCCACCAGATCGCGTTCAGGTTGTATTGATAGGCGTAGCCGGCCAGGCCAAACACCGAGGATGCGCCGAACGCCAGCGCCACCAGCGACATGCCGATGCTGAAGCCGCCCGCTTGCCGGTCATAGACTACGAAACTGTCCAGGCTGGCGCCGCGATGCCGGACCCAGTGATGGAAACCGATGCCGAACAGCAGGGCGATGTAGAGAATCAGCCAGATCATGGAGGCGTTCTACTCTGACAGAGGATGATCCTGGCTCCCACGCTCCGGCGTCACTGCCATTAACTTAAGGCTGAGCGGTGAGTTTGGATCCATGATCACCACGAAATATAATGCGATCTATTCCCCCCCTGCCAAGGGGGGGTGGCCCGAAGGGCCGGGGGGGTTAGCCCGCGGGATCGAACCACCCCGGCGCTACGCGCCACCCCTCCTTAGCCAAGGAGGGGAATTCTTAACTTAATGGCAGTGACGCTCCGGCGTGGGAGCCTCGTCCCAGCGATGCGCCCTCGGGTTGTCGCTACAACACGCCCTTGGGATACGACCCCAG
>ERZ1645187.1620-NODE-1620-length-20508-cov-42.601428_pt1 | contig 20508 bp, 20 predicted proteins | sample MGYA00575352_ERZ1645187 | MGnify/ENA primary metagenome ERZ1645187 (study PRJEB40837, sample SAMN11349314) | freshwater sediment metagenome | isolation source: river sediment | host: Sediment | place: India: Wazaribad , New Delhi | collected 2017-02-21 ... | reverse complement strand
GTGGCGAGCGGCCGAACATCGAGACGCGCAACCCGGATGTCAGCGTCCACGTCTTTCTCAGCGAAAACGAATGCACGCTGTACCTCGATACCTCCGGCCAGCCCCTGTGGCAGCGTGGTTTCCGCAAGGCCAGCGTCGATGCGCCGCTGAAGGAAAACCTGGCCGCCGGCATCCTGAAACTGACCGGCTGGCAGCCCGGCATGTCGCTCGTTGACCCGATGTGCGGCAGTGGCACCTTCCTGCTCGAAGCCGTGCAGATGGCGCTCGACCGGGCGCCAGGGCTGGATCGCGGCTTTGCCTTCGAGATGCTGGCCAGCTTCGAGGCGCTGAACTGGGCGGCGATTCGGCAAGCCGCCGAAGCGCGCTGCAAGCCCGCCGAACCACTGGAGATTCGCGGCTACGACATCGACGACAAAGCCGTGCGTGCCACCCGGCGCAATCTGCAAGAGGCCGGTTTTGGCGGGGTGGTTACGGTCGACCGCGAAAATGTGCTCGAAATCGAACCGCTCACCGAGCATGGCATTCTCGTCGCGAACCCGCCCTACGGCGAGCGCATTGGCGAGCAGGACCAACTGGCGGCCTTCTATCCGCAGCTCGGCTCGGCGCTGAAAAAGCATTGGGCTGGCTGGAACTGCTATTTCTTCACTGCCGACCTGCGCATGCCCAAGCTGGTCGGCCTGCGGCCCAGCCGCAAGACACCGCTGTTCAACGGCCCGCTCGAATGCCGCTTGTTCGAGATAAAAATGGTTGCCGGAAGCAATCGCAAGGCCTGATTGTTGCAATGCAGCAAGCATTTTTTTGATTCCGGCTAACCACCGGAGATGCAAGTTGTGCGAGCATCTTGGGTTCCAACAATAAATCAAAGGGGAACCAGATGTCAGCACAGTCTCTTTACCAGCAAAAACGTATGTCCGCTGCCGATGCCGTCCGCGTCGTCAGGAACGGCGACACCATCGTCGTGCCGACGGCGGTTGGCGAGCCGCCCGCATTGCTGACGGCGCTTTCAGATCAGCGCCGCGATTTTCGCGACGTGCAGGTGTCGCAAATTCTGGCCGTGCGCAAATTCGGCTACCTTGATCCCGAGACGGTTGAGCACGTTCGCCATACCGCCTATTTCTATAGCGGCGCTACCCGCCCGGGCGGCAAGGATGGCTGGGTCGATTTCATCCCGGCCTATTTCTCCGAAATGCCTTCGCTGATGAACCGTGGCCTGATGCCGGCCGATGTCGTCTTTACGATGGCCTCGCCGATGGACGAGCACGGATTTTTCTCGCTGGCGCTGGCAGCCGACTACACGATGGCGGCCATCGAGCGGGCGCGCGCCGTGGTACTCGAAGTCAATCCCAATGTGCCTTTCGCCAACGGCGACTGTCACATCCATATTTCGCAGGTGACGGCGCTGTGCGAGAGCGACGAGCCGATTCTGGAGGTTGGTCTGCCCAAGATCGGGCCGGTGCAGGAGGCGATTGGCAAGTACGTCGCCGAGATGATTCCGGACGGTGCGACCTTGCAGATCGGCTATGGCGGTATTCCCGACGCCGTGGTGATGCAACTGACCGACAAGCACGATCTCGGCGTTCACACCGAAATGATCGGTGACGGCATCATGTCGCTGGTCGAAGCCGGCGTGGTCACCAATCGCAAGAAAAATTACCACCACGGCAAGATGCTGGCGACCTTCGCGCTCGGTTCAAAGAAGCTCTACCAGTTCATGCACCGCAACCCGGCGCTTGAGATTCACCCGGTCAATTTCACCAACGATCCCTATCTGGCTGGCCAGAACGACAACCTGCACGCCATCAACGCGACCATGCAGATCGATTTTCTCGGCCAGTGCGGTTCCGAAAGCCTCGGCGTGATTCCCTATTCCGGCACCGGCGGCCAGTCCGATTTCGTGCGTGCCGCCAATCGTTCGAATGGCGGCAAGGCCTTCATCGTGCTGCCATCAACCGCCAAGGACGACACCATCTCGCGCATCGTGCCGACCCTGACGCCGGGCACGCATGTGTCGACCAGCAAGAACGACATCAACTACGTCGTCACCGAATTCGGCGTCGCCCAGTTGCGCGGCAAGACGGCCAAGCAGCGCTGCGAAGCACTGATCGCCATTGCCCACCCGAATTTCCGGGGGGAATTGCGCGAGATGGCCAAGAAGATGAAGCTGCTCTGAGCGGCTTGTCGCGGCGGGAGGCTGGCTGGCGGCGTCCCGCCCTTACAACTTGTAGCAATTTGTTTCAGTAGTCTGCAGCAGGATCGGCTATCTTGTAAGCGAGTGCATGGAAACTGCATTGAGGATGGTTCGATGAAAACGCAAAGACTCCTGTTTGTTCTGACTGCCTTGCTGCTGGCCGGCAGTAACGCAGCGTGGGCGGGCGGACGGGTATATGGCGGCGTCGGCGTCTATCTTGGCGGCCCCGGGCCCTACTGGGGGCCAGCCTATCCGCGCCCCTACTACTACCCGCGCCCTTACTATCCGGGCCCCTTTTATTATCCCGGGCCATTTTACGAGCCGGCACCGGTTGTCGTCGTGCCCGCCGCGCCGCCCGTCTATATCGAGCGCGGTGACGATGTCGTCGAGCCGGCCCAGGAAGACGGCGGGCAGTACTGGTACTACTGCCGCAGCGCGAAGAATTATTATCCCTACGTCAAGGAGTGCCCGGGTGGCTGGCAGAAGGTTCCGCCAAGGCCCGCGCAGTGAAACCATGAGAATCCGGAAGCTATTGGGGGTTGCGGCTGGCGCATTGCTGGTCGGCGCGTGCACAGTGATGCCGACCGGGCCGAGCATGCTGGTTCTCCCCGGAACCGGTCGTTCGGTGGATAACTTCCGCTACGACGACAACGAGTGCCGCCAGTACGCCTTTGCCCAGATCGGCGGCACCAGTGCGCAGCAGGCGGCGAATCAGTCGGCGGTCGGCAGTGCCGTGGTCGGCACGGCAATCGGCGCGGCTGCCGGCGCAGCGATCGGCGGCAGCCAGGGAGCGGCTGTTGGTGCCGGGGTAGGATTGGTAGGCGGCAGCGCCGTCGGCGTCAATTCCGCGTATGCCTCGGGCTACGGTACGCAGCGCCAGTACGATAACGCCTATATCCAATGCATGTATGCCAAGGGGCACCGGGTGCCGGTGCCCGCCAACATGGCTTATCCGCGAACGGTGCGCAGTAGCGGCACGACAACTGGCAGCGATATTCCACCCCCGCCCCCGGGAACGCCGCCCCCGCCACCGCCACGCTGATCGCTATTTTCAGGCGACGCCGGCGGCGTGCGCCTGCTGGTCTGCCCAGTACGACGACCGAACCATTGGGGCACAGGCGGCGCCCGTAAACCCCATCTTTTTTGCTTCGCTTTCGTACATCTTGAAAATATCGGGATGTACGTAGCGGGTGACCGGCAGGTGGTGACCGGTCGGTGCCAGGTACTGGCCGATGGTCAGCATCTCGACATCGTGGGCGCGCAGGTCGCGCATGACTTCCAGAATTTCCTCGTCGGTTTCGCCAAGGCCGACCATCAGGCCGGACTTGGTGGAAACATTGGGGTAGCGCGCCTTGAACTGCTTGAGGAATTCCAGCGAGTGCTTGTAGTCGGCGCCGGGCCGGGCCTGCTTGTAGAGGCGGGGCACGGTTTCCATGTTGTGGTTGAGGACGTCGGGCAGTGAGCCGCCGAGCACTTCCAGGGCAACGTCCATGCGGCCACGGAAATCCGGCACCAGGGTCTCGATGGTCGTCGTCGGCGACAGTTCGCGCGTGTAGCGTATGACGTCGACGAAATGCTGGGCGCCGCCGTCGCGCAGGTCGTCGCGGTCGACGCTGGTAATGACCACATATTTGAGCTTGAGTGCGGCCACCGATTCGGCAAGCTCGCGCGGCTCGTCCGGGTTGGGCGGCAGAGGCTGGCCGTGGCCGACGTCGCAGAACGGGCAGCGGCGGGTGCAGATGTCGCCGAGGATCATGAAGGTGGCGGTGCCGCGTCCGAAGCATTCGCCGATGTTGGGGCAGGTCGCTTCCTCGCAGACGGTGTGCAGCTTGCGTTCGCGCAGCATGGACTTGATTTCGCCGAAGCGCCCGGCGCTGTTGCCGGCTTTGACACGTATCCAGTCCGGCTTCTTCAGCGGTTGGTCGACCGGCACGATCTTGATGGGAATGCGCGCGGTTTTGAGTTCGCCTTTCTGTTTGATGCCTTTTTGTTTCGCGCTGCCGTTGTTGTCAGCCATGTTGTCGATCCAGTTGCCGTAGCAGGTGTTGAGAGAGTTGCTCGCCGGCCTCGTGCGCGGTGAGCGGGATACCGAGGTCGCGGGTTTGTGTGACTTTGAGCCCAGCATAGCCGCAAGGGTTGATTGCGGTAAATGGGTGAAGATCCATATCGACATTGAGCGAGAGGCCGTGATAACTGCAGCCATTCTTGATCTTGAGCCCGAGGGCGGCGATCTTGGCGTCGCCGACATAGACGCCGGGTGCGCCGGCCCGACGTTCGGCAAGCACGCCCTGCGCGGCAAGAAAGTCGATCACTGCCTGCTCAATGGCGGTGACCAACTCGCGCACCTTGATTTTGAGCCGGTTCAGATCGAGCAACAGGTAGATCACGACCTGGCCGGGCCCGTGGTAGGTGACTTGACCGCCCCGGTCGATCTTGGCGACGGGAATGCCAATATCTTTGAGGATATGTTCGGGCTTGCCGGCCTGGCCCAGCGTGTAGACCGGCGGGTGTTCGACGATCCACAGTTCGTCCGGCGTTTCGGCCATGCGGGCGGCAGTGAAGTCCTGCATGGCCTGGAAGGTCGGTTCGTAGTCGACCCGCCCCAGCCTTTTGACGACAGCCTTCACAAAACGACTTTGACGAGCGGATGGCCGCTCAGGTCGGTATACAGCGCATCGAGTTGCGGCTTCGAAGTGGCAACCACGGTGCAGGTCAGGCTCAGGTAGTTGCCGCCGGAGCTGGTGCGCATTTCCATCGTTGCACCGTCGAAATCTGGCGCGTGGCGGGTGACGATTTCAAGTACCACCTGGGCGAGTTCGTCCTGCGCCTGGCCCATGATCTTGAGGGGGAAGTCGCAGGGGAATTCGAGCAGGGTGTCCTTGTATGAAGCCATTTCAGCCTTTGCGCATTACGGTGTTCTTGAAATCCTGATACCAGTGCCACATCCGTTCGCCGACGGGCCCGGGTTTTCCATCGCCTACAGGATTGCCGTCGAGCGTGGTGATCGCCAGCACTTCCTTGGTGGAGGAGGTCATCCAGACCTCATCGGCGGCACGAAGTTCAGTTTCGTGAATTTCGCCTATTTTTGTGGGTTGACCGTGACAGGCTGCCAGTTCGAGAACGACATCGTAGGTGATGCCCGGCAGCATGAAGGAGGTCTTGGGCGGCGCCAGCAGCACGCCGTCCTTGACGACGAAAATGTTGGATGCCGCGCCTTCCTTCAAATAGCCGTCGCGGATCAGCAGCGCCTCGGCACAACCGGCGTCCACTGCCTGCTGCCGTGCCAGGATGTTGGCGAGCAGCGAGATGACCTTGAGGTTGCAATGCGCCCAGCGGTCGTCGGCGACGGTGATGGCAGCGACGCCCGTGGCGCGGACTTCGGCCGGCGTAGTGACCAGAGGCGAGCTGAAGGCGAAGGCAGTCGGCCGAACGCTGGCTGGCGGAAAGGCGTGGTCGCGCTTGTTGTCGGCGCCACGCGTGACTTGCAGGTAGATCGACTGGTCGGCCCACGGGGCATCGGCGATCAGACGTTCGACGACGCTCGTCCAGCCGGCGGCGTCTAGCGGGTTGCTCAGGCGGATGCCATCCAGCGTTGCCTGCAGTCGTGTCAGGTGCTCGGCCAGCCGAAATGGCCGGCGCGAGTAGACCGGCACCAGTTCATAGACGCCGTCGCCGTAGAGAAAGCCCCGGTCGAGCGGTGAAATCCCGGCTTCCGCCAGGGGCAGGAAGTGGCCATTCAGATAGACGGGATCGGCGACGTAGGGCGTCATTCGATTATTCGAACCAGAGCAGGACGCTGTCGATGGTGCGACCGAAAATGCCGATGAGCCCGACGTTTTCAAGCGCGACCACTGGATATTCGCCGTACACCTTGCCATCGATGGTGACCTTGAGCGAGCCCAGTTGCTGGCCGGCCTGGATCGGTGCCATCAGGCGCGGCTGCGGCGTGAATTCGCTCTTGACCTTGTCGGCATAGCCGCGCGGCACGGCAATCATGAACGGACGCTCGAACCCGGCCTTGACCGTCTTCTGCGTGCCCTTCCAGACGCGTAGCGTGGCGACTGGCTGCTCCTTGGTGAACAGGGTGACCGCATCGTAGGACTGGAAGCCCCAGTTGAGCAGCTTGAGCGATTCGCTGGCGCGGGTGGCGTCCGACTTGGTACCGAGGACGACCGACAGCAGGCGGCGCTGGTCGCGCAAGGCAGACGACACCAGACAGTAGCCGGCGGCTTCGGTATGGCCGGTCTTGACGCCGTCGACCGACGGGTCGATGAACAGCAGACGGTTGCGGTTGGGCTGGGTGATGTTGTTGTAGCGGAATTCCTTCATCGAGTAGTACTTCTTGTATTCCTCGGGGAAGTCGCGGATCAACGCCGACGCCAGGGTCGCCAGGTCGCGAGCCGTGGTGTACAGCTGCGGGTCGGGCAGGCCGGTGGAATTGGTGAAATTGGAGTTGGCCATGCCGAGGCGTTTGGCTTCGCGGTTCATCATCTGCGCGAAGTTTTCCTCGCTGCCGGCAATCGCCTCGGCCAGTGCCACGCAGGCGTCGTTGCCCGACTGAACGATCATGCCCTTGATCAGGTCTTCGACTGGCACCTGCGTGTCGACCTTGATGAACATCTTCGAGCCGCCGGTTTTCCAGGCTTTTTGCGAGACCGGAATCGGCTGGTCGAGGGCGATGGTTTTCTGGCGCAGTGCGGCGAAGGTCAGGTAAGCCGTCATTAGCTTGGTCAGCGAGGCGGGCTCGATGCGCTCGTCGGGTTTCTCTGCGGTCAACACTTGGCCGGAACCCATTTCCAGCAGCAGCCATGCCCGTGCTGCGAGCGTGGGCGGAACGGGCAGTTGCTGAGCCAGAGCGGCGTTGCTGGCGACGACAAGCGCGAGGAGGGCGAAGAATTTGCGAAACTGGAACATGGATTTTTCAACTTTGGTTCTACATTGGGGCTTGAAATTATACCTCTCGCGCCACCGCCTGCCGCCGCGAGGCTTGAGTGTAATCAGGCATTTGGCGCGCTCGGCGAAGACGAACAAAGGACTTCGATGGCGGGGTGACGAATCCGCCGTTCATTTGAGATGGCATAGATCTGTTCGCTGACGCCGGCCATTTCGCCGAGCGGCTGGGCGGCGAGCTGTTCGGCCACCTGTTCGGCGAGGGCCAGCGGCGCCGGGAAGAAGCCGAGACCGGCACGGCCGAAGGTGCCGAGCAGCGCACTGTCCTGGAATTCGCCAACGATGCGCGGACGCACGCCGATGCTTTCGATCCAGCGGTCGATGCGGCCGCGCAGCGCGTTTTGCCGGGTGGGCAGGAACAGCGGGGCGCCGTTCAGGCTCGCCGGGAAACCCGGCGCATAGCGTTCGACCAGCGCGGCACTGCCGAACAGGCCTGAGGCAAAATCGCCGAGCCGCGTGCTGAATACTTTCAGGTTGCCGCCAACGGGCGCCGGCCGGTCGGTGAGCACGAGGTCGAGGTGATGCAACGCCAGCTCGGCCAGCAAGGGCTCGAAACTCCCTTCGTTGCAGATCAGGCGCACATCTTCCGGCATCGCCAGCACCGAGGCCAGTAGCCGGTAGGCCAGAAGTTTCGGGATGCCGTCCGAAATGCCGGTGCGCAGGCGCAGCGTGCTGCCGGTGTCGGCGGTGGCAACGGCATCTTCCAGCGCCTCGCCGAGCTGAAAGATCTGGTCGGCATAGCCAAGCGCCACCTGGCCCGCCTCGCTCAGCGCCAGGCCTCTTCCCTGGCTGACAAACAGCGCCTTGCCGAGGTTGCGTTCGAGCAGCGAAAGCTGGCCGCTGATCGTCTGCACCGCGACGCCCAGGCGTTCGGCGGCACGCGTCATGCTGCCCTCGTGGGCGACGACCCAGAAATAGTGCAGGTGCTTGTAGTTGAGGTTCGCCATAAATGATCCGTAAAATACGAAACAATATTCAGGGAATGTGCGATTTTAAAGGATTGTGCGCTGCAGTATCATCGAAGCGTTTCCTATATTCACGGAGTCCGTCATGAAACGTATTGTGCTCTTTCTTGCCACCAACATTGCGGTGATGCTGGTGCTTGGGCTGGTTGTCAATCTGCTCGGTGTCGATCGCTTCCTGACCGAGAATGGCCTTAATCTCGGCATGCTGCTCGTTTTCTCGGGCGTGATTGGCTTCGGTGGCGCCTTTATCTCGCTGGCAATGTCGAAGTTCATGGCCAAGCGCAGTGTTGGCGCGCACGTCATCGAGTCGCCGAGCAACTCGACCGAGGTCTGGCTGGTCGATACCGTCGCCCGTCTCGCCAAGGAAGCCAACCTGGCGATGCCGGAAGTGGCCATCTACGAAGGCGAGCCCAATGCGTTTGCCACTGGCGCTACAAAAAACAGCTCGCTGGTCGCCGTGTCGACCGGCCTGCTGCAGGGAATGACGCGCGAGGAAGCCGAGGCCGTGCTCGCGCACGAGGTGGCGCACATTGCCAATGGCGACATGGTGACGCTGACGCTGATCCAGGGGGTGGTCAACACCTTCGTCATCTTTCTCTCGCGCATCGTCGGCTACGCGGTCGATTCCTTCCTGCGTCGCGGGTCGGACAGCAGCGGCCCGGGTATCGGTTATATGGTGGCCAGCATGGTCAGCCAGGTGATTTTTGGCGTGCTGGCCAGCATCATCGTCGCCTGGTTCTCGCGTCAGCGCGAATTTCGTGCCGATGCCGGTGCCGCTCAATTGATGCGCTCGCCGGTGCCGATGCAGAATGCGCTGCGTCGCCTGGGCAACCTGCACACCGAGCCGCTGCCGCAGAGTATGGCCGCCTCCGGCATTGCCGGCGGTGCCGGTCTGATGGCGCTGTTCGCGACGCACCCGCCGCTCGAAGAGCGCATTGCCGCACTCGGCAAATCCTGACGGCCGGCTGACGAATGGCATACCGTTTGCTAGGTATTTGTTTATGATGCATTGCACAAAAACACTTGCCCTGATCGGCGGGCTGGGCGTAACACTGGCTTTCGCCCAGCCCGCCTACGATCTGCAAAAGCTGGAAGTGCTGGCGCTTGAGTCCAGCCGGGCCGTGCTGGCGGCGCGCGACCAGGTGGCGGCGGCGCGCTCCGCCGTTGATAGCGCTGCTGCGTTTCCGAACCCCGAATTGGAGTACTTGAGCGGAACGACGCGAGCCCGCACGCCTGCCGGCAATCCCGGCGATGCGCGCAGCGTGACGCTGACCCAGCCGCTCGACATGCCATGGCGACGTTCGGCGCGCATTGGCGCTGCCGAGGCGGGACTGGAAGCGACGAGCGCTGCCACGAAAAGCTTCGAGGCTGACCTGACGGCGCGCCTGCGGAGCCGCTATTTCGAGGTGCTGCGTCGTGAGGCAGAGTTGCGCAATGCGCGCGAAGATGCGATGGCAATGGAGAGTGTGCGCTCACGTATCGCGCTGCGCGTGGAAACCGGAGATGCCGCACGCTTCGAGCTGATCAAAGCCGATGCCGAGGCGCTGAATGCGCAAAAGAGCGCTCAGGTGGCAGGCTATCGTGTCGATCAGGCGCGTTCGCTGTTGCGCCAGGCGGTCGGCGGCGCATTGCCTGCCGACTTCGTGCTCAACGGGCGCCTGGGCGATGTGCCAGCCTTGCCGCCACTTGATGGCTTGCGCAAGCAATTGGCAGAAATCAGCCCCGAGTTGGCGCGTGCCCGCGCCGAAACGGTGCGCGCCGAGCGTCAGCTGGCGCTTGAGCAAGCCCAGCGCTGGCCGAATCTGGCGCTGAAAGCGGCCATGAATGAGGATCCGGACATGCGTGCCTCGCAAATTGGGGTGGTGCTGACCATTCCGCTTTGGGATCGCCGCAGTGGGCCGGTCGGCGAGGCGGCCGCGCAACTGTCGCGCGCGCGCAATGAGCTGGCGGCACAGGAATTCTCGCTCGGCCAGGCGTTGGAAGTCGCCTGTCAGCAATACGAGATTGCACAGGCGCAGGTGACGGCGCTCGAATCGGGCATCGTCCGTCAGGCTGAAGCGGCATTGAAAGTGGCCGAGGCTGCCTATCGCTTTGGCGAACGCGGCTTTCTCGAGGTGCTCGATGCGCAACGGGTCTTTCGCGCGGCGCGTGCCGAATTGATCTCAGCACGCTATGAACTGGCGACTGCCTGGGTGGAAATCGAAAGGCTACGGGCGATCCCCGGAGGAAAGACGGAATGAAAAATGCCCTTTTTTTGCTGTTGACCGCAGCAGCCCTGATCGGCTGCAACAAGGAGGACAACAAGACGGCAACTGCTCAAGCTAACGATCCGGCGCTGGTGGCGCCGGGGCCGGAATTGCTGACCCAGCTCGAATTGGCTGCTGTCAGCGTCCGGCCCGTGGCTGAAACCCTGCGCGTGGCGGGTCGCATCGATTTCGACGAACAGCGGCTGGCGCGCATTGGCGCGACCGTTACCGGACGCGTGACCCAGATCGATGCCTTGCTCGGTCAGGAGGTCAGGAAGGGCGAAGTGCTGGCGCGGCTGAACAGCAGCGAGTTGTCCAGCCAGCAACTGGCTTACCTCAAGGCGCGCTCCCAGCTTGAGTTGAACCGGCGCAATGCCGAGCGGGCCAGGGCGTTGTTCGACGCCGACGTGATTGCGGCCGCCGAAGTTCAGCGCCGCGACAGTGAATACCAGATTTCGATTGCCGAAACGCGCGCGGCAGCCGATCAATTGCGCCTGCTTGGTGTCGGCACGGCGGCTATCGACCGTCTTGGCCAGGAGGGCGCAGTCGATTCGGTGACGCCGGTGGTGGCGACGCTGGGCGGGGTTGTCGTCGAGCGCAAGCTGGCGCAGGGGCAGGTCGTGCAGCCGGCCGACGCACTGTTCGTCGTCGCCGATCTTTCCCGCGTTTGGGCGGTGGCCCAGGTGCCGGAACAGCAGGTCAGCCAGGTCAAGACCGGGCAGTCGGTCAGTATCGAGGTGCCGGCTTTGGCGAACGAAAAGCTGGTTGGCAAGCTGATTTTCGTCGGCCAGACGATCAATCCCGATACGCGCACGGTATTGGTGCGTACCGAGCTCGACAACAGCGACGGCCGCCTCAAGCCGGCCATGCTGGCATCGATGCTGATCGAGGCGAAGCCAGTTGAGCGCATGGTCGTGCCGGCCAGCGCCGTGGTGCGCGAGAACGACGAGGAACACGTTTTCGTCGCCGAGGGCGACGGCGTCTTTCGGCTGCTGAAAGTCAAGCTCGGCCCCGAGCAAGGTGGGCAGCGGGTGGTGCTTGGCGGGCTCAAGGGGCAGGAAAGGCTGGTTGTGAACGGCGCCTTCCATCTGAATAACGAGCGTAACCGCAAGGCGATGGAGGGATCGTGATCGAGTCTCTCGTTCGCGGGGCGCTCAAGCAGCGCCTGATCGTTGCGGTGATTGCCGCCGTCCTCTTTTTCTTCGGGCTGGATGCGGCACGCAAGCTGTCGGTCGACGCCTTCCCCGATGTCACCAATATTCAGGTGCAGATTGCTACCGAAGCCCCGGGGCGTTCGCCGGAGGAGGTCGAGCGCTTTGCCACCGTGCCACTGGAAGTGGCGATGACCGGCCTGCCCGGGCTGGAGGAAATGCGTTCGCTGAACAAGCCGGGGTTGTCCCTGATTACGCTGGTGTTCAACGACAAGACCGATGTCTATTTCGCCCGCCAACTGGTCATGGAGCGCCTGCTCGAAGTCGGTTCGCGTTTGCCGCAAGGCATCACGCCGGTGCTCGGGCCGGTGTCCACGGGGCTGGGTGAGGTTTATCAATACACGCTGGAGCGGCCCGACGACGGCGACCGGACGCTGAGCGAGGACGAACTGATGCAGCGCCGGATCGCCCAGGACTGGGTGGTGCGCCCCTTGCTGCGTTCGATTCCCGGCGTTGCCGAAATCAATTCGCAGGGTGGCTTCGCCAAGCAGTATCAGGTGCTGGTGAATCCGGACAAGCTGCGCCATTTCGGGCTTTCCATCGCCGATGTTTATACGGCAGTCGGGCGCAACAACGCCAATGCTGGCGGTGGCGTGCTGCCGCAATACGCAGAGCAATACCTGATTCGCGGTGTCGGGCTGGTCAAGGATCTCGAGGATCTGCGCGCCATCGTGTTGCGCGAGAAAGATGGCGTGCCGGTGTATGTGCGCGACGTGGCGGAAGTGCAGATCGGCCATGACGTGCGCCAGGGTGCGGTGGTCAAGAATGGCGTGACCGAGGCGGTCGGCGGGGTCGTCATGATGATTGCCGGCGGCAATGCCAAGGAGGTGGTCGGGCGCATCAAGGCGCGGGTCGACGAGATCAACGCCAAGGGCATGCTGCCTGACGGGCTGAAGATCGTTGCCTATTACGACCGTTCGGAACTGGTCGACGCGGCGTTGTGGACGGTGACCAAGGTGCTGCTCGAAGGGGTCGTTCTGGTCGTCGTCGTGCTTTTCCTGTTCCTCGGCGACGTGCGCTCGTCGCTGATCGTCGTGGCAACGCTGGTGTTGACGCCCTTGCTGACCTTCATGGCGATGAACAAGTTCGGCATCTCGGCCAACCTGATGTCGCTCGGCGGCTTGGCCATCGCCATCGGCCTGATGGTCGATGGTTCGGTCGTCGTTGTCGAAAATGCCTTCCTGCAACTGGGGCGCCATGCCAACAAGGGCGAAAGCCCGTTGCGGGTGATCCTGCACGCGGTGGTCGAAGTGGCGACGCCGGTGATCTTCGGCGTCGGCATCATCATCCTGGTTTTCCTGCCCTTGATGACCTTGCAGGGCATGGAGGGCAAGATGTTCGCGCCGCTCGCCTACACCATCGCCATCGCGCTGGGCATTTCGCTGATCCTGTCGATGACGCTGACGCCGGTGATGTCGACCTACCTGCTGAAGCCGCCGGCACACGACGGCGATCACGATACGAAGCTGATTGCGGCGATGAAACAGCGCTATCTCAAGATGCTGCACTGGGCGCTCGCCAACGAGAAGAAGACGGTGGCGGCGGCGGTCGGCGCCTTCGTGCTGACGGTCAGTCTGCTGCCCTTCCTCGGTACCGCCTTCATTCCGGAAATGAAGGAAGGCTCGGTGGTGCCGGGCATCAACCGGGTGCCGAACATCTCGCTCGACGAGTCGATCAAGATGGAAATGGAAGCGATGCGCCTGGTGATGCAGGTGCCGGGGGTGAAATCGGCGGTTTCTGGCGTCGGCCGTGGCGAGTCGCCTGCCGATCCGCAGGGGCCGAACGAGTCGACCCCCATCGTCAGCCTCAAGCCGCGTAGCGAATGGCCGAGCGGCTGGACTCAGGACGACATTCAGGACGCGATGCGCGACAAGCTGAAGGCGCTGCCCGGCGTGCAGATCGTCATGGCGCAGCCGATTTCGGATCGGGTCGATGAAATGGTCACTGGCGTGCGTTCGGATATCGCCGTCAAGGTCTTTGGCGACGATCTCGACCAGTTGCGCAAGATTGCCGGCCAGATCGGCAAGGTCGCCCAGACGCTGCAAGGAGCGCAGGATTTGCGTATCGAGCGGATCAGCGGTCAGCAGTACTTGACGGTCGAAATCGACCGCCAGGCGATTGCCCGTCTCGGGCTGAATGTGTCCGATGTCAATGACGTGCTGGAAACCGCCATCGGCGGCAAGGTGGCGACCGAGATCTTCGAGGGCGAACGGCGCTTCCCGGGTGTCGTGCGTTTGCCCGAGCGTTTCCGCAACAACGTCGAGGCCATCTCGAATGTGCTGATTACCTCGCCGAACGGGGCGCAGGTGCGCCTGACCGATGTCGCGAACATCCGCGTCATGGATGGCCCGGCGCAGATCTCGCGTGAACTCGGCAAGCGCCGCATCGTTGTCGGCGTCAACGTCAAGGATCGCGACCTCGGTAGTTTCGTTGCCGAGTTGCAGCAGAAGGTCGAACAGCAGATCAAGCTGCCGGAAGGCTATTACCTGGAGTGGGGCGGCCAGTTCCAGAACATGGAGCGGGCGCTCGGCCACCTGATGGTGATTATTCCGATCACCATTGCGGCGATCTTTTTCCTGCTCTTCCTGCTGTTCAATTCGCTGCGCTTCGCGACGCTGATCATTACCGTCCTGCCCTTCGCCTCGATTGGCGGCATCATTGGCCTGTTCGTCACGCGCGAATACCTGTCGGTGCCGGCCTCGGTGGGCTTTATTGCACTGTGGGGCATCGCCGTGCTGAACGGCGTGGTGCTGGTATCGTATATTCGTGGCTTGCGTGAGGATGGGCGCAGCGTGCGCGATGCGGTGGTCGAAGGCGCGACGCTGCGTTTCCGGCCGGTGATGATGACGGCGACGGTCGCCATGCTCGGACTGATCCCGTTCCTGTTTTCCAGCGGGCCGGGTTCCGAAGTGCAGCGACCGTTGGCCATCGTGGTCATCGGCGGGCTCATCACCTGTACTTTGCTGACCTTGCTGGTGTTGCCCACCATCTACCGCTGGTTTGACGAGGAGGAAGTCGAGGCATGAAGGAAATCAAGGCGGTGATCCGCCCCAACAAACTGGCGGTGTTGCGCGATGCGCTGGTGGCGCTCCCAGGCTTTCCCGGCATGACGGTGAGCAAGGTCGAGGGATGCAGCGCACCGTCGCGCCATATCGTCCGGCAGAAGATCAAGGACGAACTGACCGACTATTCGCCCAAGGTGCGGATCGAAATCATCGCGCCGGACGAGGTTGCCGAGTCGATCTTCAAGCGCATCACCGAGGTGGCGCAGACCGGCCATTACGGCGACGGACTGGTGTGGATTACCGACGTCGACAAGGTCGCTTTTGTCTTCAAGACAATGCCCGGGCCGACCTGACGAAGGGGATTCGCCACAAGATTTGTCCGGGCGTGGCAGATTTCACGCTTGATTCCACTGGGCTGGCCTAACATCGTCGTCATTGCATTGACCGTACTTTTTGGCAAATAGCCAGCGACAAACGATGGAAGCGACCCCCAAACCCAGCCCCCGGCCTGCCCTGGCTTCGCCGGCCGAACTCCAGGACGGCATTGCCGGCATGTCGCGCGGGGGCTATTTCCAGGAATCGTCGCTTGAGTTGGTGCTGAGCATCCTGACCGAATCGGCGGCACGCATATCGGGTGTCGCGCGCGTCAGCATCTGGGCGCTGACGGACGACCACAGCGAATTGTGCTGCCTTGAGCTTTTCGAGCTTGCGGCGCAACGGCACGGGGGCGGGGAATGTATCCCGGCCAGCCACTACCCTGCGTATTTTCATGCCTTGCGCAGCGAATCGTGCGTCGTTGCCGACGATGCCGCCAATCATCCGGCAACCGCAGAATTTGCGACCGGTTATCTGGCCCGTCATCGCATCTCGGCGGTGCTCGATACGCCAATTCACATCCGTGGCAAATTCCAGGGCGTGCTTTCGCTGGAGCAGGTCGGCACCCGTGAGCCGTGGAACCCCGCGCATCGCCTGTTCGCCCAGGCGGTCGCCAATCTGGTCACGCTGGCCCTCGTCGATCACGAGGCAGAGCAGGCCCGCAATCAGGCCAAATCGGCCACCCAGCGCTTGCGAACCCTGTTCGGCGCGGCAGGGGAATTGCCGCTACCGATTACTCAGTAGGCCGGCTGGCGGATAAGCGCATCGCAAACATGCGCCGCGCCTGCCGCGAAATTTGGCCTTTTTTGGCCGTCGACCGCAACAGGCTTGCCGCTTGCACGATCAGCCCGCTGCGAGCTTGGCGAAGGCCGAAACGACTTCCGGCGGCGCCTGAACCAGTTCGATCAGCACGCCTTCGCCACCAATCGGGAATTCATCGTTGCCCTTGGGGTGCAGGAAGGTGATGTCGAAACCGGCGGCGCCCTTGCGGATACCGCCCGGCGCGAAGCGTACGCCGTTGGCCGACAGCCATTCGACGGCCTTGGGCAGGTCGTCGATCCACAGGCCAACGTGGTTCAGCGGGGTGGCATGCACGGCCGGCTTCTTTTCCGGATCGAGCGGTTGCATCAGATCGACTTCGACCTTGAACGGGCCAACGCCCATCGCGCAGATGTCCTCGTCGACGTTCTCGCGTTCGGAGACGAAGGTGCTGGTGATTTCCAGGCCGAATTTCTCGACCCACAGCGTGCGCAGCTTTTCCTTGGAGGGGCCACCAATGGCGATTTGCTGGATGCCGAGAACCTTGAACGGACGTGTCATGAGTGGATTCCTGTCGTGTAGTGGATAACGTAATCCATAATTATAGAGATTTCCTGCGGTATGCCAGCACCAGCATGGCGATGCCGATCAGGATCATTGGCAGCGATAGCCACTGACCCATGCTGATCGTGTACGACTGCCCGAAAATGCCGTGATCCGGCTCGCGGAAGAATTCGGTGATGAAACGGAAAGTGCCATAGCCGATCAGGAAAACGCCCGATACGGCGGCGCGCGGTCGCGGTCTACTGCTGAAAACCCACAAAATTGCAAACAGCGCCAAGCCTTCGAGCCCAACGTGGTAGAGCTGCGACGGATGGCGCGGCTGCATGTCGCCGGACTGCGGAAACATCATTGCCCACGGCAGACTGGGGTCGGCGACGCGGCCCCACAGCTCGCCGTTGATGAAATTGCCGATGCGCCCGGCAGCGAGCCCGAGCGGCACCAGCGGAGCGATGAAGTCGGTGACGTCGAACCAGGCGATGTGGTATTTGCGCGACCACAGCGTCATGGCGCCCAGTACGCCAAGAAAGCCGCCATGAAAGCTCATGCCGCCTTTCCAGACAGCAAGAATTTCCAGCGGGTTGGCGAGGTAGTAACCCGGCTCGTAGAACAGCACCTGCCCCAGCCGGCCGCCGATGATGACGCCCAGCATGCCGTAGAACAGCAGATCGTCGAGTTGCTCGACGGTAAGCAGGCCGGGGCGCGTGCGAATGCGGTAGCGGCCAAGCAAAATAAACTGAACGAAGGCGAGCAGATACATCAAACCATACCAGCGCACCGCCAGCGGGCCGATTGAAAAAGCGACAGGGTCGAACTGAGGGTGGAGAAGCATCGCAAGCGGAGAGTGGGCTAGAATTGCCCGATTATAGTTCGCGCCCCGTGACAACACCGTGGCGTTCAGTTCGAGATGGAGAGAGTCATGCCGCAATACCGTTCCCATACTTCCACCCACGGCCGCAACATGGCTGGTGCCCGCTCGCTGTGGCGCGCCACCGGCATGAAGGATGGCGACTTCGGCAAGCCGATCATCGCCGTGGTCAATTCCTTTACCCAGTTTGTGCCGGGCCACGTGCATCTCAAGGATCTGGGCCAGATGGTTGCCCGCGAGATCGAGGCAGCCGGCGGCGTCGCCAAGGAATTCAACACCATCGCCATCGACGACGGCATCGCCATGGGCCACAGCGGCATGCTCTATTCGCTGCCGTCACGCGACCTGATCGCCGATTCCGTCGAATACATGGTCAACGCTCACTGCGCTGACGCGATGGTCTGCATCTCCAACTGCGACAAGATCACCCCGGGCATGCTGATGGCCGCCATGCGCCTCAACATTCCGGTCGTCTTCGTTTCCGGCGGCCCGATGGAAGCCGGCAAGGTCAAGTTGCAGGGTGAAGTCATTCACCTCGATCTCGTCGATGCCATGGTGAAGGCAGCCGACCACTCGGTTTCCCAGTCCGATCTCGATGAAATCGAGCGTTCGGCCTGCCCGACCTGCGGTTCCTGCTCCGGCATGTTTACCGCCAACTCGATGAACTGCCTGACCGAAGCGCTCGGCCTCTCGCTGCCCGGCAACGGTACGGTCGTCGCCACCCATGCCGACCGCAAGGAACTCTTTCTGCGTGCCGGCCGCCTGGCCGTCGAGCTGTGCCGCCGCTACTACGAACAGGACGACGCCTCGATCCTGCCGCGTTCCATTGCCACCTTCCAGGCGTTTGAAAACGCCATGACGCTCGATGTCGCGATGGGCGGCTCGACCAACACCGTGCTGCACATCCTGGCCGCAGCGCAGGAAGCCGGCGTCGATTTCAAGATGGCCGACATCGACCGCATTTCGCGTCAGGTGCCCTGCCTGTGCAAGGTGGCACCGATGACCGACAAGTACCACATCGAAGACGTGCATCGTGCCGGCGGCATCATGGGCATCCTCGGTGCACTCGACCGTGCCGGACTGTTGCATCGCAACGTACCGACCGTCCATGCCAGCACCCTCGGCGATGCCATTGACCAATGGGACGTGGTGCGCACGCAGGATGCAGCGGTGCATGAATTCTTCAAGGCGGCACCGGGTGGGGTGCCGACCCAGGTCGCTTTCTCCCAGAGCCAGCGCTTCAGCGCCCTTGACCTTGATCGCACCAAGGGTTGCATCCGCAACCGGGCCGATGCCTATTCGCAGGAGGGTGGCTTGGCCGTGCTCCACGGGAATATCGCGCTTGATGGCTGTATCGTCAAGACGGCCGGCGTTGACGAGTCGATCTGGAAATTCACCGGCCGCGCCCGTGTCTTCGAAAGTCAGGATGCTGCGGTCGACGGTATTTTAGGGGGCAAAATCGTGGCCGGCGACGTCGTCGTCATTCGCTACGAAGGCCCCAAGGGCGGCCCGGGCATGCAGGAAATGCTCTACCCGACCTCGTACCTGAAATCGATGGGCCTGGGCAAGGCTTGTGCGTTGCTTACCGACGGCCGTTTCTCGGGTGGCACCTCCGGCCTGTCGATCGGCCACGCTTCGCCGGAAGCTGCCGACGGCGGTGCCATTGGTCTGGTGGAAGAGGGCGACAGCATTGAAATCGACATTCCCAATCGCCGCATTCATCTCGCCGTGTCGGACGAAGAACTGGCTCGTCGCCGGGCGGCGATGGAGGCGCGCGGCGATGCCGCCTGGCAGCCGGTGCAGCGTGAGCGCTTCGTCTCCGCAGCGTTGCAGGCTTATGCCCTGATGGCTACATCGGCAGACAAGGGCGCGGTTCGCGACGTCAGCCAGATCCAGCGCCGAAAATGAGTCTGGCGGTCTGGCTCGGCTTCCTGTTGGCGGCAATCCTGATCGCCGTCACGCCCGGGCCGGGGGCGGTCATCAGCATGAGCACCGGTATTCGCCACGGCTATCGGGCCGCGCTGGCCGTCATTTTCGGCTTGCAAGTGGCGCTTGTCGCGCACATAGCCATCGTCGCGGTCGGATTGGGCGCCCTGTTGGCGGCATCGGAAACGGCCTTTACCCTGCTCAAGCTGATCGGTGCTGGTTATCTGGTATGGCTGGGAATCCAGAAATGGCGTGCACCACCGATGGCGCTCGATGGCGAGCGTCTGGCGCTGCCGCGCAATGGACTGTTCATGCAAGGGCTGCTGGTCAATCTGACCAATCCCAAGGCGATCGTATTCATCTGTGCGCTGGTGCCACCGTTCATCGATCCGGCACAGCCGCAAATGCCCCAATACCTGATCATCGCCGCAACCTTGTGTGCCACCGATATGATTGTCATGTCTGGCTATGCGCTGGCGGCGGCTCGCATCGGCCACTGGCTGCATCGGCCTGAATCTGCCCGTTTGCAAAACCGGATTTTTGGCGGTCTGTTCATATCGGCGGGTGCGCTCTTGGGAATATCGTCACGAAATTGACCGACTTGTTGTCAGCGCACGTGGCGCCAATTGCGTTACTCGCTTGCAACCCGGATAGGACAATTTCCGTCGCCCTGCTGGAGCGATGCGCCAGCCAGTTTGCCAGCGATTAAAAAGGGTCTTATTATCGTATGCTGATTTATAACCACCAACTCAATGAACGGAGCGAAGAATGAAAGCTGTTTATGTTGCGATGATGGCTGCTGCTGGTGTCATGATGGCCGGTCAGGCACAGGCTGACGAAGCATTGGCCAAGGCCAAGAACTGCATGGCTTGCCACGCCATCGACAAGAAGCTCGTCGGCCCGGCCTACAAGGATGTCGCCGCCAAGTACAAGGGCGACAAGGGTGCCGTCGCCATGCTGGCTGCAAAGATCAAGGCTGGTGGCAAGGGCGTCTGGGGCGAAGTGCCGATGCCGCCGAACAACGTTACCCCGGAAGAGGCCACCAAGCTGGCTACCTGGGTTCTGGCCCAGAAGTAATCTCGTAATCGAGCGCAAAAGCCGGCGTCGAGCCGGCTTTTTTTGTCTGCAGCAGTTGACACCCCTCGGTGTACCCGGGATAATCTTGCGTTCTTCCGGAGGGGTACCCAAGCGGTCAACGGGAACAGACTGTAAATCTGTCGGCTCTGCCTTCGAAGGTTCGAATCCTTCCCCCTCCACCAGATTGAATGCTGTAGCAGTTTGTGCTGCGGGGCAAGGGTTAAGCGGGTGTAGCTCAATGGTAGAGCTGAAGCCTTCCAAGCTTAAGACGAGGGTTCGATTCCCTTCACCCGCTCCACGACACGGTATGGCTGGAGTTTTAAGGTAGGCCCATGTGGCTCAGTGGTAGAGCACTCCCTTGGTAAGGGAGAGGTCGG
>ERZ1645187.1619-NODE-1619-length-20520-cov-34.465087_pt1 | contig 20520 bp, 19 predicted proteins | sample MGYA00575352_ERZ1645187 | MGnify/ENA primary metagenome ERZ1645187 (study PRJEB40837, sample SAMN11349314) | freshwater sediment metagenome | isolation source: river sediment | host: Sediment | place: India: Wazaribad , New Delhi | collected 2017-02-21 ... | reverse complement strand
GATGGCCGGCCTCAACTGCGGCACGGTCTCCGCGTCAGCGTGGCCGGTGCTGCACGCGGGCTGCGACGCCGCCATTACGGTCGACGACGAGCAGGCCCAGCAGGCGGTCGCCGACCTGCGGACCCTCGGGGTCTCCTCGGGGCCGAGCGGGGCCGCGACCCTGGCCGGCGTACGCGAGGCGCTGTCGCAGCCCGAGCGTCGGTCGACGCTCGACCTGCCCCCCGATGCCGTCGTCGTCCTACTCAGCACCGAGGGAGGCCCACATGACCCACGCCGATGAAGCCCCCCGCACCCCACGACGGGTCCGGATCAACCGGGAGCGGCTCTGGGCCACCCTGATGGAGCTCAAGGAGATCGGCGCGTACGACGACGCGGCCACCGGTCTGCGAGGGGTGCGCAGGTTGGCGCTCACCGACGCCGACGCCGAGGCGCGGCGCCGTTGCGTGCGGTGGATGACCGACGCAGGGCTCGAGGTCCGGGTGGACCGGATCGGCAACGTCTACGCCACCCGCCCCGGTCGGGACCGCTCCCTGTCGTGCGTGCTGATGGGCTCCCACATCGACACCGTCGCCACCGGCGGCGCCTTCGACGGCACCCTGGGGGTGCTGGGCGGGATCGAGGTGATGCGCACGCTCAACGACGCCCGCATCGAGACTCTGCGCGACATCGAGGTCGGCTTCTTCACCGAGGAGGAGGGCGTCCGGTTCGGCACCGACATGCTCGGCTCCGCCGTCACCGCCGGCCGGATCCCGCTGGACCACGCGCACAAGCTGACCGACTCCGACGGCAGGACGGTTGCCGACGAGCTGGTCCGGATCGGCTTCGACGGACCCGCGCACGAGCGGCGGCCCGCGCCCCACGCCTACCTGGAGTGCCACATCGAGCAGGGCCCGATCCTGGCGGAGGCGGGCGTCGACGTCGGCATCGTCGAGGGAGTCCAGTCGATCTCCTGGCAGCGGCTCACCCTCCGCGGCGAGGCGGCGCACGCGGGCACCACCCCGATCGCCTCGCGGCACGATGCCGGGCTGGTGGCCGCCTCCGTGGTGGTCGAGCTGCGCCGCATGTGCGACAGCGGCGACTTCGGCGGCCTGCGCGCCACGGTCGGCAACTTCGACCTGGGTGCCGGCCAGACCAACGTCATCCCGCACGAGGCGGTGATCACCGTCGACCTGCGCAACCCCGACGACGCGTTGATGACCGCCGCCGAGCAGCACCTGGCCGGCCACGTCGACCGGCTGGCGGCCACCCACGGCGTCGAGGTGGCCTGGGAGCGGATGGCCAAGACCGCGGTGGTTCCCTTCGACGCCGGGATCCAGGGGGTCCTCGCCGAGACCGCCGAGGCACTGGGCCTGCCCTACGTGCGGGCGATGTCCGGCGCCGGACACGACGCCCAGGAGATCGCCGCCATCTGCCCCACCGCCATGGTCTTCGTCGCCGGCGAGCACGGCGGGATCAGCCACACGCCCCGGGAGTACTCCAACCCCCACGCCTGCGGCAACGGCACCGACGTCCTGGCCAACGCCGTGCTGAGGCTGGCGGACCAGCCGTGACCGGACTCCCGGTTCCGGACTCGGTGCCCGACTCCGTGACCAGTCGCGCCCGGGGCTGGCGGCGCGAGCTGCACCGGATCCCCGAGACCGCGTTCGGCGAGCACGAGACCAGCGCGTACGTCGCGGGCATCCTGCGCAACCTCGGGTACGACGTCGCCACCGGCATCGGCCGCACCGGGCTGGTGGCGTCGCTGACCCGCGGTCGCTCGGACCGGGCGGTCGGCCTCCGCGCTGAGCTCGACGCGCTGCCCATCGGCGAGGACAGCGGCGTCGACTACCCCTCGCGGAATCCGGGCGTGATGCATGCCTGCGGCCACGACGGCCACCTGGCGATGCTGCTGGGGACCGCCGCGCTGCTCGCAGAGGCGGTCGAGTTCGACGGCACGGTCCGGCTGATCTGCCAACCCGCCGAGGAGCCCGGCCTCGGAGCCCAGGCCATGGTCGACGACGGCCTCTTCGACCGGTTCGGGGTCGACCGGCTGTTCGCGATCCACAACACCCCCGGCTCCCCGGCCGGGCACCTGCGCACCCGGCCCGGGTCCGTGATGGCCAGCGAGGACAACTTCACGATTCACGTCCGCGGCCGCGGCGGTCACGCCTCCGCGCCGCACCTGGTCGTCGACCCGCTGGTGATCGGCGCCGAGGTCGTCCTGGCGCTGCAGCAGGTCGTGGCCCTCAACGTCGACCCGGTGCGCACCGCGGTGCTCTCGGTGACCGACCTGCGCACCGACGGCACCCGCAACGCCATCCCCAGCAACGTGGTCATCAGCGGCGATACGCGCAGCTTCGACCCGGCGGTCCAGGACCTCCTGGAGAGACGTATCCGCGAGGTCGCCCACGGAGTCGCGGCAGCCCACGGCGCGCAGGCCGAGGTCACCTACACCCACGAGTTCTCCCCCACCGTCAACGACGCCGAGTGCGTGAGGATCGCCGGCCGGGCGGCGGAGCGAGCCCTGGGGCGCGACCGAGTCGACCTCGCCGCCGAACCCATCATGGCCAGCGAGGACTTCGGCGTCCTGGCCCGCCACGTGCCGGCCTGCCTGCTCCTGCTCGGCAACGGCACGGAGCCAGAGACGGGCGGCGTACCCCTGCACAGCCACGACTACGTCTTCAACGACGAGATCCTGAGCGCCGGCATCGCCTTCCTCGCCCAGGTGGCGCACGAGAGCCTGACGTCCTGATCGGGGGCCACCCCAGCGGCAGCCCCGCTCATCCGGCGCACATCGGGCGCCGGATTTCGCACGACGGCGCACCAGGCGCAGACTGGGGAGCAGAGAGGAAAGGAACTCATGAACATCACTGAGTTGATGACCGAACACCGAGAAGAGATCCTCACCGATGCCCACGAGGCGCTGGCGCGCTCACACGTGCCGCACTACGACTCGGCTGGGGAGGAGGTCACTCGCGACCGGCTCGCCGTCTTGGCCGATCTGGTCGCCGACGCCGTCGCCGAGCGCGACCTGACCGCGATCACGACGTACTGCACCAAGTTGGCGGGCGAGCGTTTCCACGCCGGCTTCGACATCTCCGAGGTGCAGGCCGCGTTCAACGCCCTCGAGCTCGTGCTCTGGCACCAGATCGTGGCAGGCGCATCCCCGGAGGATCTGGCCGAGGCGATCGGCATGCTGAGCACGGTGCTCGGCCACAGCAAGGACACGCTCGCCCGCGAGTGGGTCTCCCTGTCGAGCCAGCGGCACGTCTCCAGCCTCGACCTCAGCGCACTCTTCACCGGCGCGGCGGCCTCGCTGTAGGCCGACCCATGATCGCCGGCGCGGCGCGCGACGAGCGATCGGCGTGACGGTCCGGATCGGCACCTCCGGCTGGAGCTACGACCACTGGGAGGGCGTGCTCTACCCGCCCGGACTGCCGGCGTACAGGCGACGCGACGTCTACGTGCAGCACTTCGACACCGTAGAGCTCAACGCCAGCTTCTACCGCTGGCCGCGACCGTTGACCTTCACCTCGTGGAGCCGGCGGCTGCCCGAGGGCTTCGAGCTCTCGGTCAAGGCCTCCCGCGGGCTGTCCCACGCCCGACGGCTCTACGGTCCCGAGCGATGGCTGGAGCGCATGACCGAGGACTGGCACGCGCTGGGTGCGCGGCGCGGCGTCGTCCTGGTCCAGCTGCACCCCGCGATGGAGCGCGACGATGCCCGGCTGGCCTACTTCCTGGACCGGGTTCCGGACTGGATGCGAGTGGCGGTCGAGCTGCGTCACCCGAGCTGGCACACCGACGCGGTGCGCGACCTGCTGGCCGCCCGCAGCGCGGCGTACGTGGTGATGAGCGGTGCACACCTGCCCTGTGTGCTGTGGGCGACGGCGCCGTTCGTCTACGTCCGTCTGCACGGACCCAGCCACGACCACCTGTACGCCGGCTCCTATGCCGAGGACGACCTGCGCTGGTGGCGCGACCGGATCTGGGAGTGGCGGGCTCAGGGCCGCGACGTCTACGCGTACTTCAACAACGACGGCGAGGGGCACGCGGTCCGCAACGCGTGGCGGCTCCGGGAGCTGGTGGGCTGAGCGCCCGATCGAGCGCTCACACCACGGAGATCGCGAACGCCAGCGCGAAGCCCAGCACGCTGACCAGGCCGACGAGGCGGTGCGCGTAGTGGACCGCCTCGGGGACCATCGTGTCCGAGAGCATCGTGAGGATCGCGCCCGCCGCGAAGGCCTGGATGAAAGCCACCGTCGATGCCGGGGCGTCCTGGAGCAGCACGTTGCCCGCGGCTGCGGCCACCGTGGCCGCAGCGGTCACGGCCAGCCACAGCCGGAGCACGGATGAGCGGCTGTGACCCTGGTTGAGCATGCCCGTGCTGGCGGCCAGGGACTCGGGGACGTTGGAGAGGAACACCGCGACCACGACCGCGATTCCTACGGTGCCCCCGTCGAGCAGGCTGACGCCGATGGCGGCCGACTCGGGGATGCCGTCCAGCAGCGCGCCCAGGACCAGGGCCGCCGGCGCGGCCGCGGGGTCGACCCCGGCCGGGTTCTTGCGGCGATGGCCCCCGCGCCGGTCGATGAGCAGGTCGCCGACGAAGAAGGTGACCGAGCCGGCCAGCAGCCCGAGCAGGACGGGCTGGAACCCGGCCTCACGGTAGGGCTCGGCGGTGAGCTCGAAGGCCACGGCGCTGATCAGCACCCCGGTGCCGAAGCCCATCACCAGGCCGGTGACCTTGTGCGGCACCGTCCAGATCAGGCTGATGGCCGCGCCGAGGAGCAGGGCGGCGCCGCCCACGAAGCCCCAGAACGCCGCCTCCAGCATCCCGCGATGCTAGCGCGTGCGGCCGGGCGCAGGTCGGCCTCAGCCGCCAGGATCGGGCTCGGTCCGACCGCTGATCAACGGCATCATCCACGCGTTCTGCGGGTTCGCCTCCACCAGGATGGCTCTGACCAGCAGGCTCATCGGGACGGCGAGCAGCGCCCCCAGCGGACCGAGGACCCAGGTCCAGAAGACCAACGACAGGAACGTCAGGGTGGTGGAGAGCCCGACGGCGTCACCGACGTACCGCGGCTGGATGATCGACTGGATCACGACGTTGATCACCGAGTAGACGACGATCACCGCGAGCATCAGGCCGAACCCGCCGTCGAGCAGCGCGATCAGGGCCGGCGGCACCACCCCGATGACGAAGCCGATGTTGGGGATGAAGTTGGTGACGAAGGCCAACACGCCCCAGACGAAGGCGCCGGGCACCCCCAGGGCGGCCAGCGCGATCGTGTCGATCACGGCCACGATCAGGCCGAACACCGCCGAGACGCTCAGGTAGCTCCGCGTGCCGCGGGCGAACGAGATCATCGCGTCGGCGGCGTGCGGGCGGTACCGCCGCGTGTGCTCCAGGAGCCCGTGGGTCTGGGCGCCGTCGAAGGCCAGGAACAGCAGCAGGGTCGCGATGAAGAAGAAGCTCGACAGCACCCCGGCCAGGCCGCTGAGCAGCGAGCCGACGAGATCCGCGATCCGGCCGATGTCGAAGGACCCGGTGATGCGCTCGATCTGCGCGGTGCTGACACCGAGCGACCCGAGCCAGTCGACGGTTGAGGCGACACGCGCCTGCAGCTCGGCCTGGTACTCGGGCACCAGGTCGGCGAACTGGGTGACCGAGACGAGCACCATCAGCCCCAGCACGCCGACCAGCAGGTAGACCCCGACCAGCATCAGCAGCGAGACCAGCCAGGTCGGCAGTCGGCGACCCACCCGGGTCCGGAGCGGATGGACCACGATCGTCAGTGCGAGTGCCAACAACAGCGGCGCGACGATTCCGCTGGCCGCCCTGAGCCCGAAGCAGACGACGACCATCGCCGCCAGCCCGACCAGGACCCGTCCCGCGCTGCTGGATCTCGTCTCGCTCATCGGGGACTCCTCGGCTCGGCCCAGCTGGTCGGGATGTCGGCGCCGCCCTCACGCGAGACGCGATCACCCATCTGCACGTACGCCGTCTCCGGCAGGATCTTCCCGGCGACCAGGGTCTGCCCCAGCCGGAAGGACGTCGCCCCGTCGACCAGCCCCTTGGGGGCGAACGAGAACAGCCGGGTCAGGTCACCCAGGTCCGCCTGCGAGTTCATCCTCATCAGCAGCAGGTTGTCGCACTGGGAGACGACGTTCTCGTGGACCTTGTTCGGACGCTGGGTGGAGACCAAGAGGTACAGCCCGTACTTGCGCCCCTCCGCGGCGATCTGGACGGCGCCGTCGGTGGCCAGCCCGGAGAGCGGGTCCGGCGGGTCGGCCGGGCAGATGTTGTGCGCCTCGTCCATGACCAGCAGGCAGGGGGTCCGCGACAGGCGGGAGTCCCACAGGGTCGAGAGCACCGCGGCGGTGACCAGCCGCTGCTCCCGCAGGCTGTCCAACGAGCCGAGGTCGACCACGGTGCACCGCGCTGACGGGTCGCGCAGCTCGGCGATCAAGGAGGGCGCGGTCGGGTCCCAGACGTGGAAGTCCAGCACCCCGAGGTTGAGGGCCCGCAGCCCGAGCTGACGAGCGCCGGGCACCTCGGAGTCGAGCAACTGGGACGCCTCGGTGACCAGCGGCCGGTCGGCCTGGCTGCGCAACCGGTCGACCAGGACGGCGTACTCCTCCCGGTCCGCGATCGGGTCGAGCCCGAGCACCGCCGCCTGGGTGGCCTTGTCGAGCTCGCCGAAGCGCAGCCGGAGCGCCCGGTCGGCGCCGGGACCGTTGCCCCAGACCGAGACGTCGGCGGTGACCTCGGCGTAGCGCTCGGCCATCCCCGGGTCCGCATCGTCGCGAATGTGCGAGAGGCCCACGTAGTCGGAGTTGGGGTCCAGGATCACCACCCGCAACTGGGTCTCGGCCAGCACGCGTTCGAGCAGCAGGCCGAGCGCGTACGTCTTGCCCGAGCCCGACTGCCCGCACATGAAGGTGTGCCGGTTCAGCCCGCCGCTGTCCACCACCGCGGGCACGCCGGGAGCGCTGAACAGCTCACCCAGCTCCAGACCGGCTCGCCGGGGTCGGGTGCGGGCGAACCACTCGCCCACCTCCGCGGAGGAAGCGCGACGAACCCGGGCATTGTGGAACGGACCGCCCTGGCGCTCCAGCACGGTGCCCGACCCCTGGGCCAGCGTCACCCGCAGACTCGTCTCCCGCCCGGCGACGTTCCCGGCGTTGTACGCCGCGGCCCGCAGGTCGGTGATCTGGCCCAGGCGCGGCCCCTCGCCCTCGACCTCGAGGACGACGTAGCTCCCCCGAGACAGCGACAGCCCGTGCAGGGATGCCTGCAGCTCGAACGCGAACCCGTCGACGGAGGTGGCCAACGGCAGGATCTCGCGCTCGAGCACATCGCGCCGCCGGCGGTACTCGGCGAGGCTCCCGCTGATCTCGTCCTCGTACTCGGGCCCTGGACTTGGCGCGGGAACGGTGCCTGCCTCGGTGCTGACCTCGGTGCTGGACTCGGTCATGTCGGCTCCTGGAGAAGGGGGTGGGTGGGTGCCTCCGGCTCGTCAGCGCGGGGCTGGCGGGTCGGGATCCTGCCGGTGAAGCAGAGGGCAAGTACGGCGAGCAGGGCCAGCACCGCAAGCGCGATCCTGAGCCCGTGAAGTCGGGAGACCTCGTTCTCCTCGAGGATCGCGGTGGCCGTCGCCCCGGCGACGCCGGCGTCGTCCAGCGCGTCGCGCAGGTCCTGGTCGGAGAGGAACGGGACGCCGCCAGAGAGTTCGACCTCCGCCTGGGAGGCCAGATCCACCGGGATCGCGTCGTTGTTCTGGACCCCGGCGAGGAACGACGTGGTCAGCCCGGAGACCAGCACGGCCCCGGCGAGCGCCGTACCGATGGAGGCCCCGAGGTTGGCGACGGTGTTCTGCAGACCGCCCACCTCGGGGGCCTGCTCTTCGGCCACCGACGAGACGGTGACGCTGCCCAACTGCGAGGCGAGCGCGCCGATCCCCAGGCCGGCGAACAGCAGCGGCCAGGTCACGACCTCCGGCCCCACCCCGAAGTCCAGCGCGCCCATCAGGGTCACGATGCCCGCCAGCAGACCCAGGAAGCCCAGGCGCACGACTCGGCGCGGCGAGGCGTCGGGAAAGAGCCGGGGGATGCCGATCGCGGCGATGAAGAGCGTCACCGACAGCGGCATGATGCGCAGCCCGGTGTCGACGGCGGACAGCCCTAGCGCCACGGACAGGAACAGCGGAACCGTGAAGAACATCCCCGACTGGAGCAGGTACTGGAAGAAGAACGACATCAGGCCGCCGCGCAGCACCTGGTTCTGCACCATCGCCGGGTCCAGCAGGCTGGGTCGGCCGTGAGCGGTCTGGCGGGTCTCCCACTTGAGGAACGCGGCGAGCACCGCGAGCCCGGAGGCGACGATCCAGACCACCATCGACACCCCCAGCCAGGCGGCGGCGTCCGGCTTGGGTACGACGAAGCCCCACTCGCCGCCGCGCAGGATGCCGAAGACCACCAGCCCGAGCCCGGTGGCGGACAGGATCGTGCCGACCACGTCGAGTCGCGCGGGCTGTGACTCCTGGTTCGGAAGCCTGCCGGTGAGGAGGAGGATCCCCGCGACCACGACGACCTCGCCGGCGAACACCCATCGCCAGGAGGCGTACGTCGTGAGCAGCCCGCCGATCAGCGGACCGGCGGCCACGGCGATCGCGCCCGAAGCCGCCACCACCCCGTAGGCCCGGGGCCGGCCGGCGGGCTCGAAGGCCGAGGCCACCAGGGCGACGATCGCCGGGAGGATCAGGGCCGCGCCGATGCCCTCCAGGAGCGACCAGCCGAGCAGCAGGACCCCCAGGTTGGGCGCCAGCGCCGTGGTGAACGACCCCGCGCCGTAGATCACGCACCCGAGCGCGAAGGCCCGCTTGCGGCCGATCATCTGGCCGATCTTGCCGCCGGTGATCATCAGCGAGGCCATCACCAGGGTGTACATGGTGATCGCGGTCTGAACGCCGGTCACGGTGGTGCCGATGTCCTTGGCCACCGTGGCGATCGAGACGTTCATGACCGAGCTGTCCAGGGTCATCAGGAACTGCGCCGATGCCAGGGTCAGCAGCACCGACGTGGGCCCGGCGACCGCGGCGGTGCCGCCCGCGCCGGGGTTCGTGCGCTCAGTCCTCACGTGCCTACTCCTATGTCCTGGGCTTCGGCGGCGGCATCGTCCCGCCGGGATGACGTCGCCCCGGCCCGGTGCCCGTCGGGGTCACCGTCGGACTCATCGGGGGTCCGGCGACCCGAGACCCGCGCCGCCCACGGCTCCGGCGAGCGGTCGATCTCGGCGCAGATCACCGTCGCCAATACGAGGATGAAGCTGATGCACAGCAGCCAGCTGACCATGGCGATGGAGACGCCGAACAGCCCGTACCGGGCGCTGTAGGTCTCCATCAGCCGGGGCATGTAGATCGTCGTGGCGACGGCGTAGATGTTGGTGCAGACACCGACGAGCGCCCCGCCGGGCAGGAGCCGACGCCAGCTGACCCGGTGTCCCAGCAACAGCCAGGGGATCAAGGTCCACAGTGCCGCGGCCGTGACGAACGTGACCGACAACCCGACGACGGCGTGCCACTGCGCCACGACCACCAGGCGGCGCAGGGCGTACATGGCCACGATCATGAACAGGATCGCGAGCAGACCGAGGACGGCATTGACCGACTGGCTCCGGGACCGCAGCATCGGCAGGCGCCAAGCGGACAGGTACATCCGCTGCACCCGCCGGGTCAACGTGATCGCGGAGAACAGCACCAGCCCCACGCTGAGGACGCCGATCGACGTCGACTGGCTGGTGGTGAAGATCGCCTCCATCGAAGACGCGCTCTCCCCGGACAGCCCGAACCTGCGGATCATCACGTCGGCCAATTCGGTGTCATCGTCGAGCGGGATCGCCGCCGAGACCAGGATCAACAGCGGGATCAGCGCGGTGAAGGCCTGAGAGGCGATGACCATGGCCCGATCCAGCCCCTGAACCTCCACGAAGGCGCCGGCGCACCGGCCCAGGAACGACGTCTCGATCCGCGCCCTGAGCGCCTTCAGGTCAACCGCGGCCACTGGTCCCTCTCATCGCATCGACGTCCCTCACACGAGGGTCGCAGACGCGCAGGGTATCGAGCATCATTCCAGTTCTGCGCCCGTACGCGGCTCCGGGACCCGGTGGATCTCGGTCACCTGCAGCCCCTGGCCGTGCACCTCCGCGAGCAGGGCGGTGAGGTCGGCGGGCGAATCCGCCCGTGCGCACAGGACGGTGGACAGCTGGCTGCCGATCACCCGGAACCCAGGCACGTTCTCGGCCGAGGGCTCCAACCGTCCGTTGACCCGAACCTCATAGAGGGGCATCGGCTCCTCCTCACTTCCTGCTAGCCGGCGTGACCAGGGTGGACCACCCGGGGCCGAAGCGCCTCATGCTGCGGGGACGAGGTTCATCAGCCCCCTCCTATGCTGACGCCCGTGGGGAACCCGGGAAGCACGACTGAGGAGCCGTTCGGGCACTCGGTTGCGCGTCTGAAGATCCAGGCCCCCGCCTCCCGCCGCGGCCACGTCGTCCGAGAGCGTCTGCTCGCACGGCTCGACGAGGCGACCTCTCGCAGGTGCACCCTGGTCGTCGCCGGACCCGGGTACGGCAAGTCCCTGGAGGTGAGCGCCTGGGCACTCCGGCAGGAACGGTTCAGCCGGGTGGCCTGGCTCAGCCTCGACGCCCTGGACGTCGACCCGCAGCGCCTGTGCTCCGGCCTCCTGCTCTCGCTGCGGACCGCCCTGACACATTGCGGGACCGATGCCCGCCAGCTGCTGAGCCTGCGGCCGGTGCCAGTGCCGCCGTACCTCACCTTCGTCAGCGATGCGCTGGTCCCGGCCCTGGAGCAGGTCGACGAGCCGATCCTGCTGGTCATCGATGACGTCCAGTACCTCGCCTCCTCCCCCTCAGCCACGGCGATCCTGGACACCCTCCTTCGTTGGGCGCCGCCGCAGCTGCACCTGGTGCTCATCGGCCGGGCCGACCCGCCGGTGTCGCTCCAGCGTCTCCGCCTGAGTGACGACCTGAGCGTGCTGCGGCAGAAGGACCTCGCCTGCACCCCCGACGAGTCGGCCGCGCTGCTCCGATCGGCCGGGGTGGAGCTGGCCACCGCCGACAGCCAGAAGCTGCACGAGCTCACGCAGGGATGGCCGGCCGCGCTCCAGCTAGCCGCGTTGTCGCTGGTCGAGCTGGGGACCGTGCCTGCCTTGTTCGAGCGCTTCCTGGAGCGGGACGTGGCGCTGGCGGACTACCTGACCAGTGAGGTCCTCGCCGGGTTGCCGGACCAGCTGAGCGAGTTCGTCCTGCGCGCGACCGTGGACGACCTGGTGTGCGGCAGCCTCCTCGACGAGGTGCTCGGCTCGGGCGGCAGCTCGGCGATGCTCGCGGACTGCGAGCACCGCAACCTGTTCCTCACCCCGGTCTCCGATGAGGGCGAGCAGTGGTACGGCTGGCATCACATGTTCGCCGGCCAGATGCGACGTCGGCTCGCGCTGACCGATCCCACGGCCGCCCGGGAGGGGCACCTGAGGGCGGCCGGGTGGTGGCGGGATCGGGACCCGGCGCTGGCCGCCCGACACGCGATCGGCGCCGGACGGCCCGAGCTCGCCGCCCAGATCGTGGAGGGCAGCTGGTTGGACCTGGCACTGAAGGGCGAGTCCTCGACCCTGCACGAGCTCATTGCGATGCTCCCGAAGGCGACCAGACGCTCGGCGGGTCTGCATCTGGCCAACTCCTACGCGCACCTGCTGGAGAGCAGGCCGGCGGCCGCGGCCGAGGAGCTGCAGTCGGCGCTGATCCGAGCCGCCGAGCTTCCCGAGCCCGAGAGGTGGCGCTTCGATGCCCTCGCGGCGTGGCTGCGGCTCCTCCTCGTGGACCGCTACACCGAGCTCAGCGAGGTGGTCGCCGAGGCGCAGCGGGTGGTCGACGGGGTCGCGGCGGAGCCCGCACGCCAGTCCACGCCCGAGCACGCCTTGGCGCTGCTCGCCCTCGGGATGGGCCACGCCCGGCTCCAGGTCGACGCTGCCACCGCGATCCGACAGCTGCGGGCGGCGGCCCGGGTGGGCCGCAACGCCGGCCTGGACATCCTGGAGTTCGCCGCCCGGGCCGAGACCTGCATGCCCTTGCTGGCGACGGACAGCGTCGCCAAGGTCGAACGCGAGGCCACCGAGCTCGTGGAGGAGGCCCACCGCCGGGGCTGGGACAGCTTCAGCCCTGTCTCAGTACCGACTGGCGTCCTGGCCTGGCTCGCCTACTGGCGCGGCGACGTGGAGGCGGCCGAACGCGGACTGGAGCGGGTGCGTCAGATCGCCCCTCGAGGAGACTGGAGCCTGCTCGGGCTGGGTGCCTACTTCCACGGCCGAAACTCCCTGTACCTGGGCGACCACGCGGCTGCGGACACCCACCTGGCCGAGGCACTCGAGCTGGCCGAGTCCGGCTGCCTGCCCACGCACTCCAAGAGCCTCATCGCGGGCCTCCGGGCCGAGATCCTGGCCGCGCGTGGGGACCTGCCGGGAGCGTTGGCGTCCCTGCCTGACGACGGGCAGCCGGAGTACCGGATGACCACCTTCACCCGCGTCGACCTGCTCCGCCGCCTGGGCAGACCGAGCGAGTCGTTCGACGTACTCGATGCGATGCCGCAGCAGGAGCCGTACCCCCACATCGAGGTGATGAAGCGCGTCCTGCGCGCGCTCGCCCTCGCCGACCTCGGCGACCGGGAGGCAGCCCACCTCGAGCTCGAGTCTGCGCTGGCCAGCGCGGAGCCCGACCGTCTCCTCCAGCCCTTCCTGTACGACGCCCAGAGCCTCCGGCCCCTGATCGAGGCGCACATCCGACACGGCACGGTCCACGAGGCGTTCGCCACGCTGGTCGCGGCGCGCGTGGCAGCGCCGGTCACCCAGGCCTCCGGCGGCCGCCACGCCCAGCTCACCGAGCGTGAGCTCGACATCCTGAGGTACCTGCGCACCAGCATGCCCAACGCCGAGATCGCGGCCGCCCTCTTCGTCTCGGTCAACACGGTCAAGACCCACGCTGCCTCGATCTACCGCAAGCTCGGGGTGACCGGCCGGCGCCAGGCCGTCCACCGGGCCGAGGAGCTGGGGCTGTACGCGCCCGGCGGCCAGGTCATCCCGCGAGGGTGAGCCGGTCGCCGCTGGCGGCGGCCACAGTGGGCGGCATGCAACCGACCACTCAGGACTACGAGATCCGGGTCACGGGCATGGTCCCGACGGACCTGCTCGACGAGATCTCGGGACTCGGGGGCGTCTCGGTGGACTCGAGCACCACTCTGGTGTGTCAGCTCGAGGACTCCGCCGAGCTGCACGGCCTGCTCGCTCGGATCGCGTCGCGGGGCCTCGATGTCGTCGAGCTGCGCGTGCTACCGGCGGAGGCGACCCACCTCGAGGGGTGAACACCGAACCTCATCCCCGGCGGGTGAGGCGGCAACACCCGCGACAGGGTGGAATCCGTGTCACCAGCGGTCACCAGATGCGATCCGCTGTCACAGGAGGGAGAAGGATGACCACCCCGGACTACGTGAGTGGGACTCGTCGGGCTGCCACGCCGCCGAGCAGCCCCCACCGAGGCGCCGCGGGCGTGCTCATCTTCGCGGGCCTGCTGATGATCATGAGCGGGACCTTCCAGGCGATCCAGGGCCTGGTCGCGCTCGCCAACGACTCCTTCTATGTCGTCGGCGAGGAGTACATCTTCCGGCTCGACCTCACCACCTGGGGCTGGATCCACCTGCTCATCGGGGTCGTGGTCGCGGCGGCCGGATTCGGTCTCCTCCGAGGAGCCACCTGGGCGCGCGTCGTCGCCATCATCCTGGCCTCGATCAGCATCGTCTTGAACTTCGTCTGGCTCCCCTACTACCCGGTGTGGGGGCTGGTCATCATCGCGTTCGACCTGTTCGTCATCTGGGCAGCCACCGTCCACGGCCGCTCCGTCGCCGCCGAATGACACCTCACCCGAACGACCAGGAGAACCCGTGATCTTCGCGCCCTCGACCGTGGACCCGGCCACTGAGGCCCACGGACCCATCGACTACCTGCTCATCGAGTTCTCGCCCGACCGGATCACCGGCGAGGCCGCCGCGGCCGTGCTGGAGCTGGTCGAGCGGGGCCTGATCCGGCTGTACGACGTCGTGGTGATCGCCAAGGATGCCGACGGATCGGTTACCTCGATCGAGCTCGACGGCGCAGCGGTGGGCGGCTTCGGGGCCCTGGCCGGAGCCCGCTCGGGTCTCGTCGACGAGGAGGACGTCCACGAGGCGGCGAGCGCGATGGAGCCGGGCACCCTGGCCGTGCTGATGGTCTACGAGAACTCCTGGGCCGCCCCCTTCGTCGCCGCACTGCACCGCAACGGCGCCGAGGTGATCGCCGGCGCACGCATCCCGGCGGCGGATGTCATGGCCGCCCTCGACACCACCGAATCAACCGACTAGGAGAACGCACCCATGCCCGGTCTCATCCGCGGGGTTGCCCGCACGGCGGTCGTCGCCGGCACCGCCTCGGCCGTCAGTGGCCGTGTTCAGCGTCGGCAGGCCGAGAAGTACGCCGACCGCGACGCGCAGATCGCGGCGCAACGGCAAGCGGCGTACCAACAGCAGGTCGCGGCTGCCGCGCCGCCGGCTCCCCAGGCCCCGCCTGCCCCCACTGGCAGCGCCCGCCGCTGCGCCGGTGGACGTGGTCGGCCAGCTCAGGGAGCTGGCCGCCCTGCACCAGGAGGGCATCCTCACCGACGAGGAGTTCGCCGCTCAGAAAGCCAAGCTCCTCGGCTGACCGGGTTCCCCCCACCCGGCAGTCGAGGCCCATGGTCGGCATCTGCCGACCGGACGAGGCGTCCAACGGCGGATCGCTGCAGATCCGCCGTTGGACTCCCCCGTTCAGTAGCCGGAGGGCGTGCGTCGTTGCCGTGTGCGGCATGTCCGAGGAGCCGAACGTCGAGTACGGCGAGCCCGGCGTGGCTCTCCCCAACGAGATCCTGCGCTCGGTCGTCGGCAGCGAGTTCAGCGTCGACCCCAGGCACTGATCAGCACGCCGGAACCGACGATGGTGTCAGGGTCGGCCATCGCCTCGACGAAACGATCGATGTCCCCGGCCGCAATGCCCTGGGCGATGAGGCCAGCCCTGACTTGGCGTGCATTTGCCGCCTGCACGTTGGCCCAGCCGGTGCCGCCCTCGGCGATGGCCACGTAGCCGCTGGCACCGGTGCCCTCGAGTCCGTGACCGCGCAGGGCACGCAGGGCGTTGGCGGCGAAGTCGTTGGCCCCGGCGCGCGTACCGAGGAGTCGGTTGAAGGCCTGCGCCACACGCAGGATCAGCTCGTGCTCCGGCCCGGCTCGGTCGACGGTGCGCACCTCCCCGGTGTCGAAGTCCTCCACCAGGATCACGCCGCCCGGCGCCAGGCACTCCACCAGGCGAGCAAGCACGCCGAGTCGCTCGGGGATGTGCTGCAGCACCAGCCGCTCGTGAATCACGTCCCAGGGGCCGGGCGGGATGGGCTGCGACACGAGGTCCAAGGCGCGCACCTCGAGCTGAGCACGGCTGTCGCGCGGAATCCAGCGGGGGTCCAGGTCCACGGCCAGGACCCGCCCGTCGGCTCCGACCCGATCCGCCATCCAGTTCGCTATCGAACCGTTCCCCGCACCCACCTCCAGGCAGCGCGCTCCCCGTGCCAGACCCAGCCGCGTCACGTGGCCGCAGGTCACGGGGTCGAACACGGCCTCCAGACCGGCGAAGCGATCGGACGTCTCGACCTCGGCGTTCGTTAGGAGGTACGTCGTCTCGTCATCGCCCATCCCGCTGTCTACCACGTGCGACGGCGAGGGTCGCGTCGTAGACGTGCTCGACATCGATCACAGAGGCGATCCCGACCTCGGCTGAGCGTCACGCGGCCCGATGGAGGCTAGTGTCTTCGGGATTGATCCTCGGCGGGAAGCCCAAGGGGAGCGGCAGATGCTGACACACGGAAGACCTCCCTGGTTTCCACCCAAGAAGGCCGCGCTCGTGGCTCTTCTGGTCACGGCCGAGGTGACCTGGCGGGAGCGGGCATTCGTGGTGGCTGTTCTCGTTGCCTCCGCCTTCGCGGGACTCCTGGCCAGGTATGAGGCCACCTCGAGACGGCCTACGTGAGCCGGCACCGCCGGTGACACGCCGCCAGTGACAGGCCGCGGTTCAGTCGGCCCGCCGCCAGGCCAGGCCGCGCTCCGCATGGGCTTCGACGGGGCGGGGCGCGAGATGGTCCAGCGCCGCCTCCAGATCCGAGGTCACCAGGATCGCGTCGGCGAAGGCCTTCTCGGCGGCCAGCTGCCCCAGCAGCGGGAGAAGGGGCTTGCGCTTGTCGGTGATCGTGCCCGTGGTCGGGTCGGGGGTAGGCGGCTCGTGGGCGGGTCGCGACCAGTAGTCGCGACCGAACAGCACCATCGGCGTGGGTGGCGGCGCGTCGGGACCCGAGGGCCGGTAGTAGTTCTGGGTCGCGTCCTGGAAGAGCTCCTGGACGGTGCCCGCGTTGCCCTCGGCGAAGAGGATCCCGCCGTCGGCGATCGTGACCAACCCGTCCTCTCGCACCGCGTTGAAGAACAGCTTGGCCGAGTGGGTCGCGAACAGGTTGGGCGGCTCGTGCCCGTAGAGCCACGTGGGCACCCCGATGCTGCAGCTCGCCGGCTCCTCCTCGGCTCGCCAGGCCCCCAGGAGCCGGGTCCGGACGGCGCACGCGGTCGCGAGCCACTCGTGCGACGTGTAGTCGCTGGCGGGGCGCAGGGTCGCCATGGCGTGCTCGAGCTCGGCGTCGTCGTACGGCGCCAGGAAGGCACCGAGGTTGGCGGCCTCCATGAGTCCGGGGCCACCGCCGGTGAGGATGAGCCGGCCCCGCCTGGTGACCTCGCGCGCGAACCGGGCGATATCGGCGTACAACGGGTTGCTGCGCGCCGTGTCGTGCCCGCCCATCACGCCGACCACCGGCCGGTTCAGCGAGCGCAGGCAGCGGCCGAGCGCCGCCTCGATCATGGCGTCGTGGATGCGGGCCCCGAGGAGACCGGCCGTGTCGAGCGTGCGGGGCACGGCCAGGTCGGGATCGATGAACCACTGCCAGCCGCGGTGGTCGAGGGTGCGCGACCAGCTCCCCGGCTCGGCCGGGTCGAAGCCGCCGTACAGCTCGGCCACGCGGTAGACGTCGCGCCGGCCCACCGGAATGGGCAGGGCGTCGACCTCGCCCAGCACCGAGCAGCCCTGCGCCGCGAGCCGCGCGGCCAGCTCCCCGGTGACCTGGCACCCGACGAAGACAGTGGCGCCCAGGTCCTCGTCCGCGATCGACAGCGGCCGCGCCGTCAGGTCCAGCCCGACGACCGTCGCCGGGCCGCGGGACGCGTCGGCGAGCCAGCGGTCGAACTGCTCATCGGTGAGTACGTCGGTCGCAGCCACGCGAGGCCTCCTTTGGCTAGGCCTTCACGGTATGGCCATGTGCGGTCGCAGCAGCCCGACTCCTGCTCCGAGACTGGCACTATGCGGCCTTTCGGAGTCACCGGGTGACTTCGAAAGGCCGCACAAGCACCGCTCATCGGTGGATCCGGCTATGTTCACCACGCGGCGAGTCCGGCGCATGTCACCTGACGTCGGGTCGGTTGTCTCAGGAGGGCGCGTGAAGGTGAGAGCGGCGGCCGCGGTTGCGGTCGCGGGCGCGGCGGCGGTCATGGCCAAGCAGCATCGGAAGGTCGCCCAGGCCCCTCGGGAGCTGCGCACCTGGCAGGCGTGGATCCCCCTGTCGATCACCGGACCGTTGACGCTCAAGGTGGCCCGACACCTCTTCGGGCCCACGACTCCGGTCGCCGGCGTCGAGGTGGTCGAGCACCCGGACGGCGGCGCTCGGGGCGTCTACGTCTACCGGCCCGCCGGGGCGGTCGAGGCTGTGCTCCCGGCCCTGGTGTGGATCCACGGCGGAGGCACGATCCTGGGCTCACCCGAGGAGGATCACGAGCTGTGCAGCCAGCTGGCGAAGGCCACCGGCATCGTCGTGGTCAGTGCGCGCTACCGGTTGGCGCCGGAGCACCCGTTCCCGGCGGGGCACGACGACTGCTACGCCGCGCTGGCCTGGGTCCACGCCCACGCGAGCCAGCTCGGGGTCGACGCCGGGCGCATCGCGGTCGGCGGGGCCAGCGCCGGCGGTGGGCTGGCCGCGGGGGTCGTCCAGCGGGCCGTCGACGAGGGCCTGCCGGTGGCGTTCCAGCTGCTCGTCTACCCGATGCTCGACGACCGGACGGCCCTGCGGCCGGCCTCCGGCCGCGACTACCTCGTCTGGACCCGGGCGTCGAACCGGTACGCCTGGGCCGCCTACCTCGGCCACGCACCGATCGCGGAGCACGCCCCGGCGTACGCGGCCCCGGCCCGCAGGACCGACCTGACCGGCCTGCCCCCGGCCTGGGTGGGCGTGGGTGAGCTCGACCAGTTCCTGGACGAGGACGTGGACTACGCCCGCCGGCTCGAGGCGGCCGGCGTACCCGTCGAGCTGATCGTCGTGCCGGACATGTACCACGCCGCCGACGTCGACCTGCACACCACGGTGCCCTCGATGACCCGCTTCCGTCAGCAGCTGTACGACGCCCTGGTCGGCGCGCTCGTCGACGGCCCGGGACCCCGGTCCTCCTGAGGTCGCCCGGCGGCTCATCCGTGTCGCTCTTGCCGACCCGAGCGGGGCCGGGCCAGACTGGCGATGGCATAGGCGGCACCCATTCGGATCGAGGTGCGTAATGGCAGAACGCGAACAGGCTCTCCGCGACAAGGTCTCGGCTCTGATGCCAGAGATCATCACCGAGCTCAAGGAGATGGTGGCCATCCCCTCGGTCGCCTTCCCGGCGTTCCCACCCGAGCCGGTCCACCAGATGGCTCAACGTGCGGTCGACGCCTTCCAGCGCTACGGCGTCCCCGCCAGGCTCCAGGAGGTCCCCGGCGGCTACCCGGCCGTGTGGGCGGAGATCGAGGGGCCCGAGGGCAGCCCGACGGTGCTGCTCTACGGCCACTACGACGTACAGCCGGCGCCGAAGGAGCAGGGCTGGACCGTGGAGCCCTTCGTGGCCACCGAGAAGGACGGCCGCATCTACGGTCGGGGCGCGGCCGACGACAAGTCCGGCATCGCCATGCACCTGGCCACCCTGGCTGCCTTCGACGGCAAGCCACCGGTGAGCATCAAGCTCGTCCTGGAGGGTGAGGAGGAGACGATCAGCCATCTCGAGGCGTTCGTGGCCGACCAGCCCGAGCTGTTCCAGGCCGACGTGATGGTCGTCGCCGACATGGGCAACCTCACCGTGGGCGAGCCGGTGCTGAACACCGACCTGCGCGGCCACGTCAAGGCGGTCGTGGAGTTGTCGACGCTGTCGGACCCGGTGCACTCGGGCCTGTTCGGTGGTGCGGCCCCCGACGCGCTGATGGCGCTGATCAAGCTGCTCTCGAGGCTCACCGACGACGCCGGCACCTGCCTGATCCCCGGGATCCGGTCCACCGAGTGGGTGGGCGCGGAGTACTCCGAGGAGATGCTGCGGGCCAACGCCGGCGTGCTCGAGGGCGTGGACCTGGTCGGCACCGGGCCCATCGCCAGCCGCCTGTGGTCCAGGCCGTCGATCAGCGTGCTCGGCATCGACTGCCCCTCCGTCGACGAGGGCGGCAACGTGCTGCAGCCGCGCGCCCGGGCGATGGTCGCCATGCGGATCCCGCCGGGCCAGGACGAGGAGGCGGCCATGGTGGCCCTCACCTCCTTCCTGCGCGACGAGGTGACCGGCGGCGTCCACGTCGAGGTCACGCGAAACAAGCTGTCGCCACCCTTCCACCAGGGCAACGACGGGCCGGCATTCACCGCGATGGCCAAGGCGCTGGAGACGTCGTACGGGCGCCCGGTCGGGCAGGTCGGCTCCGGCGGCTCGATCCCGCTGCTCGACCAGCTGCGGGAGGCAAGCCCACAGGCGGACTTCGTGCTGATGGGGGCGGAGGACGCCGCGAAGGCGCGGATCCACGGCCCCGACGAGAGCGTGGATCCCACGGAGATCGAGCACATGGCTCTGGCCCAGGTGCTGCTCCTCGACGCCCTCGGCACCAAGGCACCGTGACGCCCGTGGACACCATCGTGCTCATCCTCGAAGCGCTGGTCGTCGTCGGCGGCATCTACATGGGTGTCCGCACCGGCGGTGTGGGGCTCGGTCTGTGGGGCGCCGTCGGCGTCCTGATCCTGGTGTTCGCCTTCCAGGAGCCGCCCGGCGGCATCCCCACCGACGCGATCCTCGTCATCCTGGCGGTCATCACCGCCGCCTCGGCCATGCAGGCCGCCGGCGGCATCGAGTACCTGGTCACCGTCGCCGAGCGGCTCATCCGGGCCCGCCCGCAGGCGGTCAACTTCATCGCACCGCTGGTCACGCTGCTGTTCTGCGCCGGCGCGGGCACCGGGAACATCATCTTCCCGCTGCTGCCGGTCATCTACGAGGTCTCCTACGAGCGTGGCATCCGACCCGAGCGACCGCTGTCGACCTCGGTCGCGGCCTC
>ERZ1645187.1618-NODE-1618-length-20522-cov-44.513949_pt1 | contig 20522 bp, 22 predicted proteins | sample MGYA00575352_ERZ1645187 | MGnify/ENA primary metagenome ERZ1645187 (study PRJEB40837, sample SAMN11349314) | freshwater sediment metagenome | isolation source: river sediment | host: Sediment | place: India: Wazaribad , New Delhi | collected 2017-02-21 ... | reverse complement strand
AGTTCAAGAAGCAGGACGTGCTCTGGGCCTCCGAGATCCAGTCCGTCCGCGACTTTGGCTCGGAAAGCGCAACCCAACAGGTGCAGACCGAAGTGGCCTACCGGCTCAGGAAGCTCCGCCAGGACGCCGAGACCACTTTTGAGTACCACCTGCTGAACGGCATCCAGGGGCTGGTGAAGGACCCGAAGGACCACGCCACGGTGGTGAACTACTTCACCGAGTTCGGGATCACACCGGCGGCCGAGATCGACTTCGATCTCGACAACGCGACCCCCGCCTCCGGGGCGCTGCGCAAGCGCTGCCAGGCGCTGATCGAGAGCGTCGAGGACTCGATGGGCGGGCTCTCGGCCGGCGCCGTTCAGGTTCGTGCCGAATGCGGCTCGGCCTTCTTCGCCGATCTCGTCGCCCACAAGGAGGTACGGGAGACTTACCTCAATACCGCAGCCGCCGCCGACCTGCGCGGCCGCGTGGCCGACGAGGTGAGCTTCGGCGGCATCACCTTCCGCCGCTACCGGGGCGGGGTCGGCTTCACGGTCCCGGCCGACAAGGCGTTCTTCTATCCCGAAGGCATCGAGGGGCTCTTCGAGATCTACTACGCCCCAGCCGACACCTTCGAGACGGTGAACACGCTGGGCCAGCCGCTCTATGCCCGGACGATCCCCGACCGGGACCGCGACGAATGGGTGCGGCTGGAGATCGAGAGCAACCCGCTCCCGATCTGCACACGGCCGCAGGTGTTGCGCTCGGCACGGCGGACCTGAGTCAGAGCGTGACGCCGTATCGGGCGTGAAGATCGCTGAGATGCCGGACCAGCCAGTCGGCCGGTTCGGTATCCTGCCAGAAGCGCCAGAGTTCGGGATAGCTCATCGCCTCGAACGCCGGCGATGATCCTGCCACGCGCGCCCTGAACTCCTCGATCTCGTCTCGATGGGCCACAAACTCGGGACCGGCGGTTGGGTTCGCGGGCTCCCAGAACAGATAAAGCAGCGTCACCGGTCGGTCGGGGAAGCTGCGTGCCAGTCCGAACGCATGCTTGATAAGCTGCGCAGCGTCGAGCCAGGTGTACTTGTCTGGCCGATCCCGGAGGCGCAGCATTTCGCGGAAGTATCCCTGGTCGCGCCGCGAGTCTCTGATCTGCTCCTCGTATGCGGGTGAGAATTCGGCTCGGTGGGGCGACAGGTGTTCGGTCAGCTTCGACTCGATCCCGACCACGCCGCCGGGGCCCGAAAGCACGACATCGAGGTTGGGTGCACGGCCGCCGCGGAGTCCGGTGGGGCATTTCCGTTCGAAGCGAAGATCGTCGAAACCGGCAGCCATCGGCATGGCGAGGTCGGCGATCCGGCTCCGAAACGGCGCGAAGCAGTTGACCGCCAGCCCAGATGAAGAATGGGCCGCCCGGAACTTGGTCTGCAGCTCGTTGCCGTCGCCTGAGGACAGGTCTGCTTCGAAATCCTTCAGCGTGACCTGCGGAAGCAGGGTGTCGCGAAAATCTGCAACGTAGCCCTTCGGGTCGAGGGACGTGTCCGGGTGCTGGCCCATGAACGCCTCTGACAGCGCCTGGACGGCTCGGACCCTCGTCGGGCGTTCTGAAATCGATTCCTGTTTCATGGGAGCAGTATAGCCATGGCCAGCGCGTTCGCATCCGCCCTCGAGGCGCTCTTCGCGGATGCGCATCTCGCGAGTGACATCGTCTACATCGCCGAGGGCGGCGCGCCTTCGCTGGTCCGCGCCATCCTGCGGCGCCCCGACGACGTCACCAGTTTCGGCGAGGCGCGGATCTGGTCGGAGAGCACCCGGCTCGATCTGCGCCTTTCCGAGGTGGCCAACCCGCGTCCCGGCGACCGCATCGAGATCGACGGCGAGGCCTTCCTCATCCAGGGCGAGCCCGTCCGCGACCGCGAACGGCTGGTCTGGACAGTGGATCTGCGTCCGGCCTGATCGCGATGAAGCTGAAGCTCGACATCACCCCGGACCTCGTCGCCGCCATGGCGGCAGAGGTGAAGGCCGGAGAGAAGGCCGTCACCGCCGCTATGCGCGAGGCGGGCACCGGGCTGAAGACCGCCTGGCGCGGCCAGATCACCGGCGCGGGGCTCGGCCGGCGGCTCGCCAACTCGATCCGGAGCCAGACCTTCCCGAAGGCCGGCGAGAGCCTGAACGCCGCGGCGCTCGTGTGGTCCAAGGCCCCGGTCATCGTCGGCGCTCACGACACCGGGCCGCTGATCCGCTCCAAGGACGGGTTCTGGCTTGCGATCCCGACGCCAGCCGCCGGACGCGGCCTGCGCGGCGGCAGGATCACCCCCGGCGAATGGGAGCGCCGCCGGGGGCTGCGGCTCCGCTTCGTCTACCGTCGCCGCGGGCCCAGCCTGCTGGTGGCAGAGGGACGGCTGAACAGTCGTGGGCTCGGTGTCGCGTCACGCTCGAAGACTGGCCGCGGGCGCACGACGGTGCCGATCTTCCTGCTGGTGCCGCAGGTCAAGCTGCCGAAGCGGCTCAACCTAGACCGGGATGCCGAGCGGGCGCTGGACAGCGTGCCGGGTCTGATCGTGGCGAATTGGGTTGAGGGGCGGCTTGGATGAGTGCGCAACCATTGGAATAAACCGGACGCTCGACGGAGCGCATTATTCAGCGCCCACCCACTTCAACACAGCAAGTGCCTCTGGCGAACTACGAACTCGAAGCTTGATTTCCCCGCGTGACGTTTCTTCCGAAGCGGGAAAGTGCTCTTTGGTCTTGCCCGGATCAATAAGCCCTGCATTCAAGGCAGGCTTCCGAAAGTACCACAGGACCCACTTCTGATTCAGGACAGCTGAATACAGCCAGTCGCCCTTGGCTTCGAAACGAAGTTCTCGTTCTATGTAACCATGTCCGGCCGGGCGCACCGTGGTCCCGCCAGGAAAATGAGCATGGGCAAAGGTCAAATAGGCGTCGCGGACGGCAGCATCGATGGCTGTTGCCGCTCGTAGCTGTTCTTCGAGTCTATGCGGATCAAGCAGCATCTTTCCTCCCACCGCTTGGTTCCGCGCGGCCTTCATTAATCCAAACACCCTCGAAACAAACGTCAAGCGCGGAGTCGCGTGACAGATATGCCCACCCCTCGCGAAACCATCCTCACCGCGCTGCACGCGCGGCTCTCGGCGCTGCCCGCCACCGCCCTCCGCGGCGAGGTGCTACCCGAGCGCGTCCCGGCCGAAGGCCTGCTGATCCTGCGCGACGGCGAACCAGGCGAGCCCGAAGTCACGCTGTCGCCCCTGCGCTACCACTACCAGCACCGCGCCGAGATCGAGGCGGTCGTTCAGGGCGCCGATCGCGACGCTGCGTTCGACACGCTGACCGCCAGCATCGGCGCAGCGCTTGCCGCCGACCGGACGCTGGGCGGGCTCTGCGACTGGGTCGAGGCCGAAGCCCCGCGCCCGGTCGATCTGCCGGTCGAGGGCGCGGCCAGCCTGAAGGCGGCCGTGATCCCGGTGGTGCTGCACTATTCCACGGCCGATCCGCTCGGCTGATCCCGACAACCCGAGGAGAACACCATGGCACGAGCCCAGGGGGCGCGGGCGCTGATGGCGCTTGCGTTCGAGACGACCTATGGAACGCCGCCCGCCAGCGGCTTCACCCGCATGCCCTTCGCCAGCACCTCGCTCGGCGCCGAGCAGCCACTGCTGAACTCGGAGCTTCTCGGCTACGGCCGCGATCCGCTGGCGCCGATCAAGGATGCGGTCACGGCCGATGGCGACGTCGTCGTGCCGCTCGACGCCGAGGCTTTCGGGTTCTGGCTGAAGGCGGCCTTCGGGACACCGACGACCACGGGTGCGGAGGCGCCCTACAGCCACGAGTTCCAGTCGGGGTCCTGGACGCTGCCCAGCATGTCGATCGAGACCGGCATGCCCGAGGTGCCGCGCTACGCGATGTACTCGGGCTGCGTGCTCGACCAGATCACCTGGCAGATGCAGCGATCCGGGCTCCTGACCGCGACAGCCCGGCTGGTGGCGCAGGGCGAGACGGTCGGCACCACGACCAGCGCCGGAACGCCCGCCGCGCTGGAGCTGAAGCGCTTCGGGCATTTCAACGGGGCGATCACGCGGAATGGGTCCGCCCTCGGCAACGTGGTCTCGGCCGAGATCACCTATGCCAACAACCTCGACCGGATCGAGACCATCCGCTCGGATGGCCGCATCGACGGCGCGGACCCGTCCATCGCCGCGCTGACCGGCCGGATCGAGGTGCGCTTCGCCGACCAGACGCTGGTGACGCAGGCAATCAACGGCGAGGCCTGCGAGATGGAGTTCGCCTACCTCCTGCCGTCCGGCGAAAGCTTCACCTTCACCGTGCACGCCGTCTACCTGCCGCGTCCGCGCATCGAGATCTCGGGGCCGCAAGGCGTGCAGGCCACCTTCGACTGGCAGGCGGCGCGCGACAGCGTCGTCGGCCGGATGTGCACCGCAACCCTCGTGAACGACGTGGAGACCTTGTCTTAAGATTTCCCCCGGTTCCCGTGCGATACGGGAGCCGCTGTCCGGCACCTCAAATATGCCGGACAGCGGCGGGGGACGGATCGTTGTGGAGATGGTCGGAGAGGGCCGGTCAGTAGTGTGATCGCCCCCGCCTTTTCGAATGTCCTGAACGGATACATGGGGAAGACCTCGCGTCCTTGCCCCGAATGACAAGGCCAGGAGGCGAAAAGACCATGACCGACACTATCGGGATCGACATCTCGAAGACCACACTCGACATCTACCGTATCTCGGACGGCAAACGAGCCCGCTTCGGCAACGACGCGTCCGGCTTGAAGGCCATGCGCAAGTGGCTCGGGGCGGCACCGCTCCGCGTCGTCTACGAGGCGACCGGGCGCTATCACCGCGATCTGGAGGCCGCGCTTGCGGCTTTCGGCCATCACAACGTCAAGGTGAACCCCGCACGGGCGCGACGCTTCGCGCAGGCTACCGGACAGGGAGCGAAGACCGACCGCGTCGATGCGGAGATGCTTGCACGGATGGGTACCGTGCTCGGCCTCGAGGCGACCCCGGTCAAAACTGACGAACTGCACGAAATCAAGGAGCTGCATGTCGCTCGGGTTGCTCTGATCAAGGATCGGACGGCCTGCCGAAACCGGATCGGCATGGCGCGCAACAAGATCGTCCTGGCGCAGCTGCGCGCGCGCCTTCGCCAGATCGACACCCAGATCGCGCAGATCGACAGGGAACTGCGCTCCCGGATCAAAGCCGATCCCGGGCTCGCCAGGCGCTACGAGATCCTGACGTCGATCCCCGGCGTCGGGCCCGTCGCCGCCATCGCCCTGATCATCGAGATGCCGGAGCTCGGGGCGATGAGTTCGAAGGAAGCTGCGAGCCTCGCAGGCCTCGCACCTATCACGCGGCAGTCGGGAACGTGGAAGGGCAAGGCCCGTATCGGCGGAGGCCGCACTGCTCTCCGTTGCATGCTGTTCATGCCCGCTGTGATCGCGACCCGCTTCAACGCCCCGCTCCAGCAAGTCCACCGGACGCTCATCGCTGCCGGAAAGCCCTGGAAAGTCGCCATCACGGCGGTGATGCGAAAGCTCATCGTCCTCGCCAACGCCCTGATCCGGGACGACCGGAAATGGGCCGAAATCAACCCTTGATCAAAACGGATACTATTGATGCTGACGCTCGACCTGACCAACGCCCCGCGCTGGCATGACCTCACCCCCGGCGTGCGGGTGCAACTCCGCCCATTGACCACCGCGCTGATGGTCGCGACACGCAGCGATCCCGCTGTCGAGGGGGTGCCCGAGGACGCCTCCGACGAGGAGCGCGCCGTCGCTTTTGCAAAAGCACTGGCGCGTCGCGCGGTGCTCGCCTGGGACGGTATCGGCGATGCGGACGGCAAGCCCATCGATCCGAGCCCCGAGGCCATCGACGCGCTGCTCGATGTCTGGCCGATCTTCGAGGCGTTCCAGCTGACCTACGTCTCGAAGGGCCTGCTGCTGGAACAGGAAAAAAACGCCTCTGCGCCCTCGCTGAATGGTCCTTCGGCGGGGGCGAGCGCTACTGCGAAGCCTGCGCACCCTACGAGGGCCGCGAGCAAGCCTGCCCGGACTGCCCGGCGCGGCTGAACCGTCCGGCAACGCCGGAGGGTTGGCAGGTCTGGGACCTTGTCGGCCGACTCGGCGGCCAGCTGCGTGTCCTGCCCGGCGCGGTGACCGGCTGGGACATGTCGGCGGCGCTCGCGCTCGGTGACGCACTCGGCGTGCCGCCGCTCGCCATGGCCGAACTGCTGCCTGTCATCGAAGCGGTGATGGTCGCCAAGCTCAACGAGCAGATGGAGCACTCCCATGGCTGAGAAGAGGGTCAGCGTCCGCCTCGCGGCCGTGGGCGGACGGCAGGTGCGCGCCGAGCTGGAAGGCGTGGGCGAGGCCGGGTCGCGCGGCTTCGGACGGCTGAGCCGGGAGATGGAGGCCGCGAACGCGAGGCTAGCGGCATTTTCCCGTCGCGTTGCCGTAGCCGCTGCCGCCGCAGTTGCAGCTGCCGCCGCGGCGGGCGTGGCGATGATCCGCTCCGGTCTGCAGACGGTCGATGCGCAGGCCAAGCTCGCCCAGTCCCTCGGCACCACCGTCGCCTCGATCCAGACGCTGGAGCGCGCGGGCGAGCTGGCTGGTGTGTCCATGTCCGGCATCGAGCAGGCGACGAAGGACCTGACGCGGCGACTCAGCCAGGCGGCCGCCGGGACCGGTCCCGCCGCCGACGCGCTCGACCGGCTGGGGCTGTCGGCCACCGACCTGATTGCGCTGCCGCTGGACCAGCGGGTCGGCGCGATCAACGCGGCCATCGAGAGCTTCGTGCCTGCCGCCGAGCGCGCGGCCGTGGCAGGTCAGCTTTTCGGCGAGGAAGGCTCCATCGCCATGTCGCGGATCGACACCGCGACGCTGCGCCAGGCGACGGAGGACGTGCTCGCCTTCGGCGTCGTCGTCTCGGAGCAGGATGCCGATCAGATCGAGCGGACGAACGACGCAATCTCGCGCCTCGGGCTGATCTGGCGCGGGCTCTCGAACCAGCTGGCCGTCGCCGCAGCCCCGGCGCTCGAGGCTGTCGCCAACGCCATGGCCGCCATTGCCAGCCGCACCGGGCCGCTCGGCATCGCCATTCGCGGTCTCTTCGACAATATCGGCCGCCTGACCACCTATGCCGCCACCTTCGCGGCCTTCCTCGCTGGCCGCTGGGTCGCTGGCATGGCCGCTGCGGCGCTCTCCGTGCGCGGCCTCGCCACGGCGCTGGTCGTCCTGCGCGGCGCGCTGATCCGCACCGGCATCGGCGCGCTCATCGTCGGCGCGGGAGAACTCGTCTACCAGTTCGCCCGGCTTGTCTCCGGCGCGGGCGGCTTCGGCGAGGCGATGTCGCTCCTGAAGGACCTCGCCGTCGAGGTCTGGGAGCGGATCCGCATGGGTGCGGCCGCGGCGGGCGCGGCCGCCACGGCGATGTTCTTCGACCTGAAGGCCGATGCCGCCTCGGGCATGAAGAGCGCCATCGAGAGCGTCGTGGCTTTCGGCAACACCGCCGCGAACACGTTCGAGGGCGCCTACGAGGCGATCAAGGCGATCTGGGGTCTGCTGCCCGCCGCCATCGGCGATCTCGCGTTCCAGGCAGCGAACAGCCTCGTCGACGGTGTCGAGGCGATGCTGAACGGCGTGGTCTCGCGCATCAACGGCTTCATCGGCGGCATCAACGCCGGTCTCGAAGCGCTCGGGTCCGAGCGCCGCATCTCGCTGGTGCGCGACCTCGATCTCGGCGAGATCGAGAACCGTTTCGAGGGCGCGGCCAGTGCTGCCACGACGGCGGCGCAGGCGGCGTTCGACCGGGCCTTCGAGGAGAACCCGCTGACCGCACCCGACCTCGGTCTGACCGAGGCAGCAAACCGGGCGCTCGAGTCCGCCAACCTCTATAGGGGCGCCGCGCGCGATCTGGCGGAAGGGGCCCGCGCGCCCCTCGAAAGCTGGCAGGCCCTGCGGGATGCCGTCCGCGCAACCGACGAGGACGGGGCCGATGCGCTGGCCGAGGCGACGACCGCGGCGGAGCGGTTCGAGACCGCGCTCGACGGCGCGGGACAAGCTGCGACCGACGCCGGAACCGCCGCGGGTGCTGCGGCTGCCGCGGCCGAGCCGAATGTGGAGACGGCCGTCACCGGCTGGCAGGCGGTCACGGCGGCGCTGTCGGACTACGCCAGCAAGGCGCGCGAGATCGGTGGCGACATCGGCCAGAGCCTCGTCGGCGCCTTCCAGTCCGCCGAGACCGCGGTCGGCGAGTTCGTGAAGACCGGCAAGCTGAATTTTCGCGATCTGATCACCTCGCTGCTGGCCGATCTCGCCCAGCTGGCGGCGCGGCGCTTCATCCTCGGACCGATCGCAAACGCGCTCTCCGGCGTGTTCTCCGGGGCGGGCGTTCGCGGGGCTTACGCGGCCCCACTGGGGCCACGGTCCCCGCTCACCTACGCCAACGTCCTGCATGCGGGCGGGATGGTCGGATCGGCTGGGCCCACGAGGATGGTCCCGGCGATGGTCTTCGCCGCCGCGCCGCGGATGCATTCCGGCGGGATGGCGGGGCTTCGGCATGATGAGGTGCCCGCTATCCTCCAGCGGGGCGAGCGGGTGCTCTCGAGGCGCGAGGCGCAGAGCTACGGCGCGGGCGGCGGCGTCAACGTCACCATCATGGCACGTGACGCCGAGAGCTTCCGGCAGTCGCGGACGCAGGTTGCGGCAGACATCGCCCGTGCGGTCTCGCTCGGGCGGAGGGGCATGTGATGGCGTTTCACGAGGTCCGGTTCCCCGACAACATCAGTCGCGGCGCGCGCGGCGGGCCCGAGCGGCGGACGCAGATCGTCGAGCTCGCCTCGGGCGACGAGGAGCGCAATGCGAGCTGGGCCAACTCGCGCCGCCGCTACGATGTCGCCTACGGCATCCGCCGCGCCGATGATCTCGCCGCCGTCGTCGCCTTCTTCGAGGCACGGAATGGGCGGCTGCATGGCTTTCGGTTCAAGGACTGGGGCGATCACAAGTCCTGCCTGCCGTCCCAGACGCCAGCGCCGACCGATCAGGCGATCGGCACCGGCGACGGCACGACGAGCGCCTTCCAGCTGGTGAAGCGCTACGCCTCCGGCGCGCAAACTTGGACACGCGCCATAGCCAAACCGGTGACCGGAACCGTGCGCATCGCGGTGGCGGGCGTCGAGCAGCTCTCCGGCTGGTCGGTCGACGCCACGACCGGCGTCGTCACCTTCGGCGTCGCGCCGGGCGCTGGCGTCGCCGTCACAGCGGGCTTCACCTTCGACGTGCCAGTCCGTTTCGACACCGACGCGCTCGACGTGACGCTCGACCTCGAGCGGCTCGGCTCGATCACCTCCATTCCGCTGCTGGAGATCCGGCGATGAACGACACCGGCAGCTTCGTCGCAGCCGTCCTACGCGAGCTCGCGGCCTCGACCGCCGTGATCCTCGCCGCCTGGGGCGCGCTCGGCGGCGCCACGAACGCACTGACCACGAAGATGCGGCTGCGCGATGCGCTGCGGCACATCCTGCTCGGCGGGCTGATCGCCGCCGGGATGGGCAGCCTCTCCATGGCCGTGATCACCGCCTGGCTCAGTCTGCCGCCCGAGGCGATCCCCGCAGGCGGAGCGGCGGGTTCGGCGGCCTATCTCGTCGGGGTCTTCGGACCGGCCTTCATCGAGATGCTGCTCGCCCGCCTCCGCCGCGCCAACGAAGGCCGCGGCGATGAATGAGCTCATTCGCCTCGCGCGCTCCCTCCGCTGCGAGCCTTCCGCTCCACGGCAGGCTTTCGCCCATCGCCTGCGCATTGGCCTTGCCGTCGCGGCACTGATCCTGATCCTCTCGCTTCTCCGGTAATCTCATGCACATGACCGACCGGGGCCTGCTGGCCCTCGTCCGGCACGAAGGACTCGTGCCCGGACCCTATCTTGATGTGAAAAAGGTCTGGACCTTCGGCATCGGCCACACGGCTGCCGCCGGGGAGCCCGATCCGTCCACGATGCCGCGCGGCATGCCCGCCGATCTCGACGCCGGGATCCGCGAGGCGTTCCGGGTCTTCCATGCCGACCTCGCCCGCTACGAGGCCGCTGTCCTGCGCGCCGTGAAGGTTCCGCTGGCGCCGCACGAGTTCGATGCGCTGGTCAGCTTTCACTACAACACCGGCGGCATCGCGAAGGCCGCGCTCACCCGGCACCTCAACGCCGGCAATCGCGTTGCAGCCGCCGACGCGTTTCTGAACTGGCGGCGACCGGCCTCCATCATCCCGCGCCGCGAAGCCGAGCGCGACCTGTTCCGCCACGGCCAATATCCCGGCGGCACGATCCCGGTCTGGTCCGTGGACCGCGCGGGCCGCGTGGACTTCTCCAGGCCGATCCGCCGCCTGACGGAAGACGAGGCTCTGGCCCTGCTGCGGCCGTCGCCGCTGCCGAGACCGCCGGTCTTCGATCTTGCTCCCGACGCGCCGACCGGCTGGCTCGCCCGCCTGGCCGCCTTCTTCTCCATCCTGATCCGGAGGGCCTGACCCATGCGCTACATTCGTCCGACCTCGCTCACCTGGTGGGCGGGACTGCTCGCCATGCTCACCGGCATTGCCTCTCTCGCGTTGCCCGCGACCGGGCCGCTCGGGGAAGTGTCCCGCCTCGTCGCACTGCTCGCCGGCTCGGGGGACGCTTCGCCCGCGGGGCTCATGTTCCTCGGTCTGGGCCTGATCGGTCTGCGGGACCGGATCGAGCGCGGGTTCCGCGGCGATGCTTGAGTTCTTCGCAGGTGTCGTCGTGGGCGGCTGCCTCGGCGTATTCGTCGTCGCCCTCTGCATGGCCGCCGCACGCGGGGAGCGGGACGATGGCTGAACTCCTCATCTGGCTGGTCGCGGCTCTCGGCGCGGTCGGGGGCGTCGTCCTCGGCCGGGTCTGGGGCCGAGTGGAAGGGGAACGTGCAGGCAAACGGGAGGCGGAACGCGATGCGATCAAAGACAAGAACAACCGTGTCGAGCGCGGGCGGGATGCGGTTCGTGATGGCCGCGGCGCTGGCGATCCCGCTGACCGGCTGCGCCGCAACGATGGGCGGTGGTGACGCCGGCTGCGCCTCCTACGCCGAGGCGCGGCTCGCCCGGCCGCCCGCCGAGACTGTCGCAGCCGTGCCGCCGGACTGGGCGAGCTGGATCGCCGATCTCGACGACCGAATGACGGGAACCTGCCGATGAAATCCCTCTCGCCCGAGCTTCAGGCGCATCTCGACGAGGGCACGACGACGCTCGCCTGGTGCTGGCGCATCACCCGTGCCGACGGCGTCACCTTCGGCTTCACCGATCACGACCGGACGCTGAGCTTCGACGAGACCGACTTCGAGCCCGAGAGCGGGTTGACCGCCTCCGAGGTCCGCTCGGGCTCGGACTTGTCGGTGGATGCGCAGGACGCGGAAGGCGTGCTGACCTCGGACCAGATCACCGAGACCGACATTCTTGACTGCCGATGGGACAACGCCGAGGTCGAGGTCTGGCGGGTGAACTGGGCCGACACTGGCCAGCGCGTGCTGATGCGGCGCGGTGCCATCGGCCAGATCCGGCGCGGGCGGCTCGCCTTCGTCGCCGAGGTGCGCTCGCTCGCCCATGTGCTGGGCCAGACGGTGGGACGGACCTTCCAGGCGACCTGCGACGCGGCGCTCGGCGATGCGCGCTGCGGAGTGGACATCGAAAATCCCGCCTTCAGCGGCACCGGCGCCGTCATCGATCTCCTGCGCGACAGGGCCTTCACCGCCTCTGGCCTCGGCGGCTTCGCCTCCGGCTGGTTCACCTTCGGCACGCTGAACTGGACGAGCGGCGCAAATGCGGGGCGGCGCACCGAGGTGCTGGGCCATGACGTCACGGATGGCATTGCCGTGCTGACGCTCCTCGAGGCGCCGGTGCGCGCGATCGCCGAGGGCGACGGTTTCACCATCCGCGCGGGCTGCGACAAGCGCATGGAGACCTGTGGCGCGAAGTTCGCGAACACCGCCAACTTCCGGGGTTTCCCGCACATCCCCGGCCAGGACGCCGTGCTGCGCTACGCCACGAAGGACGGCGGCCACGAGGGAGGGGTGCTGTGACGCAACCCCTCGCATCGGCCGACCCGACGCGCGTCATCTCCGTCGCAGGCTCCTGGCTCGGCACACCGTACCACGACCAGGCCAGCCTGCGCGGTGTCGGCTGCGATTGCCTCGGGCTGGCCCGGGGCGTCTGGCGCGAGGTCGTCGGCCCCGAGCCGTTCCCGATCCCGCCCTACAGCCGCGACTGGGGCGAGACCGGGCCGCGCGAGGTTCTTGCCGAGGGCGCGGGGCGCATGATGATCGAAGTGGAACCGGCGGCGGCCGGTCCCGGCGCGCTGGTGCTCTTCCGCATGAAGCCCCGCGCCATCGCCAAGCATGTCGGGATCCTCACCGGCCCCGATACCTTCCTCCACGCCTATGAGCGGCTCGGCGTGATCGAGGAACCGCTCACCCCATCCTGGCGGCGGCGCATCGCCTTCGCCTTCCTGTTTCCGCAACGCTGAGGCCCGACCATGGCAACGCTTGTTCTCGGCGCGGCCGGTGCCGCCATTGGCAGCAGCATCGGCGGCGCGATCCTCGGCGTGAGTGCCGCCACCATCGGCGGCTTCATCGGCTCCAGCATCGGCTCGGTGGTCGACAGCTGGATCATCTCGTCGCTGGCGCCCACACAGCGCATCGAGGGCGCGCGGCTCGACACGCTCCGCATCACCTCGGCCACCGAGGGCGCGGTCATCCCGCGGCTCTATGGCCGGATGCGCATGGGCGGCAACATCATCTGGGCGACCGATTTCCGCGAGGAGACGAAGACCACCACGCAGGGCGGCGGCAAGGGCGGCGGAGGCGGCAAAGTCAAGACGACCGAGTATCTCTACTTTGCCAGTTTCGCCGTAGCGCTCTGCGAGGGCCCGATCACCGGGATCGGCCGCATCTGGGCCGACGGCAAGCCGATGGACCTCTCCGGCGTCACCTGGCGCTGGTATCCGGGCGACGAGGCGCAGACGGCGGACCCGTTCATTGCGGCGAAGATGGGCGCGGCCAACACGCCCGCCTATCGCGGCACCGCCTATGTGGTCTTCGAGGAACTGGCGCTCTCGACCTACGGCAACCGCCTGCCGCAGCTCTCCTTCGAGGTGTTCCGGCCGCTGGCCGATCCCGACACCGCCGAGGGGCTGACCCGCGCGGTCACCATGATCCCGGCCTCGGGCGAGTTCACCTATGCCACGCAGGCGATCCGGAAGACCGATGGCGGCGCAACGGTACCCGAGAACCTGAACGCGCTGGCCGACTCCACCGACATGGTGGAGGCGCTCGACCGGCTGCAGGCGATGGCGCCTGCGGTCGAGAGCGTCAGCCTCGTCGTGGCGTGGTTCGGCGACGATCTGCGCGCGGGATCCTGCAGGGTGCGGCCGGGCGTCGAGGTGTCCGCAAAGTCGACCACGCCCGCCAGCTGGTCGGTGAATGGCGTGAGCCGCGCCGGTGCCTTCCTCGTCAGCCGCGACGATCAGGATCGCCCGGTCTATGGCGGCACGCCGTCCGACTTCGCCGTGGTGCAGGCGATCCAGGAGATGAAGGCCCGCGGGCTGCGCGTGACATTCTATCCCTTCATCCTGATGGACGTGCCGCCCGGCAACAGTCTGCCGAACCCCTATTCGGACAACGCCGCCGAGACCGGCCAGCCCGCGTTTCCCTGGCGGGGGCGGATCACCTGTTCGCCTGCAGCGGGCTTCGCCGGGACCGTGGACAAGACCGGCACGGCCGCCGCGCAGGTCGCGAGCTTCTTCGGAGCCGCGACGCCCGCGAGCTTTAGTGTCTCGGGCCAGTCGGTTTCGTGGACCGGCCCGTCCGGCGACTGGGGCCTGCGGCGCATGGTGCTGCACTACGCCCATCTCTGCGCGGCGGCGGGCGGTGTCGACGCCTTCCTGATCGGCACCGAGATGCCGGGGCTGACGACGATCCGCTCGGGGGCCAGCACCTATCCCGCCGTGCAGGCCTATCGGGATCTGCTCGCCGATGTGCGCTCGATCCTCGGGTCCGGCACCAAGATCGGCTACGCCGCCGACTGGTCGGAATACTTCGGGCACCAGCCGGGCGACGGCAGCGGCGACGTGTTCTTCCACCTCGACCCGCTCTGGTCGGATGCCAACATCGATTTCATCGCGATCGACAATTACATGCCGCTCTCCGACTGGCGGGACGGGTTCGAGCATGCCGACGCGGCCGAGGGCTGGCCTGCGATCTATGACCGGACCTATCTGCAGAGGAACATCGCGGGCGGCGAAGGCTTCGACTGGTTCTATGCCTCTGCCGCCGACAGATCCGCGCAGGTCCGCACCCCGATCACCGATGGCGCGGCGGCCAAGCCGTGGGTGTTCCGCTACAAGGACCTGCGCGCCTGGTGGTCGAATGCACATTTCGACCGGCCGGGCGGGGTGGAAAGCGGTACGCCGACCGCATGGGTGCCGCAATCGAAGCCGGTGTGGTTCACCGAACTCGGCTGCCCCGCCATCGACCGGGGCACGAACCAGCCGAACGTGTTCTTTGACCCCAAGTCGTCCGAGAGCTTCACGCCCTACTTCTCGCGTGGCTGGCGCGATGATGCCATCCAGCGCGCCTATCTCGAGGCAAGCTATCTCTGGTGGGGTCAGGGTGCGAACAACCCGACCTCATCCGTGTACGGCGGCCGGATGGTCCATGTCCCCGAATGCGCCGCCTGGACCTGGGACGCGCGACCCTATCCGTTCTTCCCCGAACTCACCGGCGTCTGGACGGACGGGCCGAACTGGCGGCTTGGCCACTGGCTGACCGGACGGCTGGGCGCGGTGTCGCTCGCGGCCCTCGTACGCCACCTTTGCCTGCGCGCCGGGCTGGTGGAAGACCTCATCGACGTCTCCGGCCTCTGGGGCGCGGTCGAGGGCTATGTGATCGGCGCGCTGGAAAGCCCACGCACGTCGATTTCCACCTTGGCCCGGAATTTCGGCTTCGATGCCGTCGAGACCGAGGGGGTCATCCGCTTCGTCATGCGCGGCCGCGCCTCGGTCGTCACGCTCGACATCGACGATCTTGTAGCCTCTCGCGAAGGCGAGGTTTTTGAGCTTACTCGGGGCCAGGAGACCGAACTGCCGCAGGCGCTGAAGTGGCAGGTCGCTCGGGCCGACGAAGATTACGACGCCGCCCTCGTCGAGGCCCGCCGCATCACCGTCGACACGACGCGCATTGCCTCCGAGGCCTTCCCGATGGCCATTCCGCCCGAGGAAGCCGAACGCCGCTGCCGCCGCGCGCTGATGGAAGCGTGGATTGGCCGGGAAAGCGCGACCTTCCGTTTGCCGCCCTCGCGGCTCGCCCTCGACCCTGCGGACGTGATCCGCCTGGCCCATGACGGTCGCGAAGTGGAATTCCGGCTTGTCTCGGTCGCCGACGCAGAGGCACGGGTGAACGAGGGAGTCCGCCAGGACCGTGCCGCCTATGATCTGCCGCCCGGCGATCCCCGCCCGGCCTCGCTCGCCAGTCCAGTCGTCTTCGGTACGCCGGAAGTGGTAATGCTGGACCTTCCGCAGATTTCGGAAGATCAGCCCGCGCATCGCCCCCTGATCGCTGCCTATGCCAGCCCCTGGCCGGGCGAGATCGCCGTCTTCCGCAGCGCCTCGACGGATGGGTTCAACCTCCTGACCACCTTCGGCAGTCGGGCGCGGATCGGCACGCTGGCCTTCGACCTCTTTCCGGGCCCGACCTCGCGCTTCGATCTGGGCAATCAGCTGGTCGTCGATCTGCTGTCGGGAACGTTGGAGAGCGTGACGGATGTCGCGCTGTTCGGCGGGGCCAATGCCCTCGCGGTCGAGGCAGCAGCGGGGGTGTGGGAGATCGTTCAGGCGGGTCAGGCGGAACTCATCGCCCCCGGCCGCTACCGCCTGACCCGCCTGTTGCGCGGCCAGCGCGGGACGGAACATGCCATCGGCAACCCGGCACCGGCTGGCGCGCGGGTCGTGGTGCTTGACACGACGCTGGCCTCGCTACCCATCGCCGAAGCCGATCTCAGTCTGCCTTGGAACTGGCGGGTGGGCCCGGCTGCACGGGCGGTCAGTGACGCGAGCTATGCCGCGCTGGGCTTCACCTCGACCGGGCGGGGCCTTGTCCCCTTCTCGCCGGTCCATGTCGAACAGCCCTGGCGGATCGCCCGCAGCCCCGGCGATCTGACCATCCGATGGACGCGCCGGTCCCGCGCGCTGGTGGCCGATGCCTGGGAACAGGTCGAGGTGCCGCTCGCCGAAGACATTGAAAGCTACGATGTGCAGATCCTCTACGGGACGACCGTCAGGCGCACGCTGACCAGCAGCACGACCTCCGTCCTCTACACCGCTGCCCAGCAGAGTACCGATTGGGGTGCACCTCTCGGCCCCGGCCAGACGCTGGCGCTCCGCATCTTCCAGCTCTCGAACCGCCTCGGCCGCGGCACGCCTGCCTCCGTGACCCTCCAGTTCTGACGGGATTTCCCATGTCCGACACCACGACCCATCTGGGCCTGCCCTATCTTCTGGCGGCGCAGGCGCAGAAACATGTCACCCACAACGAGGCGCTTCGTTTGCTCGATGCCATGGTGCAGCTCTCGGTCCTCGATCGTACCCGCACCGCGCCCCCGGCCAGCCCCGCGGATGGCAACCGGCATCTCGTGGCTTCCGGCGCGACCGGCCTCTGGGCAGGATGGGACCTGAACATCTCCTTCTGGGTGGACGGCGCGTGGATCAGGCTGGTGCCGCGCACCGGATGGATGGTCTGGGTCGCGGCCGAGGGCCTGTTCCTCGTCTGGACCGGCAGCGCCTGGGAGGTGGTGGGCGAGCCGCGCGACGTGTCGGACGCCGTGTTCAGCCTGGTGAACGATGCCGATCCCACGAAGAAGGCCACTTTCGCGCTGGCAGGCATCAGCGCCGGGACGACGCGCAGTTTCACGCTGCCCAACACCTCGTCGGAACTGGCGATCCTCGCAGGCTCCCAGACCTTCACCGGGAACAAGACGTTTTCGGGGACGCTGACGGCATCCGGGACGGTGACGACATCCGGGGCCACTGCGACCATCGGTACGGCCACCGGGACTGCGACCTATGGCATGGGGACAGGGGCCACGACGACGGGCGTCACCAAGACCGTCAACCTCGGCACCGGCGGTGCATCCGGATCGACGACGGTCATCAACGTTGGCTCGGCCACCGCCGGGGCCGGTGGGACAACAGTCATCAACACGCCTACGGTCACCTTCGCGAATGCGGTGACGCAGGTCGGCATGCCCCAGGCGAACCTGACCGCGCAACTCTTGGGCCTCGGCGGGGCCACAGCCGACAGCTACAACCGGCTTTCGGTTAACACACCGGCTGTGCTGCTGAACAACGCAGGCGCCGGTATCGAGGCGACGGTGAACAAGGCCACCGCCGGGAACGACGCCGCTTTCGCCTTCAAGACCGGCTTCTCTGCCCGAGCCCTCATCGGCCTTCTCGGCAACGACGATTTCAGCTTCAAGGTCAGCCCGGATGGCTCTGCCTTCTTCGACGCGATCAGGATCGACCGGGCGAGCGGCCAGGTGGAACTGCCGCAGCCAACGGTCCTGCCCGGCCTTAGTGCTGCGCCATCGCCGCCGCCCACCGGCAAGGCATCGGTCTACGCCCGCAACCGCGCAGGCGCGCCATGGATCGACGTGATGCGCCCCTCGGGGCGGGACTTCCCGCTCCAGCCGCATTTCGGGGTGAACCGGATCGCCAACTGGTCGCCCTCGACCGGCACGACGGTGACCACCGAAGGCCTGCCGATCACTTCGGTCGGCACCGTTTCGACGCCCACGCTGGCCGCGACGAACCTTGCGACTTCCATGCGGCGCTGGCGTCTGACCTCTGCGGCCGTCGTGGACTCGGTGGCCGACCAGCGATCCGCTGGCTGGGCCTGCTGGCGCGGGAACGCGGCGGGCCTTGGTGGCTGGACCTTCGTCACGCGGATTTCGCTGACGACGCTGCAGGCGACAGGCATGGGGTTCTTCGGTCTCTACGGATCAACCGCAGCACTCGCCACCACGCTGACACTGGCCGCCGTCGTCAACTGTATCGGCATCGGCTTTCAGCGCGGCACCCATGCCAACTGGCAGCTGGTCGCCAATGACGGGACCGGGGCACCGACCTTGACCGACCTAGGGGCCGCCTTCGCCATTGCCACCGGCGGGGTGCTGACCCTGTTCATAGCCGCGCCGCCGAACGGTTCGTCGGTATGGGTCCGGGCTGTGAATGAGGTCACCGGCGCCATCTTCGAACAGGAAATCGCCGCCGACCTGCCCGCCGCCACGCAGTTCCTGTCACCGCGGCTGTTCCTGAACACCGGCGCCACGGCCGCCGCCGTCGCTTACGACTGCGCTGGGGTCTACGTCGAGACGGACTTCTGATCCGGCTTCGTGGAAAGCCAGCTCGTGTGAAGCCCGGGCCGGGCGACATCAAGACGGGAAGCGCCGAACGCCTCGACCGTGGCGCATCACCCGGCCCGGATCACAGGTTCACGGTTTCAAATAGCGGCAGGGATTCGCTGCACCGGAATGGTGGCACGGCAAAGCGGCACCTGTCTCGTGCGGCGATGGGCACAATTGTGCACCTTGGATCAGGCCGAAATCTGAACCACGCTTCCCGCGCAGCCGTCGTTCTGGCAATGTTCCATCCTGCCTTTATGATTCCCGGACCTGCGCATGTGCAATTTGTACTCCCAGACCAAGAGCCAGGACGCCATGCGCCATGTCTTTGACGACATGCGCGAGGATGACGAGGACTTGGTCGATCTGACCGGCAACTTGCCACCCATGACCGGAATCTTCCCCGACTATCCCGCGCCGATCATCCGGCACGGGGCGCAAGGTGGCTGGCAATTGACCATGGCGCGCTGGGGTATGCCGACACCGCAGGTGTTTCTGGCAGGCAAGCGCACCGATCCGGGCGTCACCAATATTCGCAATGTCGCTTCGGCCCATTGGAGACGCTGGCTCGGGGTGGAGCATCGCTGCCTCGTCCCCTTCACCAGCTTTTCCGAGATCGATAGCCGCCCGGGCGCACCGCGCAACCATCCGGTCTGGTTCGCGCTTGGCCAGCATCGCCCCTTGGCCTTCTTCGCGGGCATCCGCACCGCATGGACCTCGGTGCGCAAGCTGAAGGAGGGCGAGGTGACGGCAGAACTGTTCGGCTTTCTGACCTGCCCACCCAATGCCGAGGTTGCGAAGATCCATCCCAAGGCAATGCCGGTGATCCTGACCAGGCCCGAGGAGTGGCGGCGCTGGCTGACTGCACCGGTGGCCGAGGCCCTGCCGCTGCAACGCCCCCTGCCCGACGGTACGCTGCAGATCGTGGCGGAGGGAGTGCGGGAAGATGCGGCCTGAGACCTTGCGCCCTGAACTGGCCCACGCCGACGAATTCGACCTTTGTGGGCGACGTGTGCATGAAGCCGAAGGCCGCGGTCGCCGAACCTTTGCGCTGTTTCAGGCGGTGCGGCATCCCGGCCCGCTGGTCTGGATCCTGCCCGCCCATGTGCCGGAACTGCCGATGCTGCGCGGGTTGCCGAAAGGTGTCGGCGAACGGCTGCACCTGTTCCGCGCCGAGGGCGAGACCGATCTGCTGTGGTGCATCGAGGAGGCACTGCGCTCGGCTCCCGTCGGCCTTGTCATCGCCGAACCGGAAAAGCCCCTGTCGCTGACCGCCGGGCGTCGCCTGCAACTGGCGGCCGAGGCCGGGCGGACCACCGGCCTGATGCTGATCCGCGAAGGCGCGGGCAGCAATGCCACCGAAACGCGCTGGGCCTGTGCCCCCGTAGCAAGCCCGGCGGCGGACTCGACTCTGCATTGCTGGACCCTTAATAAGAACAAAAAGGGAACTTGCGGAAGTTGGATTGTGAACTGGAATGGCGCGACGGCTGCTGTCCATCTGGTTTCCGAGGCTGGCCAGCGACATCAGCCTGCGGAACCGCCCGGTTGAAGGGCCCCTTGCCCTGAGCCAGCGCTCGGGCAATGCCGATCATCTGCATTGCCTGAACCCCGCCGCCACGGCCCGCGGCCTGCATCGCGGCATGGCGCTGGCCGATGCCCGCGCGATCTGTCCCGATCTTGCCACCCGCCCCGCTGATCTGGCCCGCGAAGCGGCGGCGCTGGCGTCCTTGCGCCGCTGGGCCAGCCGTTATGCCCCCATGATTGCCACGGATGGCGCGGACGGGCTGATGGCCGATATCTCGGGCGTGCCGCATCTGTTCGGCGGAGAAGCCGATTTGCGCGAGGACTTGCACGCGCGGCTGACGCGGGCGGGCCTGCATGCGGAAAGCGCCATCGCCGGAACCCGTGGCGCCGCCCATGCACTGGCCCGTCACGGCGGCGGCATCGTACCTGACGGGCGACTGATCGAGGGGATCGGTCGCCTGCCGGTGACAGCCCTCAGAGCGGATCCTGAAACGGCCGAGGCGCTGGCGCGGGTGGGTCTGGCACGTATTGCCGATTT
>ERZ1645187.1617-NODE-1617-length-20534-cov-44.921236_pt1 | contig 20534 bp, 22 predicted proteins | sample MGYA00575352_ERZ1645187 | MGnify/ENA primary metagenome ERZ1645187 (study PRJEB40837, sample SAMN11349314) | freshwater sediment metagenome | isolation source: river sediment | host: Sediment | place: India: Wazaribad , New Delhi | collected 2017-02-21 ... | reverse complement strand
AGCGATTTGTTCAGGGCCGTGTTGTGCAGGGTCTGGAAACCCGGCGTGTCGACGAACACGAACTGCGAAACACCGCGCGTGGCAATGCCGGTGATGCGGTGACGGGTGGTCTGCGCCTTGCGCGAGGTGATGCTGATCTTCTGGCCGACCAGCGCATTCATCAAGGTGGACTTGCCAACGTTGGGCTTGCCAACGATCGCGATCAGGCCACAGCGGCGCCCCTCGGGCTGAAGACCCCCCTTGCCGCCTGATTTCGACTCTGACAAGGTCTCTCCCAGCGTCGGATGGTCATCGGTAGCTTCCTTTTTTGTAGCATTCATTTGGGTTCGTCCAATTGCAACGCCTCCAGCATGGCGGCCGCTGCGGCCTGTTCTGCCGCGCGGCGAGAACCGCCGATGCCTCGACGGGACAGTTTCAGTTCCCCGATCTCGCATTCGACATCAAAGACCTGCTGGTGGGCGGCCCCCTGGGTGCCGACGACCTGATAGAGGGGCAAGCGCATCTTGCGGGCCTGCAGCCACTCCTGCAGACCCGTCTTGGGGTCTTTCGCGGCCGCCGGCATCGTGGCCTTGATTTCCACGTTCTGGAACAAGCGATGCACCAGCGCCTGCGCCACCGGGTAGCCGGCATCCAGATAGACGGCACCCAGCACCGCCTCCAGGGCATCCGCCAGAATGGACGGCCGGCGCTGGCCTCCCGAGCGCATTTCGCCCTCGCCCAAGCGCAGCAAGCCGGCCAGATCCAGTTCGATCGCCAGTCCGTGCAAGGTATCCTGCTTGACCAGATTGGCCCGCACCCGCGAGAGATCGCCTTCGGGCAGACCCTTCAGACGCTCGTACAGGAGATGGGCCACCGCCAGATTAAGCACCGAATCACCCAGGAACTCCAGCCGTTCGTTGTGGTCGGCGCAGAAGCTCCGGTGGGTCAGCGCCTGCACCAGCAACTGCGGCTCGGAAAACCGGTGCTGCAGGCGGTCTTGCAGCGCCGCCAGCGGCGCCGGCAGGCTCACTTGGACTGCCCGCTGTACCTCATCACCAGATACGCCGGCCCAGCCAGATGAATGTCTTTCTCATAAGCGAACTTGACCACGACCCGGTCGTTCACCTTGGTGACTTCCAGATCCTTGGGCTTGATCGACGTGATGTCGTCGATGGCGGCCGCCTTTTCAAAGATCAGGCGCACTTCCGAAACGGTTGAACCAGCACTGGCTTTATTGACCGCCTTGACCACCGCCTGATATTCCACGAACGTCGGGAAAATCTGAGCACCAATCACCATCACAACTGCACCCAAAGTACCCAGAAAGAGCAGACCCAGGAAAGAAAGGCCGCGCTGCCTTGAACGGGTTCTTGTTGCCTTCGCCATAAATCGCCTCCCGGTTGGAATCTGTCAGTTGAACGAGCCGATGCGCTTCAGGTTGCCGAAGTTCATCCAGATGAAGAACGCCTTTCCGACGATGTTGCGGTCGGGTACAAAACCCCAGTATCGTGAATCCAGCGAATTGTCGCGGTTGTCGCCCATCATGAAGTAGTGTCCCTCGGGCACCTTGCACACCACCCCTTCGACACTGTAACGGCAGTTCTGCCGGAACGGAAACTCGTCTGCACCGGCCACCATCGCCGGACGGGCGGGGTCGACGATGATGCGGTGCGGCACGTCGGTCAGCGCCTCGCTGAACTGGGGGAAATACCGCATCGCGTCTTCGTCAAAAAATTCCGGCAGGGCCGTGGTCGGAACAGGCTTTCCGTTGATGGTCAGGCGCTTGTTGAGGTAGGCGACTTCGTCGCCCGGCACACCGATGACACGCTTGATGTAGTCCAGACTGGGCTTGGGCGGATACCTGAACACCATCACGTCACCCCGTTGGGGCGGGTTGCCCTCGGTGACCTTGTGGTTGATCACCGGCAGTCGCACACCATAGGTGAATTTGTTCACCAGGATCAGATCGCCCACGAGAAGCGTCGGGATCATCGAGCCCGAAGGAATCTTGAACGGCTCGAACAGAAACGACCGCAGCAGGAACACCACCGCGATGACCGGAAACAGGCCGGCGGTCCAGTCGAGCCACCAGGGTTGCATGATCAGCCGCTGCTTGGCCTCGGTGACGTTGCCGTCGACCTGCGTGATGCCCATCTTTCCAAGTTCGGCGCGTCGTTGCTGGTCCTGCGTCTCCAGCGCCTGGGCTGCCCGTTGGCGTCCGGGCAGGAAGTAAAAGCGCTCGGCCAGCCAGTACAGACCGGTGACGACCGTGGCCAGAAACAGCATCAGCGAAAAATTGCCCTCGAGCAGGCCGAAATACCAGGCGCCGGCATACCCGGCAAAACCGGCAAGGATCAGCGCGGTGATGTATGGCATCAGTCCTCCACACGCAGAATGGCCAGGAAGGCTTCCTGGGGAACTTCGACCGAGCCGATCTGTTTCATTCGCTTCTTGCCTGCCTTCTGCTTCTCGAGTAGCTTGCGCTTGCGGGTGATGTCACCCCCGTAGCATTTTGCCAGCACGTTCTTGCGCAAGGCCTTGATGGTTTCGCGCGCGATGATGTTGGCGCCGATCGCCGCCTGGATGGCAACGTCGTACATCTGGCGGCTGATGACTTCGCGCATCTTGGCCACCACGGCACGGCCTCTGAACTGAGACTGCGAGCGGTGCACGATGATCGACAGCGCATCCACCTTGTCGCCGTTGAGCAGGATGTCGACCTTCACCACATCGGCCGCGCGGTATTCCTTGAACTCGTAGTCCATCGACGCATAACCGCGCGAGACCGACTTCAGCTTGTCGAAGAAGTCCAGCACGATCTCCGCCAGCGGCATGTCATAGGTCAGCATCACCTGCCGCCCGTGGTAGGCCATGTTGATCTGAACCCCGCGCTTCTGGTTCGCCAGGGTCATCACCGGTCCGACGTATTCCTGCGGCATGTACAGGTGCACCGTGACGATCGGCTCGCGGATCTCGACCAGACGCCCCTGTTCGGGCATCTTGGACGGGTTCTCCACCATCCTGACTTCGCCATCGGCCTGAACCACTTCGTAGACCACGCTGGGCGCGGTGGTGATCAGGTCCTGGTCGAATTCTCGCTCCAGGCGCTCCTGCACGATTTCCATGTGCAGCAGACCCAGAAAACCGCAGCGGAAGCCGAATCCCAAAGCCTGGCTGACCTCGGGTTCATAGTGCAGTGACGCATCGTTGAGCTTGAGCTTCTCCAGCGCGTCGCGCAATGAATCGTATTCGCTGGCCTCGGTCGGATACAGACCGGCAAACACCTGCGGCTGGATTTCCTTGAAGCCAGGCAGCGGCTCGGCGGCGGTCCCGAGGTTGTTGGGCAGCTTCTTTTCCAGGGTGACCGTGTCACCCACCTTCGCCGCTTGAAGCTCGCGGATGCCGGCAATGATGTAACCCACTTCACCCGCCTCAAGCGCTTCGCGCGGCTGGTTCGCTGGGGTGAACACGCCGAGGTTGTCCGCGTTGTAGATCGCCCCGGTGGCCATGAGCTTGATTCGCTCGCCGCGCTGGAGACGACCGTCCACCACGCGCACCAGCATCACCACGCCAACGTAACTGTCGAACCAGCTGTCGATGATCATCGCCCGCAACGGGGCCTGAGGTTCGCCGCGCGGTGGAGGGATGCGCGCGACCACCGCCTCGAGAATGTCGTCGATCCCCATGCCGGTCTTGGCCGAGCACGGGATCGCGTGGCCCGCATCGATGCCGATCACGTCTTCGATCTCCGCCTTGGCGTTGTCCGGATCGGCGTTGGGCAGGTCCATCTTGTTCAGCACCGGCACCACCTCGACACCGAGGTCCAGCGCGGTGTAGCAGTTGGCCACCGTCTGTGCTTCGACACCCTGGCTCGCGTCCACCACGAGCAGCGCGCCTTCACACGCCGACAACGAACGACTCACTTCGTAGGAGAAATCCACGTGCCCCGGTGTGTCGATCAGGTTGAGGTTGTAGACCTTGCCATCGCGGGCCTGGTACCGCAGCGCAGCGGTCTGCGCCTTGATGGTTATCCCACGCTCTTTCTCGATATCCATCGAGTCGAGAACCTGCTCGCTCATCTCGCGCTCACTCAAGCCGCCGCAGCGCTGAATGAGCCGATCGGCCAGCGTCGACTTGCCATGATCGATGTGCGCAATGATCGAAAAATTTCTGATGTGATTCATCAACGACTGACTTCAAGTGATTGAATTAAAAAGGTCAGGAAAAGAAAAAAGGGCGCGTCGGATAACGACGCGCCCTGAACCAACAATCATTGGCAACTGCGATGTGTTGGAGCTTCATTGTAGGCAAAAAGCCCCCGACGTCCAGCCTTCCGACGACCAGTTGCCGCTCGTTGCAGCGCGGCAACAGCTTTTTTATCAACAACTTATCCACAGCTTGGAAAAGCACGAATTGAACAACTTGTGGGTGAAGGGTGTTCAGAAAGCGGAGCGCTGCATGGCTTTCCGCATGGTGGCTGTCTGCAGTTCAGCAATGCCAGTAATCTGGCTCAGCACCCCCCGATTCTATCGAAATAAGTAACGGCCAAATTCAACAAGTTAGTAAATACAAACTTTTCAAAGACCCGAATTGGCCAGCAGCCCGTACTCAATTCAATGGATGGAACGCCCCATGGCCTCGAAAAAAATGGGGTTCCCGAGTCTGGAATGGGGTTTTCCAGACAGCGGAAAACCGGAATACGGACTCATCGTGCGGGCCGAATCAGCGCGTACTGCGCCCATTCACCGCGCCGGAACAGGACGCTGACCGGCTTGCTTTTGTCCAGGCGAGCCACCACGGCATCGAAGTCCTTCACGGACAGAATCTCCTGATTGGCCACCTGGGTGATGACGTCGCCTTCGCGCAGTCCGGCCCGTGCGCTGCCTTCCGTGGCGGCATCGACCTTGACACCGCCTTTGATCTTCAGTTCCTTCTTCTGGGCCTCGCCCAGTTCGCTCACGCTGAGCCCCAGGAGCTGCACGGCCGCGCTTGGACGAGCTTTCTCTTCGCGCTCTGCCGGCTTGCGTGTGGCGACTTTTTCCGACTCCGCCTCCCCGATGACGACGGTCAGCTCCTTGCTGGCGCCGCGCCGGAACACCGTGAATGCGGCGCGGGTGCCTGGCTTGACGCTACCCACAAAGCGCGGCAGATCGGAGGCCTTTTCGACCGTCTTGCCATCGAAACGAGTGATGATGTCGCCGGCTTCGACACCCGCCTTCTCCGCTGGCGACCCGCTCTCCACGCCACGGACCAGGGCGCCCTGCGCCTTGCCCAGCCCAAGTGACTCGGCGATCTCCTTGGTGACCTGGTCGATCTGCACACCGATGCGCCCGCGTGTCACCCGGCCGGTGGCGCGCAGCTGATCGCTCACGCGGATCGCCTCGTCCATGGGAATCGCGAACGCAATGCCCATGTACCCGCCGGAGCGCGAGTAGATCTGGCTGTTGACGCCCACCACTTCGCCGCGCATGTTGATCAGCGGCCCGCCGGAATTGCCGGGGTTGATCGCGACATCGGTCTGAATGAAAGGCAGGTAGTCGCCGGTGTCGCGCTGTTTGGCGCTGACGATCCCCGCGGTGACGGAGTTCTCCAGCCCGAACGGCGAGCCGATTGCCATCACCCATTCGCCCACTTTCAGACGACCCGAATCACCCACCTTGACGGCTGGCAGGCCCGTGGCCTCGATCTTGACCACGGCAACGTCGGTGCGTTTGTCGGCGCCCACGATGCGGGCCTTGAATTCGCGCTTGTCGGTCAGGGTGACGATCACCTCGTCGGCACCGTCCACCACGTGCGCGTTGGTCATGATGAAGCCGTCGCCGGTCAGGATGAAGCCCGAGCCCACGCCACGGGGCTGTTCGTCATCCTGCGGACGGTTGGGGCGCGGCCCCTGGCGAGGCCCATTGGGCAAGGGAACCCCAAAGAATCGGCGGAAGAACTCCTGCATCTCCTCGTCACCCGGTCCGCCGTGCGGACTTGCGCCCCGGCTTTTTTCGAGTGTCCGGATGTTCACCACCGAGGGGCCGACCTGCTCGACCAGTTCGGTGAAGTCGGGCAAGCCGCGAACGGGGCCGGGTCCCTGCGCCCAGGCCGGAACGGTCGGCGCCAATGTTGCGACCGACGCCATGAAAAAGGCACCTGCCAGCGCCTGCAGACGCAGGGTTCCGAGATTCAGTTTCAGCATCGTCTTCCTTTCAACATTCGTATTCCACCATCGCCGCGAAGGCCTTGGTACCATTTGGGGTTTCATGGACGCCGCTCAAGACCCTGGGCAAGGGCCTTGAGCGTGTGCATCGGCGCCTCGCCCACCACGGTGAGCCACCAGTCACCGCCGACCCGGTCCGGCCAGCGGTGCATCATCAACTGGGTCGCGCCCATCGTGGCCATGCGTTCGCTCGGGTGGCGCCGCGGATCAAAGGGCTCGATGAACAGCGAGACAGAGGCGAGCCCGTCCGTGAACACCCACTGAACGGTGGGCTTGGTCTGCCCGGCGGGCGCGGGGTGCCTGAGGCAGTTCGTCTGCTGAAAACCGGGTACGCCGCTGCGGATTGCCCAGCCTTCAGCCGCGCCCGTGGTGCGAACCACATCGGATTTTTCCACCCGGTAGCCGCCCGTATTGGCCATCATCTGCGCCAGTTGCTCCATCTGAACGGGCGCGTCGAACTGGATCTCGGAAAAAGCAGCCTGCTCCAGCACGCGGCCCGCCGCGTCGAGCGTCTGTAACTTGACCACCAGGCCGGTCTTCTTCTCGCTCCAGATCCGGTAGCCAAAGCGCCACGGATCCCGGGGCGTGAGTTGCAGGACGTCGGCCTCATGACCGGCCACGCGCTCGCTGGCCAACGGTTGCAAGCCATAGTGTCCTGAAAGGGCCGATTCACCCGCTATCACCCGGTTTGGAAACAACCCGGGCGCCGCCCGCTTTTCTGCCACCGCACGCTTTTCGCCGTCATGAAACGTCAGCACCTCGTCGTTGCGGCGGACGGTGGAACGGGCCGGTCCGGTGAGCGACTCGACGCGCTCCATTTGCTGCGAACCATCGCACACGTGCCAGATCCGGGCGCTGGACAGCGTGCCCGAGGACGACGACACCACATAGGTTCCGGCATAGACACGCTTGCGAGGCGCCTCCTGCAGGCGGGTCATCCAGGCAGCCAAGTCCCGGCCGCCGGGTGCCGACGCCGCGGCTGTCGCCGCCTGGCCAACCGGCGGATTCGCCGTCTGGGCAGTCGTCAACCCCGTGACGGCAGACAAGCACCCCAGCAGCGCCCTGAGAACCAGGCGACGCATTCGAAGAAACGAGAATGACACGGTCAAGGCCCTGCCACCCGCACCGGGCGCGCCGCCTGCGCGTCCAAGGTGGCGCTACGCAAGAATCCGGCGGGGTTCTGAAGCGCCGACGCACCGCCAAACTGACGATGCGCCGCCAGCAACTCATCCAGGCGCGGGTCACGGATCATGACGCCGGTTTCAGCGCCTTCCCTGCCTCCGCTACCCACCTCCACCTCGACTCGTTCTGCTGTCGCCCGCTGGGCCAGTTGCACGCCTTCGCGTCCAGCACCCAGCCCATTCCAGACCACCGCCGCCACCGCGACGACGGTCGCCATTGCGGCCAGCATTTTCCAGCGGTAGGTCCGATCATTCGCTGGGGGCTGAAATCTTTGCCCAACAGACTCGCCTCCCAGCGCCCCACGGCCATCATCAGCTATGATTTCAGGAGCACCCGAGCCCGGCTCGACGAACCGGGGCACGCCAGGTTCGGTCTGGAGTCGCTCGCGCAGGCGCGAGACAAACGCCCTGTCATGCAACCCCGGTCCCATATCGCCCGAGCGCAGGACGTCGCCGATCAGGTGATACAGATGCCAGCTTGCCCGCGCATCCTCGTGCACGCCAAGGCGTTCGACCACGCTGGCAAAGGCCTCGCCGCCGAGTTGCCCGTCCGCGAGCGCGGACACCTGCTCCCGAAGTTCCAATTGTTCGTCCGTGTTCATTGGCTTCATCTCATGGCTCACTCACGCACAATCGCTCACCACCGCTTGCCGCTCTGATGCTCCAGCAACGGCCGCACCCGCGCCGAAATGGCCTCGCGGGCCCTGAAAATCCGCGAGCGGACCGTACCGATCGGGCAATCCATCGCTTCAGCGATCTCCTCGTAGCTCAGACCTTCCATCTCGCGCAGGGTCACGGCCTGGCGCAAGTCTTCCGGGAGAGCCTCCATCGCGGCATTCACCGCGCGGGCAATTTCCCGCGCCGCAAACTCGCTTTCCGGGGTTTCGTGCGTAGTTGGTTCGTTTTCGCGCCAGGAAGTTTCATCTTCTTCGTCGTTCCCGTCGCCATGGCCTGCCGCCGACGAGGGATGCCGCTTCAGATCGAGCAGCGCCTTCTTCGCCGTGTTCACCGCGATCCGGTACAGCCAGGTATAGAACTGGGCGTCACCGCGGAACTGATGCAACGCCCGCCAGGCCCGAATGAAGGTTTCCTGGGCGATGTCTTCAACCAGATCGACATCCCGCACCATGCGGGCAATGAGGCGCTCAATGCGGCGCTGGTACTTGACGACCAGCAACTCGAAGGCCTGCTGATCTCCCGCCACGGCGCGCTCGACCAGCCGGTGATCGCTGTCTGCGACGGCGCCTTGCGCCGATGAGCGCCCGGGATCATTCATGCATGATGTCCGCCGCGGCGTGGCCGGGATGGGCCTTTGCAAACAGCGCATGACGCAACGCTGCCCATGCCGGAGGGTCCGTCGCCGCCTCGAGCCACAGCCATCGGCGCTCCTGGGACCCTTGCGGCCCTGCCAACCGGACTTGAACCAGCATCCATCGCTGGCCATCGAAGCGAACCATGGGCCCGGCGCAAACAGGACTGTCGTTCGGACCTTGCCACGCACCGCCATCCCAGCTCAGTTCCCCTTGAGCCGTCCGAATCCAGAATCGCACCGCTGCGGCGCCCACCAGCAGCAGAACCGGCACCCCAAAGCCCCAACGCCAGTCTGGCATGGGCCAGGCCCACGCCAGCGCCAGGAAACCGGCCAGCCAGGTCAACCCCAGCATCCTTGCCAGAAAAGGCGAACGCCTCACCGGATAACGAACCGATGGGGCGCTGGCCATGAACAGCGATCAACGGGAGGGACCGGACGTCGGGCAGACAGGTCCAATGACGGGATCAGACGCGTTTGAAAACCAACGAGCCGTTGGTCCCGCCAAAGCCGAAGTTGTTCTTCAGCGCATAGTCCATCTTCACGTCGCGGGCGACATTGGCGCAATAGTCCAGGTCGCATTCCGGGTCCTGGTTGAAGATGTTGGCCGTCGGGGGGCTCACCTGATGGTGGAGCGCCAGCACCGTGACCATGCTTTCGAATCCACCGGCTCCGCCGAGCAGATGCCCGGTCATCGACTTGGTCGAATTCACCACGATCTTGCGCGCGTGATCGCCCAGTGCCGCCTTGATCGCGTTGGATTCGTTCACATCGCCCAGCGGCGTGGATGTCCCGTGGGCGTTCAGGTAAGCGATCTGATCCGGATTGATGCCGGCATTCGCCAGTGCGCTGACCATCGCGCGCCGGGGACCGTCCAGGTTGGGGGCCGTGATGTGGCCGGCGTCGGCACTCATGCCAAACCCGGAGAGCTCCGCATAGATGCGAGCGCCACGGGCCTTGGCATGTTCGTAGGACTCCAGCACCATCACGCCCGCGCCTTCACCGAGCACGAATCCGTCTCGGTCCTTGTCCCAGGGGCGCGACGCGGTGTGGGGGTCGTCATTGCGCGTGGACAGCGCGCGCATGGCCGCGAATCCGCCAACACCCAGCGGCGACACGGTGGCCTCCGAACCGCCAGCGATGACTACGTCGGCATCGCCATACTCGATCATGCGACCGGCCTGCCCGATGCAATGCAGACCGGTGGTACACGCCGTGACGATGGCAAGGTTCGGACCCTTGAAGCCGAACCGCATCGACACGTGCCCCGAAATCATGTTGATGATCGAGGCGGGAACGAAGAACGGGGTGATGCGGCGCGGGCCGCGGGCCAGCAGCTCAGCGTGAGTTTCCTCGATCAACGGCAGGCCGCCGATGCCCGCGCCGATGACGCAGCCGATTCGGGCAGACTGTTCCTCGCTCAAGGCCTCGCCGGTCGCCAGTCCTGCATCGGCCACCGCCTGCACGGCGGCGGCGATGCCGTAATGGACGAACGCATCCATCGTCCGCGCCTCTTTCGCCGACATGTAACGCTCCACGTCGAAGCCTTTGACCTCGCCTGCAATCCGGCAGGAAAAGTTCGTGGCGTCGAAGCGGGTGATCATGTCGATGCCGGACTCTCCGGCCAGCAGGTTGGACCACGCTTCGGCAACCGTGTTGCCCACGGGGCTGATGCATCCCAAACCCGTAACAACGACGCGGCGACGGCTCATCTGCAATCAGGCCTTCTTGGAGATAGCGTAATCGATCGCCGACTGCACGGTGGTGATCTTTTCGGCGTCCTCGTCGGGGATCTCGATGCCGAACTCGTCTTCCAGCGCCATCACCAGTTCCACGGTGTCCAGCGAGTCCGCGCCGAGATCCGCCACAAAGGCTTTTTCGTTGGTGACTTGTGACTCTTCAACGCCAAGTTGCTCGGCGATGATTTTCTTGACCCGTGCTTCGATATCGCTCATATGTCCCTCTGAGGGTTGTGAAAAAAGCGGATTTTACCTGTCCTTGCGCGGCCAACGAAAGCCGCGCCCAAGGCCGAGCGGCTCGCAAGCCTGCTGCGCGCCGCCATCAGGCCATGAACATGCCGCCGTTGACGTGAAGTTCCTGGCCGGTCACATAGGCCGCTTGCGGACTGGCCAGATAGGCCACCGCGTGGGCAATGTCCGATGGCTTGCCCAGATGTCCGAGCGGGATCTGTCCTAGCAAGGCTTTCTGCTGCTCTTCGGGCAAAGCCGCGGTCATGTCGGTCTCGATGAAGCCTGGCGCGACGCAATTCACGGTGATGTTTCGGCTGCCCAGTTCACGGGCGAGGGCCCGGGTCATGCCCGCGACGCCCGCTTTGGCTGCCGCATAGTTGGACTGCCCCGGATTGCCGGACGCGCCCACCACGCTGGTGATATTGATGATCCGGCCATAGCGCTGCTTCATCATGGGCCGGATCACGGCCCGGCTCATGCGAAACACCGCCTTGAGATTGGTGTCGAGCACCGCGTCCCAGTCGTCGTCCTTCAGTCGCATCGCCAGCATGTCGCGGGTGATGCCGGCATTGTTCACCAGCACCTGCAAACCGCCGTGCTCCTTGACGATGGCATCGATCAGCGCTTCGGCGGCCGCGGCATCGTTCACGTCCAGCGTCGCACCGCGGCAACCCGGGAAGGCGGCCAGCGCGGTTGTGATGCGCGCGGCGCCATCGTCGGAGGTCGCGGTTCCGACGACCTTCAGCCCATGGGCGGCCAGCTGCTGGGCGATGGCGGCGCCGATCCCTCGTGTGGCGCCGGTGACGAGCGCGACCTGCCCCTGAAAACTGGTTTCATTCATGACAGAAGACCTTTCACTTCATTCAACGTGCCAGGATCAAACAGCGCAGCGCCCGACATCTCCGGATCGATGCGCCTGACCATGCCGGCCAGCACCTTGCCGGGGCCGCATTCGATCACCGTCGTGACACCCCGCGCCTTGATCGCGCGAACGCACTCCACCCAGCGCACCGGGCCGAAGGCCTGGCGGTACAGGGCATCGCGAATGGCGTCGGCGGTGGTTTGCACCTGAACGTCGATGTTGTTGACGACGGGGATGGTCGGCGAGCCCAGATCGATGCCGGCCAGTTTCTCCCGCAGCTTTTCAGCCGCCGGCTTCATCAGACTGGAGTGGAACGGGGCTGAAACTGCCAGGGGCAAGGCTCGCTTGGCGCCGCGAGCCTTCAGCACCTCGCAGGCCTTGTCCACCGCCGCCTTGCTGCCGGCGATGACGGTCTGCGCGCTGTCGTTGAAATTGGCAGCCTCGACCACCTCGGCGCTGCCCGGGCCGAAGCTGGCTTGAGCCTCGGCACATCCGTCGATCACGCCCGTCGCGTCCAGGCCCAGAATGGCAGCCATCGCGCCCGCACCGACCGGCACCGCCTCCTGCATGGCGGCGGCCCGAAAACGAACCAAGGGCGCCGCCTGCGCCAAGGTCAGCACGCCGGATGCAACCAGTGCCGAGTATTCTCCGAGCGAATGTCCGGCCACGACCGCCGGCGCCGCGCCGCCTTCAGCGCGCCAGATCCGGTAGGCCGCCACACCAGCAACCAGCATCACGGGCTGGGTGTTGGTGGTGAGGGCGAGCGCCTCGCGCGGGCCTTCGCGGATCAGGCGCGCAAGGTCCTCACCCAGGGCCTCGGAGGCCTCCTGCAAAGTCTGCAGCAATGCCGGATGGTCACCCCAGGCGTCAAGCATGCCCACGGACTGGGAACCCTGTCCCGGAAAAACAAAAGCAAAGGATTTCATGTCTGAACTCTGTATCAAGGAATGATTTCCGGCCAAACCCATCGCCAGATGGTCAGCAGGCGCTACAAATCGAGAAGCACAGCCCCCCAGGTGAAGCCGCCGCCGACGCCTTCGAGCATGACCGTGTCGCCCTTCCGGATGCGCCCCGCCCGAACCGCGACGTCAAGCGCCAGCGGAATCGACGCCGCCGACGTGTTGCCATGTTCGTCGACGGTGACCACCACCTTGGCCATGGGCAGTTTCAGCTTCTTGGCCGTGCCCTGCATGATGCGGATGTTGGCCTGATGAGGCACCAGCCAGTTGATGTCCGCCTCGGTCCGACCAGCCTTTTCGAGCACCGAGCGTGCCGCGCTGTCCAGCGCTCCCACGGCAAGTTTGAAAACGGCCTGGCCGTCCATGCGAAGCAGGGGTGTCCCGAGTACCTGGCCGCCGGATACGTGGCCCGGTACGCAGAGGATATCGGTGTATTTGCCATCGGCATGCAGGTCGGTGGCGAGTATGCCGGCCGTGCCCGATGCCTGCAGCACCACGGCCCCCGCACCATCGCCGAACAGCACACACGTCGTCCGGTCGGTGAAGTCCAGCAATCGGCTGAAGACCTCCGCACCGATCACCAGCGCCTTGCTGGCCGCGCCGGCCCGGATCATCGAGTCGGCAACCGTCATCGCATAGACGAAGCCGCTGCAAACCGCTTGGACATCAAACGCAGCGCACCCCGCGATCCCCAGTTTGTGTTGCAGGATGGTCGCTGTCGACGGAAACACCATGTCAGGGGTCGAGGTCGCAACGATGATGAGATCGATGTCCTGCGCCGCGACGCCTGCGCTGTCCAGGGCATTGCGCGCCGCTTCCAAGCCCAGGTCGCTGGCAAAAACGCCCGGTTCAACAAAGTGCCGGGCTCGGATCCCGGTACGCTCCCGAATCCACTGATCCGACGACTCGATGTCCTGCTGGGCCAGCCGAGCCACCAGTTCCGCATTGGTCACCCGGCGGGGCGGCAGAAAACTGCCCGTGCCGGCGATTCGGGAATAGCGCTTCATGGATCAGGTCAATGCTGTCGGTACCGCCTCCGGGGATGTCCCGGCTGAAAGAACTGGAGCAGCATGGGCGATGCGCGCCTGTACCCGCTCCAGCAACTGGTTGCGGGACGCATCATACGCGCGGCTCAGCGCGTTGGCGAAAGCGAGTTCGTCGGCCGACCCGTGACTCTTGAACACGAGACCCCGCAGACCCAACAGCGCGGCGCCGTTGTAACGGCGGTGATCCACTCGATTTTTGAATGCAATTAGGACCGGATACGCGATCAATGCGGCAACTTTCGTGAAGATGTTGCGAGAAAACTCGGCCTTAAGGAAGCCGCCGATCATCGTGGCGAGCCCCTCGGTGGTCTTCAGCAGCACATTCCCCACAAAGCCGTCGCAGACCACAATGTCGGTGGTCCCCTTGAAAATATCGTTGCCCTCGACGTTTCCGTAGAAATTCAGATCGCCGGCATTCGCTGCAGTTCGCAGCAATTCACCAGCCTTTTTGATAATTTCACTGCCTTTTATCGCCTCTTCACCGATGTTGAGCAACCCGACACTCGGGTTGTCGTTGTCGTTGAGTACCGACACCAAGGCCGACCCCAATACCGCAAACTGCAACAGATGTTCAGCAGAGCAGTCCACGTTGGCGCCAAGGTCCAAGACCGTGGTGGCCCCGCCGCGCGAATTGGGAATCTGGGTGGCAATGGCCGGGCGGTCGATCGCGTCCACCGTTTTCAGGAGATAGCGGGCCACGGCCATCAGGGCGCCTGTGTTGCCGGCGGAAACCGCAGCCTGGGCCGTACCGTCCTTGACCTGCTGGATAGCCACCCGCATGGACGAGTCCTTCTTGCGGCGCAACGCCGCCTCGATGGAATCCTCCATGCTCACCACCTCGCTGGCAGCCACCACCGTGGCCCTTTCGTGCTGCCATCCCGCCAGAGACACCGGCAACCCCACCAGCAACAGGGCGGCGTCGGGGTGCTGGTCCAGAAAACGCCGGCAGGCGGGCAAGGTCACGGCAGGCCCGTGATCGCCTCCCATGCAATCGACAGCCAGGGTGATCATGGTCGGAACGGGCGTCGGGACACCCGGAGTTGAAGGATTTCGTGCATCAATGACAAAGGCCCGAGGCTACTCAGCGTAGCGTCGGGCCCTTTGCGGTCTGGGTGATCAGGCTTCGGACTTGTTCTTCAGAACCTGGCGGCCGCGATAAAAGCCGTTGGGGCTGATGTGGTGGCGCAGGTGCGTTTCGCCGGTCGTGGGCTCAACGGCAATACCGGGAACCGTCAAGGCGTTGTGCGAGCGATGCATGCCGCGCTTGGACGGAGACTTTTTGTTTTGCTGGACGGCCATGGTGGCTCCTTGAAGACGATCGACGCCGCGCGATCGTGGCCGGCGCGGCCTCTGGTTGGTACACGGGTTGATCAGGACAGGCGCATCTTTTCTGCGCCAAGCCTTGCATTATAGCCCAATCGCCGGATGAGGCGCGATCCCGACTTACCCCGACTTGTCCACCCGAAGGCTGGCCAAACGGGCAAACGGGTTGGGTTTCGCCGCTGCCGCCTCGAAATCCCCGTCCGACACGGACAATTTGACGTCGACCGGGCACCGGTCGTGGCGGGGCACCAGGGGCAGGGACATCAGCAACTCGTCTTCCACCAGTTCCTGCAGGTCAAAGGCCCCGTCCAGCACCAGCACATCCTCTTCGGATTCGTCGTCCAGGGCCGCGGCTGATGCCTCGTCCGGCGCAAACCGGTACCAGCGATCAGAGACAACCAGCGTATCCACCCGCCCCATGCAGCGCTGACAGACCAGGGCCAGCGTCGTCCGCGCCGTCAGATGCAGCCAGACCTCGTCTTGCCCGACCTCGTTCGGCCGCATCTCGCCCTCGGCCGTCCAGATGACGGGGATCGTGGACTGCTCCTGCACCTCGGCCTTCAGCCGCCCGAAGTCCGCCAACGGGGTCTCGCCCGAAAGTGATCCTTTGGCCCGGGCAAAGGCCTTCAGATCAAGGTGGCGGGGCGAAAACTCCTGCTTCATCACGCCAGTGTAAGAGAATCCCCGCATGATCCACCCCGACCCCTCAACCGGTGACCGAGGCCGCGCCCTCGTGCTCGGATCGACCTCCCGCTACCGTCGCGAGCTGCTGGAGCGGCTGCGCGTTCCCTTCGTCGTGGAGTCGCCGGACGTTGACGAAACGCCGCTCAGCGGCGAGTCGCCGCGGGAACTGGCGCTGCGGCTGGCCCTCGCGAAAGCTCGCGCCGTGGCTCGCCGGCATCCACAGGCCGTGGTCATCGGTTCCGACCAGGTCGCTGACCTGGGGGGTGAGCCGCTCGGCAAACCCGGCACCCACGAACGCGCCCTGGAACAACTGCGCCGCATGCGCGGCCAGACCGTGGTGTTCCAGACGGCCGTGGCGGTGGTGTGCGAAGCGACCGGGTTCGAGCAACTCGAACTGGCACCTGTCAGCGTTCGGTTTCGCAGTCTGGAAGAGGGACTCGACGACTCCGAGATCGAGCACTACCTTCGGGCCGAGCGACCCTACGACTGCGCGGGCGCCGCAAAAAGTGAAGGTCTGGGCATCGTGTTGCTGAGCCAGATCGACAACGACGACCCGACCGCTTTGGTCGGCCTGCCCCTCATCCGAACCTGCCGCCTGATCCGTGCGGCTGGCGTTCGGTTGCTATGACAGGCCCGGCCGGCGCTCCAGGCGCCAGCACGCGTGGCGGGCGACTGTATCTGGTTCCAACGCCCCTGGACTTCGGCTGCCCCACCCAAGTGCCACTGTCCGATGCGCTCCCGCGGGCCACGGTGGCGGCGGCGGCCCACCTGACCCACTGGATCTGCGAGAACGCGAAATCGGCGCGCGCGTTCCTGAAGCGGGTTGACAGCGAGGTGCCGCTGGCCCTGCCCCTGCAGGCGCAACAGATCACCGAGTTGCCGCGCGCCGTGCACAAACAAGGCGACCATGCCGGCGTCTCTGGCGCGTTGTTCGACGCGCGTCCCCTGCTCGCTCCGGCGCTGAACGGGCACGATGTCGGGCTGCTCAGCGAGGCCGGCATGCCGGCGATCGCCGACCCTGGCAGCTCGGTGGTCCGGGCTGCGCACGACCTGGGAATCGACGTCATCGCGCTGACCGGACCGGTGTCGATCCTGCTGGCACTGGCCGCCAGCGGGCTGAACGGCCAGAACTTCGCCTTCGTGGGCTATCTGCCTCAGGACGCGTCCGATCGCGCCCGGCGCATCCGCGAGCTGGAGTCCATTGCGCTGCGCACCGGCCAGGCCCAGCTGTTCATCGAGACGCCTTATCGCAACGAGGCGCTGCTGAGGGCGCTGCTGGAGCACCTGCAACACAACACCCGCCTGTCGGTCAGCAGCGGACTGACACTGCCCGGCGCACGAACCACCAGCCGCCCGGTGAAGGCCTGGCGCCAGAACGGGCAGGGGCCGGACAAGCACACACCCGCCGTCTTCGCGATCGGACGTTGACCCCAGTGGGCTTTGGGGCGGGAATCAGCGCAACGCGGGCGCCGTCCTTAGGGCCCGCACCGCGCCCTCCCCGACGGCTGAGCCAAAGCGCTTGGCCAGGCGCTCGGCGAAATTGACGCGCCGGGTGTAGTCGACCACGTCTTCGGCCTTCACCACCTCACGAGCCACTAGATCGAGCGAGCCGAAGCCGTCGGCCAGCCCCATCTCGACCGCCTGCTGCCCGGTCCAGAACAAGCCGCTGAACATCTCGGGCGTTTCCTTCAGGCGGTCACCCCGGCCTTTCTTGACCACCGCGATGAACTGCTGGTGGATCTGGTCGAGCATGGCCTGCGCGTACACCCGCTGGGATTCGGTCTGCGGGCTGAACGGATCGAGAAAGCCCTTGTTGGCGCCGGCGGTCATGAGGCGACGTTCGACACCGATCTTGTCCATCAGGCCGGTGAAGCCGAATCCGTCCATCAGCACGCCGATGCTCCCGACGACGCTCGCCTTGTCGACGTAGATCCGGTCGGCCGCCGCGGCGACGTAGTACGCCGCGGACGCGCAGGTGTCTTCGACCACCGCGTACACCGGCTTGTTGTGCAAGGCCTTCAGGCGCACGATCTCGTCGTTGATGATGCCGGCCTGCACGGGGCTCCCGCCTGGCGAGTTGATCAGGAGCACGAGTGCGCGCGAACCCTTGTCTTCCAGGGCGCCCCGCATGGCGGACACCACCATCTCGGCACTGGCCTCGGCGCCGGCGTCGATTTCGCCGCGGATGTCCACCATCGCGGTGTGCGGCGCGCTGGGATCGCTGCTGGGTGCATTGCGGCTGACCAGCACCCAGACCAGCACGCCGAAACCCAGCAACCAGGCCAACCGGAAAAAATTCCGCCAGCGTCGGGCCAGTCGCTGTTCATCCAGGGTTGCAAAGGCCAGCTTCTCCAGCGTAGCCCGCTCCCAGCCGGGAACAACCGGCGGCACGCGCGACGCTTCTCTTTCGATAGCATCCTGTGACCGCTCCACGACGGGATCAGGGCTGTTTTCTTGTGAATACGGGGATTCGGGGCGATTCGGATCGGTCATGACGTGAAAGCGACGGGTTGCGCACGGTGGTCAGTATGCCAGCGCACCACCCCATCGGTCTCGGCAAGGGCAATCGGCGTCAGGGCGCCGTTGCAGGGTCCGCCCGCGCAAGCGCCCGTGTCCGGTCGATAGACCGCCCCATGCGTGGCACAGATCAGCCACTGGCCGGTGGCGTCGAAGAACCGGTTCGGGCGGAAATCCATCTCCATCGCCACGTGAGTACACCGGTTGAGGTAGGCAAATACCCGCCCCTGGAAACGCACCGCGAAAGCGCGACAGGCACGTCCGTCGTACAGCAGATCGAAACCGACCGCATCGTCCCCTTCGAGCAGGTCGGCGCTCGGGCACAAGGCGATCCAATCCGTCGTTTCAGGCATGGGACATCAGCCACTGGTGGATTTCGCGCACGCTGTGCCCGATGAACAAGGGCTGAAAGGTGTGGAGTTCGTCGGGTTCATGCGCCCCGTAGCTCGCGCCCACACTGGCGCATCCGGCGTTTCGGGCCATTTGCAGGTCGTGGGTGGTGTCGCCGATCATCAAGGTGCGCTCGGGCGTCACTTCGAACTCGGCCATCAGTTCGTGCAGCATCAGCGGATCGGGCTTGCCGGCGGTCTCGTCGGCGGTGCGGGAGCCATCGAAGGCCCCCTTCAAAGACACCGAGGCGAGCACTTCGTTGAGCCCGTTTCGGCTCTTGCCGGTGGCCACGGCCAGCAGGTGACGCCGCCGGCGCAGGTCGTCCAGCATCGCCAGCACCCCGTCGAAGAGCGTGAGGTCGTTCTGGTGCATCGCGTAGTGATGACGGTAGCGCGCACCCAGCTCGGGGTACTTCTCCTTTGGCACGTCGGGCGCCGCGTGCGCCAGCGCCTGCATCAAGCCCATGCCGATGACAAACGAGGCGTCCTGGTCGGATGGCACCGTGCCACCGACGTCACGAACCGCGCGCTGGATACTGCGGCTGATGATGGCGGTCGAATCGAACAGGGTGCCGTCCCAGTCGAAGGCGATGAGGTCAAACTGTCGGGGGTGGACGGACATGGTTCAGAAATCGTTCGAGTTCCAGGGGCAGGGGCGCGACGAGTTCGACCCGAGCGGCACTCGCCGGATGGTTGAACTGCAGTCGCCAGGCATGCAGGAACATGCGGCGCAGCCCCTGTTTCTGCAAGGCCTTGTTCTGGTCGAAGTCGCCATACTTGTCGTCGCCGGCGATCGGGTGGCCCTGCGACGCCAGATGGACGCGGATCTGGTGCGTCCGCCCAGTCTTGATCGTGACCTCCAGCAGCGTGAACCCCGTCAGCCGCTCGCGAACCTTGACCAGCGTGACCGACTTCATGCCGTCCGGGGTGTCTTTGCCCACCACCTTGACCCGTCGTTCGCCATCAGCCAGCAGGTATTTCTGCAGCGGCGCGTCGATCACCTTGCGGCTGGCGGGCCAGTCGCCGATCACGAGCGCCAGATAGGTCTTGCCGGTCTCACGATCGCGGAACTGGTCCTGCAGATGCTTGAGGGCGCTTCGTTTGCGTGCCACCAGCAAAATACCGCTGGTTTCGCGATCCAACCGGTGGACCAACTCCAGAAACCGGGCCTGGGGACGGGCCTGACGCAATTGTTCGATCACACCGAAGCTCACGCCGGAGCCCCCGTGCACCGCGACGCCCGCCGGCTTGTCGAGGGCCAGCAGCGCCTCGTCTTCCAGCAGCACGGGAAACTCCCGGCCCGGTGCCGCCATGGCCAACTTCCCGGCCGCGCGCTCCGAAGTGCGCACCGGCGGCACCCGCACCACATCGCCAGCGGACACCCGGGTGTCCGCGCCGGCCCGCCCCTTGTTCACCCGCACCTCGCCGCTGCGGATGATGCGGTAGACATGGGTCTTCGGCACCCCTTTCAGATGACGGATCAGGAAGTTGTCCAGCCGCTGCCCGGCCGATTCCTCGTCGACCACCACGCTGCGAACCTGGGCTTGCCCCTGTCTGCTTGCAGGGGCTTGGCTGCCCCCTATAATCCTGTTCACTAGCGTCAAGCTGTAAGTGGTTGATTTGAATGGAAGTTGCTTCTCGACTGAGGAGTTTAGTCCAGCCGTCACACCCAGCACCGCTGGAAGGTCGATGCCCCTTGCGTGCATGGCTTGCAGACTGGAGGCCCCTGCCGACAGTGGCACGCTCGCACGCAAGCCGATCCGACGCCATGAAACCCAGATACGGAATACAGCTTCGGAAGCTTCCGGCTCCCGAACGGATTGAAGCGAGAGACTTGTGTTGATGTTGTCGATTCTTACCTTCTGGCGCTGGCTGACGGCCGTGCCCGCGGGCTTGATTTCGACCCTGCCGCCCGTTTGTTGGACGGCTGCCGCCGTCGCATCGGCGGCGGATCGACCCCCTTCCCTACTCGCCCCCTTCCACGCGCCCTTGCCCCGGCTGCTGAGATAAGTCTCGACACAGCCCCGGCACACTCGGCAATTCCCTTCGTTTCAAAGCGTCGCTTCAGGCATCGTTGGCCCCACGAGGGCCTGTACTTTGTCATGAAAAA
>ERZ1645187.1616-NODE-1616-length-20551-cov-22.228044_pt1 | contig 20551 bp, 20 predicted proteins | sample MGYA00575352_ERZ1645187 | MGnify/ENA primary metagenome ERZ1645187 (study PRJEB40837, sample SAMN11349314) | freshwater sediment metagenome | isolation source: river sediment | host: Sediment | place: India: Wazaribad , New Delhi | collected 2017-02-21 ... | reverse complement strand
TAATTCGGCACACTCCAGCATTCGACAAACCCGCCTTTCGGCGGGTTTTGTTTTTGGTAACAGCCTTTTTGTTACTTGCCTCGCCTAATCCCTGCCGCGAAACAGCAGGGCTGCATAGCCGAGAATGCCGGCAAAGAAGAGCACAGACCAGTTGGCCATCGACAGCTCAAGGAAAACCCATTCCTTGCTGCTGCAGAAGCCTGTTGCCAGGAACAGTGACGGCCATTGCATGCCGAGCATGTCGACCAGTCGCTCGATCAGGTTGGGATCGGTGAAACTGCACTCCGGCGCCAGGTGCGGGTAGGCCTGCATCCAGGTCTGGTAAGCCGCAACGCCAAAACCGAGGACGGACAATGCGGCAATCAGGCCGGTCCACAATTGCCGCGCCCGTGGCAAGACGAAACCGCCAAACGCAAGCACGCCGACTACTAGATACAGCAGGCGCTGGAAGATACAGAACGGGCACGGAGACAAACGCAGCAGATGCTGCAGCGTCATGCCGGTGGCAACCAGCCCGAAACAACCCAGCCCCAGAGCGGCAAACCACGCCCGCGTCGGTACGTTTGACCAGTTCATGCTGAAACCCCGAAAGTTGAATGCGCGGCATTTTACCCCGCCACCCGATTTTCAGCCGATTTCCGGGTTCACCGCAGCAGCGGTGGACCCTGAGCCGGCAGCCCGTTAAGATAGCCGGATGAATACGCGCATCCTGCTCGTCGAAGACGATGAACGCCTGGCCGAACTGACGGCCGAATACCTGACCAAGAACGACCTTCAGGTCAGCATCGAACCCCGCGGCGATACCGCCGAAGCCCGCATCCTTGCCGAACAGCCCGATCTCGTCATCCTTGACGTGATGCTGCCCGGCAAGGACGGCTTCGAGGTCTGCCGCGCCGTGCGCCCGCAATACCGCGGCGTGATCCTGATGCTCACCGCGCGCGACGAGGACTTTGACCAGATTCTCGGCCTGGAGATGGGCGCCGATGACTACATCGCCAAACCCGTCCAGCCGCGGGTTTTGCTGGCCCGCATCAAGGCCCTGCTGCGCCGCCTGCCGAATCCGGCCGAGGCCGCTGCCGGCGACAGCGAAAAGCTGGTTTTCGGGCAGTTCAGGATCAGCCAGGCCACCCGCACCGCCACGCTCGGCGGTGAGAGCATCGACCTGACCACCGCCGAGTTCGACCTGCTCTGGCTGCTCGCCAGCCATGCCGGCAACGTCCTGTCACGTGACGACCTGCTGCAGGAACTGCGCGGCATCGGTTTCGACGGACTCGACCGCTCCATCGACGCCCGCATCTCCCGCCTGCGCAAGAAGCTCAACGACGACCCGGAAAATCCGACGCGGATCAAGACCGTGCGTGGCAAGGGCTACCTGTTCAGCAAGCATGACTGGAACTGATCCGGCCGACCACCGGGAAAAACAGGGCCTCGCCCGCTCGCTGTTCCGCGTCTCGCTGCCGCGCTGGCGGGGCGGACGCTACAGCCTGTCAAAGCTGTTCTTCAATTTCTATCTGCTGGCGATGGGCTCCTTCGTTGCCATCGCCTTTACGGCCGATTTCGTCATCTCCACGGCTCAGCGGGGCATTACGGACGACTACGCGCGCCGCTTCATGCGCGGCACGATCACGCTGATCGAAGACGAACTCTTCCGCCAGCCCCGGCGGGACTGGCCGAAGAAGATCAAGGACATTGACGAGAAGTTCTCTTACCGCCTCGGCATCGTCGAGCGAATGACCCTCGACCGGGTCCTGACTTCGAAGCAGGTCGACAAGCTCGACGCCGGCGACATCGCCATCGACCACGACGGCGATGTGATGTACCACCGGCTGGGCAACACAAGCCAGGTGCTGGTCGTCGGCCCGCTGGCCCCAAGCAGCGAAGGCAAGGAGCGTCTGCCGTTGGAGCTTCGCCTGCGCCTGCTGACCTGGACATTGATCGGCGTCATCTTCGGCATTGCACTCTGGTTCTGGGTGCGTCCAGTCTGGCGGGACCTCGAAGCGCTTCGCCAGACGGCCCGCGACCTCGGCGATGGCGATTTCGAGGCACGCTCGCCTGCGGCGCGCAGCCAACTCTTTGCGCCGCTGTCCGACACCATGAACAGCATGGCCGAACGGGTTCAGAAGCTGATCGCCACCCACCGCGAACTCTCCTGTGGCATTTCGCACGAGCTGCGCACCCCCATCGCCCGCATGCGCTTTGCCCTCGAAATGCTCAGTGAGACCGACGAGCGCGCCGAACGCGAACGGCTATGGGCCATGATGGAAGCTGACCTCGACGAACTCGATCATCTGATCGACACCAGCCTGACCTATGCGCGCTTTGAGCGCGAAGCGCCCGAACCGCATTTCTCGACCGTGGCCTTTGGGGACTGGCTGCAGGACGAGGTCGACGCCGTTCGCCTGCTCGGCCGCGACCTGAAGATCACGGTCAACACGGAAATGCTGCCCGAAAACCTGCAAGTCGACCTCGATCGGAAGGCCATGCCCTACGCATTGCGCAATCTGCTACGCAATGCCTTCAAATATGCTGGCAGCCAGATTCTGGTCGGCGCCGAGTACGACGGCGAGCAGGTGCGCATTCACGTCGACGACGACGGTATCGGCATCCCGCCGGAAGAACGCGAGCACATCTTTTCTGCCTTCACCCGCCTCGACCGGTCGCGCGACCGTGCGACCGGGGGCTATGGTCTCGGACTGGCAATTGCCCGCCGTGTCCTTGAGCTGCATGGTGGCAATGCCACCGCCGACACCTCGCCGCTTGGCGGCGCCCGCCTCACCCTGGCCTGGAAAGCCCACCAATAGGACTTCCGAGCGCTGTTACAAAGCGTCATGAAGGATCAAGGGTAGTTACCACGGCGACACGCTGGCGCAACAGACGTCCCTTGGGGGCCGCCCTAGAATGCGACTCATGGATCAACAGCAAGCCGATCAAGAGGAACAAGTCATGTTGGAAGCCAATATCAAGCAATTCATCGAAGCCACCCGCCAATATTTTCAAGGTGTTATGCCCACCCAGCAACCCGCATTCGCGACGGTACGTATCTGCAACCCGCGCTGATGTCTCTCGGCGACCGCTTCCCGATCAGCGAAAGCCTTGGGGTTTTCGTTGGCGTAGCCGGGTTCGACTGGCTGGCTGACGGTCACGCCGAACCGCTGAAGGCAGTGATTGTCGCCCTCGCCGCTGGCGGGATCCTGGTTGCGCTGCGCAGTCTGCTGAAGCACCGTCGGCGACGCTGACAACAATTTACCCTCCTCTCGAAACTCCCCCGATTCGAGAACTCCCTGTTACCCCGCCCACGTGGCGGGGTTTTTTTTCGCTATGCTCTGACTGGCCCACTTCAAGGAGATCCGCCATGCTGATTACCACCACCCCCACCATCGAAGGCCAAACCATTCGCCAGTACCATGGCGTTGTCACCGGCGAAGCAATTATCGGTGCAAACTTCCTGAAGGACATGTTCGCCGCCGTTCGCGACATCGTCGGTGGCCGTGCCGGCGCGTACGAGAAGACGCTGCGCAAGGCCCGAGAGACCGCCTTTGCGGACATGGAAGCCGCTGCCCTTGAACTTGGTGCCAATGCCATCGTTGCCGTAGATATCGACTACGAAGTCCTGGGTGAAACCAACGGCATGCTCATGGTGGCGGTCAGCGGCACAGCCGTCAGCACAATGTAACGCTGACGCCGAGCCATGTGCGTCACTGTTTCTGCCCTGTTAATTGCAGGCGCTGCTTGCACATCAAAAACCCCTGAATGACCCGCAGTCCGGCGAACGCGGCGGCTTAATAAGCCAGCACCGTCGCAGCAATGCGACACCCGCCAAACCCCTATGCCTTTTGTCATTGATACCTCCCCAAGGTCATAGTAGGATGACAGTGTTGCAGAAAACAACGACGGCACTTGAAACGCCGTCGATGCACAGCAGACCAACGGGGGTATCGGGATCGCCAGGCTGATTGATCGTTCGCACGGGTCGGGGCTTGCCGGAAAGGCGGCCAGAGAACGTGTTTTCGTCGAATCGGCAGCGCACTCGCTGAACTGATGCATAACCGAAACCTGCCCGAATCCATCGTACACGCCATAGAGGCAGGGCGAATTCCTTCGCCGCCACAATTACTTCTGCGCCTGCTGCACATGGTCGATGACGAGCGCACGACCATTCCCGAGCTTGCCACGCTGGTCGGGCAGGATCCCGGGCTGACCAGTCGTCTTCTAACGGTCGCCAATTCTCCGGCATTGCGTCGAGGAACCCAGCTTACCAGCCTGGAAAACTGCCTGGTCGCGCTCGGAACACGCTTGGTGCGCTCACTCGCCACCTGTCTCTCCATCCAGAAACTCTTCGACCAGCAGATGCCTGTGCCGGCAGCCAATCTCTCGGCATTTTGGGGGCATTCGCTACTGGTTGCGGAAGTGGCGCGCAGTGTTGCGGTCGCCGCACGCAGCCCACACCCGGACGAAGCCTATCTTGCTGCCCTGCTCCATGATGTTGGCGAATTGATCCTGCTCTCGGCACTGGGTCCCCCGTATGCCCGCCTGCTCGCCGCCGCGACCGACGAGACCGGCCTGCAGGCTCAGGAGACGGCGGAATTTGGCGTCCATCACGGCGAAATTGCTACCTGGCTGACCGAGCGCTGGGAACTCGACTCCAGCTTTGCCGACGGCATACTTTTCCATCATGCCACCGCCGAGGAAATCGTCACTGCCGGCGAATTGCCACAACTGGTCTGGCTGGCACATGAGCTCGCCACGGCTGAAGATCCGGCGGCGCTGATCCCTGCCTTGCCGGCCGAGATTGCCAGTCTGACGGGCAGCACCGATCTGGTGGCGCTGCGCCAGCAGGCCGAAGCCCGGACGCGCATGCTGGGTGAAGCCATCGGGATCCGCTTCCCCGAACCGATCACCAAGGCGATGGTCTGGCAGGATTTGTCGACAGCCACGGCGACTGCACCATCCGACGATGCGGAACACGAACTGTCGGCTTTGATTGGCGGCATGGCGCTGATGCAGCCCCTGCAACAGGATCTTTTCGCGCTTGAAAACGAAGCGGAATTATTACTGTCACTGCGCGAATCGGCCCGGATTCTCTTCGACCTTAACCGGATCGCCTTCCTTTTTCTCGATATCGACGGCAAAAAGCTGTCCGGGGAAGGCATCGGTGCCCAGCCGGCAATTTTCCGCCAAGTCAGTTTGCCGCTGGATACCGAAAAAAGCCTGGTCGCCCTGTCGGCCAGGCGGCAGGAAATCCATGCCAGCGTCGGCGCGCCGGCGAGCGGGCTGATCGACGCGCAATTCGCGCGCGCCTTTGGTACGGAAGGCATCCTCAGCCTGCCGATGATTTCCCGCGGGCGCAGTATCGGGGTCATGGTCTGCGGTCTGAGCAACGCCCATCATGCCCGCCTGACGCGACGGCTGCCCTGGCTGCTGAATTTCGGGCGAATTGCCGCCGTCAGTCTGGAAACCCTGCGCGAGGCTCGCACGCTGCGCGATGCCGCCGAAAATGCCGCCAGCGACCGCTTCCATCGACAGGCCCGGCGCGTCATCCATGAAGCCCGAAATCCCTTGGGCATCATCAAAAGCTATCTCAAGATTCTCGACCAGAAGCTGCCAGCCGATACCGGTGTTCGCCAGGAACTCGAAATCCTCACTGAGGAAATCGATCGCGTCGCCAGCATCGTTGGACGGATGAGCGAAATACCGAACGGCGATGCGGGCGAAGCGGGCATCATCGTCGGCGACCTGCTGCGCGAATTGCTGATGCTCTACGGCGACGCACTCTTCCAGGACAAATCGATCCGGGTCGAGGCCAGCATTCCGCCGACAACGCCGCGCATTCCCTGTGACCGCGACAGCCTGAAGCAGATCCTGCTCAACCTCTGGAAGAACGCCGCCGAAGCCCTGAACCCTGGCCAGGTGATGAAGATCACCTTGACCGACCACGTGGTGCACAACGGGCAGGCATTCGTCCAGATCCGCATGGACGATAACGGCCCCGGCATGTCGGACGATGCCATGCGGGCGATTTACAAACCCCGTGACAATGTGGGCAGCTCGCCGCGTGGCATAGGCCTGTCCATTGTCGGCGAACTGGCGCGCCGCCAGGGGATCGCCATCAGTTGCCACAGCCTGCCGGGCAAAGGCACCAGCATTGCCTTGCTGCTGCCCAAACTGGAAAGCGCCGAGCTCGCCGTAACGGCTGAGCCGGCCGAGCGGCTGGCGGCAGGAGAGGATCGGTGACGCACCTGAACGACCTCGACCTCGGCATCAAGATCGCCCAGATCCCGAGTACCAGCCGCCTGCTGATCGTCGATGACGAGGCGCGCTTCCGCAGCGCCTACCGCACGCTGCTGGCCGGCCCCGAGCGTCAGATCGAGGAGTGTGCCACCGGCCGGGATGCCCTGCGCCGTCTTGCCCTGCGGGACATCGACGTGGTCGTTCTCGACTTGCACCTGCCGGACGTCGGCGGCATCGAGATCATGGACTGGCTGACCCGCAACCACATCCAGACCTCGATCATCATCTTCAGCGCCGACGAGGGCATCGACTCGGCCATCCACGCGCTGCGCCAGGGCGCATTCGAATTCATCCGCAAGCACAGCGACCCAACGGACCTGATCGGTGCGGTAGAGCGCGCACTGAAGCGCCGTCGCCTGGAGCGCGAGCATGCGATGATGACGGCGCGGCTGGAGCAGTCCGAGCGCCTGCACCGTTTCCTGGTCGACCAGTCCCCGGACTTCATTTATACGCTCGACAGCGAAGGTCGCTTCATCTTCGTTAACAGCCGGATCGAAACCCTGCTCGGCTATGCCCGCGACGAACTGCTGGGTCAGCATTATTCCTGCATCGTGCATGACGACGACCTCGAAAAGGCACGCTATGCCTTTCACGAGAGACGGATCGGCGAGCGGGCGACGACCAATTTCGAAGTCCGCCTGAAGACCAAGACCGCCGGCATCCGACATTTCGACAACCGGATGATCGTCGCCATCCTCAGTTCGCAGGGGGTATACGACCCGAACCAGGACGTCTCGCCGAACAGTTTCATCGGCACCTCCGGTGTTGCCCGTGACATTACCGAGCGCAAGCTGGCTGAAGAAACCATCGCCTACCAGGCCTTCCACGACCTGCTGACCGGGCTGCCGAATCGCACCCTGTTCAAGGACCGTCTCGACCTGGCGCTGACTCAGGCGCATCGCAAGAATCAGCGCGTCGGGGTCATGTTCCTCGACCTGGACCGCTTCAAGCTCATCAACGACACCTACGGCCACGCCGAAGGCGACCACCTGCTCAAGGAATTCGCCCAGCGCATCCGCGGCTGCCTGCGGTCCGGCGACACCCTCGCCCGCCAGGGGGGCGACGAATTCACGGTACTGCTGCCGGATATCAGTTCGCGCGAGGACGTACTGACCATTGCCGGCAAGATGCTGGCCGAGCTGAAACACCCCTTCCTGATCGCCGAGCGCGATTTCTACACCACGGTCAGCATCGGCATTGCCGTCTTCCCCGAGGATGGTGAAAACCCGGAACTGCTGCTGCGTAATGCCGATATCGCCATGTATCAGACCAAGGCGCGCGGCAAGAACGGCTACAGCGAATTCAGCGCCGAAATGAACACCCATCACGTCGAGCGGATCTCGCTGGAGAACGACCTGCGCTACGCGCTCAAGGAGGGCGACCAGTTCGAGCTGCACTTCCAGCCCCAGATCAGCCGACGACGCCGACGCATTGTCGGCATCGAAGCACTGGTCCGCTGGAAGCATCCGACACAGGGACTGCTCGGCCCCGACTGTTTCATCCCACTGGCCGAGGAGTGTGGACTGATCGGCGGTATCAGCAACTGGGTGATCGCCGACGCCTGCCGCCAGATGCGCCACCTGCGCGCTCTCGGCTACGAGGATCTCAAGATCGGCATCAATCTCTCGCCGCGCGATTTCGAGCGGCCCGACCTGCTGGAGCGCATCACCGAACAGCTGACCCTGAATGACCTTCCGCCACGCTGCCTGGAGCTGGAGATCACCGAAAGCCTGCTGATGAACGATGCCGAAGGTGTACTGGCCAAGGTACGCCAGTTGCGGCGCGCCGGGCTGCTGATTTCAATTGACGATTTCGGCACCGGCTTCTCCTCCCTCAATTACCTGCGTCGCTTTTCCGTCAGCAGCCTGAAGATCGATCAGTCCTTTGTCCGCGACCTCGGTGGCGGCAGTGCCAGTGGCCTGATCCACGCCATCCTCGGCATCGCCCGCAGTTTCGAACTCGGCACCATCGCCGAAGGCATCGAGACACCCGCACAGGCCGAAGCGCTGAGCACGCTCGGCTGCGACCTGATGCAGGGGTATCTCTTCAGCCGCCCGCTGACCACCGCGAAGCTGATCGACTACCTCGCGGCACCGGCGCCTATCGCCTGAACATTGCCGATTTTCGACCCTTTTCCGGGTCGACCGCAGCAGGCAAATTTTTTCTCCATGAATGTGTAATGAATCGTCGCGCCAGACGACTAAGATAGTGAGCGGGCAATCATGCCGGTTCGCAATCCATCCCCGATCTCAATGGAGAAGACCATGAAAAAGCAAAACCTCGTTTCCCTCGCCCTCGGCTCCGCCTTTGCCGCCGTCGCCCTCACACCCGCTGCCCATGCAGCCGACAACCCGTTCTCGGCTACCAAGCTGCAGGCCGGTTATCAACTCGCCCAGGCCGACACCAAGACCAAGGACGGCAAATGTGGCGAAGGCAAATGTGGTGCCGAAAAGAAGACGGCCGAGAAGAAGAAGGAAGGCAAGTGCGGTGAAGCCAAGTGTGGCGCCGACAAAAAGCCGGCAGACAAGAAAGCCGACGGCAAATGCGGCGAAGGCAAGTGCGGCGGCAAGAAGTAAGCAGCTTCCCCGGCCGGGGCGGACCGCCGCCCCGTATCGGCCCCTTCCCCTGACCACGGAATGACCATGACACCAAGCCGTCCTGCCCGCGGCGCCGGCCTCGGCTTTCGGCGCGAACTGCTCGCCGACCTTGCCGCCGGCCTGCCGGACGACATCGAGTTCTTCGAGCTGGCCCCGGAAAACTGGGCCGGCATGGGCGGCCGTTCCGCCCGCGACCTGCGCGCCTTCACCGAACGCTACCCCTTCGTCTGCCACGGACTGTCGTTGTCGCTGGGGGGCATCGCGCCCCTCGACCTTACCCTGCTCAAGCGCATTCGCGCCTTCATGGCCGATCACGGCATGACCCTGTACACCGAGCACCTCGCCTGGTGTGCCGACGATAGCCACCTCTACGACCTGCTGCCGATCCCGCTTACCGGCGACGCTGTCCGCTGGACGGCGAGCCGTATCCGTCAGGCGCAGGACATCCTCGGCATGCGCATCGGCATCGAGAACGCCTCCTACTATGTCGCGCCGCCAGGCGCCGAAATGACGGAGAGCGAATTCATCTCGGCCGTCATTGCCGAGGCCGACTGCCTGCTCCACCTCGACGTCAATAACATCTACGTCAACAGCCGCAATTTCGGCTTCGACCCGCTCGCCTTCCTCGATACGCTGCCGCTGGCCCGCACTGCCTACGTCCACGTCGCCGGGCACTACACCGAGCCGGACGGCCTGATCATCGACACCCACGGGGCCGACGTCGTCGACCCGGTCTGGTCGCTGCTCGCCGCGACCTACGCGCGCATCGGCGGCGACGTGCCGACCTGCCTCGAACGCGACTTCAATTTTGGTGACTTTTCCGCGTTGACCGCAGAAGTCCGCCGGATTGCCCGCCTGCAGGCCGCTGCGCCGCTGGCGACCGCCCCCACTGCCCGCGAGGCCGCCTGATGGCACTGCCGTTCCAGGCCTTCCAGCGCGACTTCGGTCGGCACCTGCGCGATCCGCATCACGCCCCCCGCCCGGCCGGTGTGCCGGCGCGGCGCATGGCGGCCTACAACGAGCTGCTGTTCAACAACCTCTGCGGCTTCCTCGATACCTGCTTCCCGGTCTGCCGCGACCTGCTCGGCGAACGCCGCTGGCGGCGGCTGCACCGGACCTTTTACCGCGACTGGCCGTTACGTACGCCCTGGTTCCGCGAAATCCCGCGCGAGTTCGTCCGCTACCTGGCCGAGGCGCCCATCGCCACCCCCCGCCCGCGCTGGCTGGCCGAGCTGGCGCATTACGAATGGGCCGAGTTGGCCGTGGACATCATGGATGCACCGACCCCCGCCCATGATCCTGCAGGCGACCTGATGCACGGCCGGCCGGTACTCAACCCGGCCCGCCTCGATCTCGGCTACGCCTGGCCGGTGCACCGCATCGGCCCCGGCTACCGACCGCGCCAACCGCGTGCGACGCAACTGGTGGTCTATCGGGATGCCGAACTGGCGGTGCAATTCACCGAGATCAACCCGGTCACCGCCCATCTGCTGACCCTGCTCGCCGATGCCCGGCTCAGTGGGGAAGCGGCGCTGATGCAGGTGGCAACCGCCCTGCAGCACCCCGATCCGGCACAGGTACTGACCTTCGGCCAGACCCTGCTTACCGACCTGCGCCGCCAGGGCATCATCCTCGGCAGCGCCTGAGGGCATCAGGGGTCGAGCCGGATCAGCCGGCCCTCGGCACTGTCCGTCAGCAGGTAGATCAGACCGTCCGGCCCCTGACGCACATCGCGGATACGCTCGCCCAGCGCTGTCAGCAGCCGCGTTTCGCGGCGAACCTTGCCGGCGTAGGGCTGCGTCAGTTCCAGCCGGGCCAGATGCGTCAGCTTCAATGAGCCGACCAGCAAATTGCCCACCCAGTCGGCGCCGTAGCGCGTGCTGGTAACAAAGGCCATGCCCGACGGCGCAATCGACGGCGTCCAGTAATGCACAGGCGGCGTCACCCCGGACCGTTCGCTGCCCCCATCGCCCACGGCTGTGAAATCGTAGTTGCGCCCAAAGCTGACCAGCGGCCAGCCGAAATTGGCACCGGCGACCGGCAGGTTGATCTCGTCGCCGCCCATCGGCCCATGCTCGTGCAGCCACAACACGCCCAGCGGGCTGAGCGCGGCTCCCTGTGGATTGCGATGCCCGAAACTCCAGATTTCCGGCAAGGCATCGCGACGGCCGACAAAGGGATTGTCGCGCGGCACGCTGCCATCCTTGCCGATGCGAATCACCTTGCCATGATGGTTATCCAGCGTCTGCGCGTCTTGCCGCCAGTGGTAGCGCTCGCCCAGCGTCAGGTACAGCAGGCCGTCTGCCTGGCCGTTGCGATCCCGGCTTTCGACAATGCGGCAACCGAAATGCAAGCGGCTATCGACCGCCGGCTGCTGCGTGAAGATCACCCGCACGGCGTTCAGCCGGCTGGCATCGTCGGCCAGCACCGCACTCGCCAGCGCCGTGCTGTTGCCACCGGCCACCGCTTGCGAGAAACAGAAATACACGCGCCGATTGCGGCCGAAATCGGCATCGAGAATCACATCAAGCAAACCGCCCTGACCGCTGGCGACCACGGGCGGCACACCCGCCAGCGGCGGGCCGACCCGGCCATCGGCCTGCACCACGCGCAAGGCACCGACGCGTTCGCTGACCAGAAAGCTACCGTCCGGCAGGAAGGCCAGCGCCCACGGATGACGCAGGCCGACCGCCACGGTCGTCGGGGTCACGGCATCTGCGGTGAACCCGGAAAACAGCCCCAAAACGGCAGCGAACAGCCGGGGGAGACAACGATACAGACGGACAGCGGCAGGCAAGGCGAACTCCCGAAAAGTCCCAGCCGTCAGCATAGGCCATCCGGCGTGTAAGAAATACCGTGCGAACGCGACCAATCGACATCAACTTCGGAGAATCCACCATGCCCAACCCCATCACCGCCCCGCTCAACCGTCTGTTCAGCGGCCTCGACCTGCTCGGCCTATGGCTCGGCATGCTCACCTTGCGCCTCGTCCTCGGCTGGGAGTTCTTCGAATCCGGCCAGGAAAAGTTCCGCGGCGACAACTGGTTCATGGACATCCAGGACAAATTCCCCTTCCCGCTCAACGTCGTGCCGGCCGACATCAGCTGGCAACTGGCGACCTGGTTCGAACTCGTCGGCGGTATCGCCCTCGTCCTCGGCCTCGCCACGCGCTTCTTTTCGGTATCGCTGATCTTCCTGACGGTCGTTGCCATCCTCAGCGTGCACTGGCCGACCGACTGGCAATCACTGGCCGAACTGGCACGCGGCTACGCCATCACCGACAACGGTCACGGCAACTTCAAGCTGCCGGCGATTTTCCTCGCCATGCTGGTGCCGCTCGTCCTCTCCGGCCCCGGCCGCCTGTCGCTGGATCACTGGTTTCGCTGCCGCCAGCCGGCATCGGACATCGCGCTTGCGGTGAATACCAGCCGCTGAACCCCTCGCCGCAACAATTGATTTACATTTTTTGAGCCTGTTGCGGCTTGTTGCTAGACTTTTTCACGGACCGGCAAGCATTGTCGTAACGCCTCGGCGGGAAACGGAAATTCAGGAAATTCGGCGTCGACACTCGGCCTCGTCCGGCACGACGAATTTCCTCTTTTCATTTCAACGCAAGACTATTTCGTGAGGCAACAATGACAACGCGCAATCAGGCCCTCTATCGCCAGAAGCTGGCCACCGCCGCCGATGCGGCCGCCCTCGTCCAATCCGGCAACGCCGTCTTCATCGGCGAATTCGTGCAGGGGGTCGAGGCCGTCGAGGCCGCGCTGGCGCTGCGCAAGAACGAACTGCGCGACGTCATCCTGATTTCCACCACCCGCGTCCGCCCGCTGAAGTGCGTCGAAGCCGACCCGCTGCGTGAATCCTTCATCTGGGACGACTGGCACTTCTCCGGGCTCGGCCGCAAGCTCGGCGAAAAGGGCCTGGCCAGCTACATCCCCTTCGCCTACCACCAGGGCCCGCGCAGCGTCATGCTCTATGAAGAACCCGACGTCGCCGTGGTGCAGGTGACGCCGATGGACGCCAACGGCTTCTTCAACTTCTCGACCAGCTGCTCGATGACCCCCTCCTACTGCCGCAAGGCGAAGAAGGTCGTCGTCGAGGTCAACACCAACACCCCCCGCTGCCTCGGCGGCCGCGACGAATGCATCCACATCTCGCAGGTCAGCATGGTCGTCGAAGGCCCCAACACCCCGCTCGTCCAGCTGCCGGAAATCCCCGCCAGCGACGCCGACCGGGCGATTGCCGCGCACGTCATGAACCTGCTCGAAGATGGCTCGACCATCCAGCTCGGCATCGGCGGCCTGCCCAACACCGTCGGCGCGCTGATCGCGCAAAGCGACCTGAAAGACCTCGGCGTGCACACCGAAATGCTCGCCGACGCCTATGTCGACATGTACGAGGCCGGCCGCATCACCGGCAAGCGCAAGGCCATCGACCAGGGCAAGATGGTCTACACCTTCGCCATGGGCTCGAAGAAGCTCTATGACTTCCTCGACAACAATCCCGTCGCCGCCATCTACCCCGTCGATTACACCAACGACCCGGCAGTCATCGGCCAGAACCCCAAGGTCGTCGCCATCAACAACGCGCTGGAAGTCGATCTCTTCACCCAGGTCGCCAGCGAAGCCGCCGGCCCGCGCCAGATTTCCGGCACCGGCGGCCAGCTCGACTTCATCATGGGCGCCTACCGCTCCGAAGGCGGCAAGGGCCTCATCTGCATCAACTCGACCTACAAGAAGAAGGATGGCAGCATTGGCTCGCGCATCGTGCCGACGCTCTCAGCCGGCACCATCGTCACCTGCCCGCGCTCCATCGTGCACTACGTGGTTACGGAGTTCGGCGTCGCCCAGTTCAAGGCCAAATCCACCTGGCAACGCGCCGAAGCCCTGATCAACATCGCCCACCCCGACTTCCGCGAGCAACTGATCCAGGACGCCACGGCACTGGGCATCTGGCGGCAGTCCAACAAGCTGGTCTAAACACGGCCAACGCCGCGTCGGCGTCAACGGACGCGACGCGGCGGCATCTGCGGTGAACCTGGAAATTCGCCCAATATCGGGCAAAGGCGGGGGGTCCCAGGGCGCGTCACAGGCCTTCCCGGCACCGCGCCAAGGCGCGCCGGGATGCGGCATCGTCCTGCCGTCGGCACAAGGGCGGGCACCTGTCTGCCCGCAGGCCGCGCCACTGCTACTGGCCCCCGGAAAAGCCCGGTGACATCGTGAAGGCCTGCGCGCCGAATTGCACAGCGCTCTCCGCCGTGAGACAGTACCCCGAGGATTCGAGTACCATTGGCCCACCAAAACATCATGGATGCATACCAAAATGACGTTGGCTCGCGCCTGCATGGCAGCCCTGTTGGCAATTTTCCTTCCCTCATTAGCCTCGGCATCAGCCCCCCCGGAAAACAAGGCTGTTCTGTTCGAGAATGTTCGTGTTTTCAACGGCACCAGCGATCGACTGACCGAACCCACCCACGTTCTGGTTATCGGCAACAAAATACACAGCATTTCGAAAGCCAAGCCCGCGCTGCCGGCGGATACGACACTGGAAGTGATTCAAGGCGAGGGGCGCACCCTGATGCCCGGACTCATCGATGCGCATGTACACATGATGTTCTCGACGATTCCGCAAATTGCAGCACTGACCGCCGATATCGGTTTCGTCAATGTGGCGGCCGTCAAGGGTGCCCACGACATGCTGATGCGTGGTTTCACCAGCGTGCGTGATCTGGGGGGGCCGGTTTTTGGATTAAAACGAGGCATCGATACCGGTTTGGCAGTTGGACCGCGAATCTGGCCCGCCGGCGCCTTCATTTCCCAAACCGGGGGACATGGCGATTTCCGTTTGCCGAATGACATGCCGGCACGACCGGATGACTTCGGCTATACGGAGCGGGTGAATGCCGCTGCCATCGCAGACAGCCCCGATGCGGTGCGGAAACGTGCGCGTGAGCAACTGGCGCTTGGCGCTTCGCAGGTCAAAATGATGGCCGGGGGCGGCGTGAGCTCCATTTATGACCCACTGGACGTCGCACAATACACCGTCCCCGAGCTTCGTGCCGCGGTGGAAGCCGCCGAAAACTGGGGGACTTACGTCACTGTTCACGCCTACACGCCCAGAGCAGTTCACCAGGCGATCGAAGCGGGGGTTCGCTGTATTGATCACGGCCAGCTTCTTGACGACGCGTCGGCCAAACTGATGGCCGAAAAGAAAATCTGGTGGAGTCTTCAACCCTTCGTTGAAGACGGGCACTCCACATTTGCTGAGGGCACCCCCAACCGAATCAAGCAGGTTGAAATGTATGGTGGTACCGACAAGGCTTACGCCCTCGCGAAAAAATATGGCATCCGGACCGCATGGGGAAGCGATATTCTGTTTGATGCCAAGGCCGCAGCGCTGCAAGGCGAACAACTCACCAGAATGGTGCGCTGGTACAAGCCTGCGGAAATCCTGAGAATGGCGACGGCCACAAATGCCGAGCTGCTCGCATTGTCCGGGCCACGGAGTCCTTATCAAGGCAAGCTGGGTGTCGTCGAAACCGGTGCATTGGCCGACCTGCTGCTCGTTGATGGCAATCCGCTACAAAACCTGGCGCTGATCGCCCAGCCAGAAAAAAGCCTTGTCGTCATCATGAAAGACGGAAAGATCTTCAAGAACATTCTGAAACACTGAAATCATCTGAAACAGGTGCAAGCGCGACAGGCCAATCCGGGTACCTTGTCGCCCATGCGCTGCCGCATCCTGAACACCCCCACCGATGCGGTGGTGCAGCGCTCAAGGGCTTCATGCTCCACGCTTTCCCTGCTCTGCACCTTGCCGGTCAGCCGGTCAAAAAACGTTACAAACCGCTTGAACGTTCGCCACAAACGGCCGGTGTGGCCGCGGTTATAGTGAAGCTGTCCTTAGCCACTACGGAGACTTCACGATGGAAAAAACCAAGCGCAAGGCGGCAAAATTTCTCAAACTGGATCGACTCGGGCAGCGCATTGCCCATGCGACGAAAGCACTGGCCCGCCAGCGGAAGGCGCGCCTGGAGCGCGCCTTTGAGCGGCGGATGCTCATTCTGACCTGATCCGCCCACGGTTGCGGTCAACCCGGAAAAACGCCCGAAATCGGGCAATCTTGGCGCGGCGATCCCGCGCCTTTTTCATGTCCGGGTGGCGGATGTATTGACGATACGCACATCGCGCTGCGGAAAGGGGATCTGCACCCCGTGCTTGCGGAACGTATCGACAATCGCGAAATTGATATCGGAAAGCACATTACCGCGGCCCGCCTCAGGATCGTCGATCCAGAAGCCCAGTTCGAGATTGATCGCGCTGTCGGCAAATTGGGTGAGCGAAACTCTGGGCGCTGGATCGGTCAGCACGCGCGGCTGGGCAACCGCAGCCGCGCACATCAATCGGCTGGCAAGTTCAAGATCGGTGTCATAGGCAACGCCAACCGTCGTCGCCAGACGCAGGCGCTTGTCGGAATACGTCTGGTTCTGGACGGTGCTACCGATCAGGGTTTCGTTCGGAACAATGAATTCGGCGCCACCGGGATGGCGCAAGACGGTGTAGCGTGTCGTGATCTGGGTGACTTCACCAGTGTCGTTACCGACCTGGATGATATTGCCGATGCGGATCGAGCGGTCGAGCAGGATGATGAATCCGGAAACATAGTTGCTGGCAATGCGCTGCAGGCCCAGCCCGAGGCCGACGCCAAGCGCGCCGGTGAAGACCGACAGCGCGGTCATGTCGATGCCGACCAGCGTCAGGCTGACGATCAGTGCCCCCACGGTGAGCAGCGCCTTGGCGACACGGACACCGACGATACGCAGACTGCTGTCCAGGGTTTCGACCCCCATCAAGCGTTGTTCCGCGAGGCCGGCGATCCACAAGGCGACGACGACGGTCAGGAAGACGGTGACCACACCATGCAGCAGCATCCACAGATTGACGGCCTGCTTGCCGATGCGGAATTCGACCTGCTCCAGCGCCTCAATGACGAAAGGCGCAAGATCGGTGATGTAGAGCGCCAGCCAGCCCCAGACCACGGTCGCGATAATGCGTTCCCAGGCGGCCAGCCAGGTGGCTTTCGGAAAGGCCTGACGAAGCACAAAGACGACAGCGCGGACGAGAGCCATCGAGCCCAACAGGGGCAGTGCAATCTTGAGCAGGTTGACGTGGATGAACGGTTTGAGCACCAGCTTGGCGGCGCCGACCAGCAGCGCCCCGGTGATCGGGAATACAAGGCGGGCGCTGGCCTGATGCAGCCGGCCAGCATCTGCTGCCTGGCGGCTGTGCCACCAACGGGCAAAGGCCCAGGCGCCGGCAAGACTGACGAGCAGCGCGAGGACCTGCCAAATGAAGTTGGGATCGCGCAGATCGGCGGCAAGATCACTGACCAGTTGCAGGGCTTGTTTGTTATTGATCAGGTTTTCGCTCATGCCACACGCTCCATGGCCGCCGCAAAGAAGCCATCGGTGGCGTGACGGTTAGGCAACAGGCGCAGCATGTCGCCCGCCATCGGGATGTCATGGCGGGCGAGAACCTCGCCGGCCGGCAGCAGCCGGAACCCGGGGTTGGCGGCAAGGAAGGCCTGCACAATGGCCTCGTTTTCCTCGGCCAGCAGGCTGCAGGTGGCGTATACAAGCCGTCCGCCAGGTTTGAGCAGGCGGGCAGCAGCTTCGAGGATCGCCGCCTGCTTCTGCGTCAGCTCGGCCACCGAGGCCTCGCTCTGCCGCCATTTGAGATCGGGATTGCGGCGCAACGTGCCGAGGCCGGAACACGGCGCATCGACCAGCACGCGGTCGCACTTGCCGGCCAGCCGCTTCACCTTCGGGTCGCGCTCGTGTTCGATGCGCCCCGGATGGACATTGGACAGGCCGGAACGCGCCAGCCGCGGCTTGAGGTTGGCCAGACGCTTGTCGGAAACATCGAAGGCGTAGAGGCGACCGGTGTTGCGCATCATGGCGCCAAGCAGCAGCGTCTTGCCGCCCGCGCCGGCGCAGAAATCAACCACCATTTCGCCGCGTTTGGGTTCGAGGAGGTAAGCGAGCAACTGGCTGCCTTCGTCCTGCACCTCGAACGCCCCCTCAAGGAACAGCGGATGCTTTGCCAGCGCCGGCTTGTCGCGCAGGCGAACGGCAAGCGGCGACAGCGCCCCGGCAGCAGCCGGGATACCGGCGGCGGCGAGCTTTTCCAGCAGCGTTTCGCGCGTCATCTTGAGCGTATTGACGCGCAGATCGAGCGGCGCCGGCTGGTTGAGCGCCGCGGCCAGCGGTACAACTTCGTCGGCGCCATACTGGCTTTCCAGCCGGGCATACAGCCAGTCCGGCAGGTCGCAGCGTACGGCCGGCGCTAAGGTGTCGTCGCTCATGGCTTTCAACGTGGCCAGCCAGGCTTCCTCGCTGGCCTTGAGTACCGGCGCCAGCTCGCGCTGGCTCCAGCCGCGAACGACGGCCAGGCAGGCAAGCAGGCGATGGCGGTCGGAGAGTTCGCCGGCGCAGCGCGCCTCGATGCTGCGTCCACGGCGGAGCACGGCAAAGACCGTTTCGGCGACGAAGGCCCGGTCAGCGTGGCCGAGTTGGCGATGTTCGCGGAAGTAGCGCGAGACCACGGCGTCGGCCGGGTGCTCGAAAGTCAGCAACTGGCCGAGCACGGCTTCGGCATGGGCAAACAGGGCGGGGGTAAAACGGGCTTTCATGGTGTTTTGCTTGTACTTTCTGATTCTGAGCCGAACTCGGTGACCAGTTGCTCGAAACTGTCTCCCTTGCGGTCGGTAAAGCGGATTTTAACCGGCAAGCGCTGACGGTCGAGGGCCACCCAGATCTCGGTGACGCTGTCGGTCATCGCCCGCAGATGCAGGGTGCGAAACTTGCCGGCGGGCGTTTCGATGATCTCCTCGCCGAGCGAGTCGAGGGCATAACGCTCGTATTTCTTGCCGGTGACGACGCCGATGCTGCTGCCGTCGGGCAGGCTGCCGAGATAGGCCAGCTGGTAGGGCAAGGACAACAGATCCTGTGTGCCCGGCGCGATGGCACGGACACTGCCGTCGCGGGCGAGGGCCACCTGCGGTCCATCTGCGGTGAACCAGGAAAAGTCGGCATTTTCGGTGGTCTCGCGGCCGTTCTTCAGTGTCCGGTAACGCTCGGGCTGCAGGCCGCCGGCGACCATGCGCCCCCGGCTTTCGACTTCGATCCGGACCGGCTTGAAGAGTGCCGCCAAGCCGCTGGTTTCGGTGATGCCAGACAGGCGGTAGCTGCCATCGCCGCCAAACTCCCAGCGATGCTCGGCGCGGCCGACAGTCAGGCCGAGCGAGGATTTGACGATGGCAAAGCGGATGATGCCGCTGGCCGGCAGCACGGGCGTGGCCGGCGCTTGTGCAGGGCCGGCCGGGCGGCTGGTTTCCGGCGGGCTGTCCGGTGTGACATCCGGCACGGTTTCAACCGGCAGCGAAGGCGCCGATACCGGCTGGGGCAGCATGGGCGTGTTGGCAAGCTTTCCCGGGGTATTGCGCAGCCGCCGTGGCGTCGCCAGCGCGGCGCTCTTCACCGGCTCGACTGCGGGCAGCGCCGGCAGGGGCCGCAGTTCGGCCTGCAAGGGCAGCGGCTCCGGCGCGCTGCCGAAGAGTTCGTAATCGGTGCCGAACAGCGCCAACCCATGCACGACCAGCGAGCCGAGGACAGCAAGGATCAGCGCCAGCGGCATCCGGACTCAGCGCAACTCGGGCGAAATGAAGGCGCGTTCGGCATCCAGTTCGGCGGCAATGCGTACCTTGCCATCGACCAGTTGCAGACGGTCCTCGGCAAACCAGCGCACGGCCTGCGGGTAGATGCGATGTTCCTGCACCAGAATGCGGGCGGCGAGGCTGTCCTCGTCGTCACCGTCGATGACCGGCACGGCGGCCTGAATGACCACTGGGCCGTGATCCAGTTCGGCGGTCACAAAATGCACGGTACAGCCGTGAATCCGCACGCCCTCGTCAAGCGCCCGCTGGTGCGTGTGCAGGCCGGGGAAGGACGGGAGCAACGAGGGGTGGATGTTGAGCAGGCGGCCTTCATAGCGACGGACAAAACCCGGCGTCAGGATGCGCATGAAGCCGGCCAGCACGACGAGATCGGGCGCAAACTGGTCGATGCACTCCGCCAATGCCGCATCGAAGGCCTCACGGCTGGCAAAGCCCTTGTGGTCGATGAAATGGGCGGTGATACCGGCGCGCTGGGCAGTTTCGAGACCAAGCGCCTCGGGCCGATTGCTGATCACGGCGGCGATATTGACCGGCAGGGTGCCGGCGTCGCGGGCGGCGATCAACGCCTCCATGTTGGAACCGCGACCGGAGATCAGGATGACGATATTCTTCATTTAAAAAAACCTGACAGGTAAAAAGATGGTGGTCACGATGCCCTGTGTCAGCCGCGAGAGCCCACGGCCATTGCGGTCGGCGACGACCTTGGCCATCAGGTCGAGCAGGCCCATGACGCGGCCAAATTCGCGCTCGAATGAGAGATTGCGGTTATTGGGGTCGAGTTCGTTGGCGAGCAGGTAGAGCTCGCCTTTCGCGGTCTTGTCGTTGCCCAGCTTCCAGACCGCAACTTCCATGTTGCGGGCGCTATTGTAAAGCTGTCGCTCGTCGAGGCTGTCGAGGATGAAAAACTCTTCCTTGTATTCGTAGGCGGC
>ERZ1645187.1612-NODE-1612-length-20575-cov-7.517154_pt1 | contig 20575 bp, 20 predicted proteins | sample MGYA00575352_ERZ1645187 | MGnify/ENA primary metagenome ERZ1645187 (study PRJEB40837, sample SAMN11349314) | freshwater sediment metagenome | isolation source: river sediment | host: Sediment | place: India: Wazaribad , New Delhi | collected 2017-02-21 ... | reverse complement strand
GCCGCCAAGAAAACCCCACGCGGTTAACGCGCGGCGGCTTCCTCCTCGAGGTGCATCTTCATCTCGAGGAGGACGCGTTGCAGCGCCTGGGTCTCGGAGAGCAGGCGCTTGGCCTCGTTGATGGTGATCTTTCCATCGGCGATCGACTGGTGATACTCGCCCATCAGCATCGCGAACCGCTGGCTCAGCGCGACGACATCCGAGTTGATCCCGCCCGAACGCGCATTGCGCCGCTCCTCGTCATAGGAGACCGTGAGCCCGCCGAGCTCGGCCAGCGCCATCGTCACATGCGGCACCTGCGCGACCGCCTCGAGCCGCGCCACCACGTCGATCGGCATGTGGCGCTCGGCATGTTCCGGGTCGGAGGAATAATAGCGCCCGAGCGTGGCCTTCGACTTGCCGCAGACCTCGGCCGCCGCCTCGATGCCGATATCCTTCACCAAGGCTTCGCTGTGCTTTTTCAGATAGCCGCCGATCGTATCCGCCATAATTCCGTCGCCCTTCGCCCCGGGGGAAGCCCCCGCACCCTTTCCCCCTTATCGCTACCGCCCCGAAATGTCACATAAAAAGCCGTCCGCTTCAGTGGACAGTGGTGAGTATCGGCGCCCCCGACGCCGAGGGGTGAGGGCCCGCGCGCGCATCCGGCGGGAGGGATGTGGTCATCTGTGACCCGTCGCGCGGGTTCCTTTCGGCTTTGACGGGCGGGCACGCCCACGCTATGCCCCGGCCATGGCCAAACTCTACTTCAACTATTCGACGATGAACGCGGGCAAGAGCACGATCCTCTTGCAAGCCTCGCACAATTATATCGAGCGCGGGATGCAGACCTTCCTCGTCACCGCGCGGATCGATGCGCGGGCGGGCGCGGGCCGGATCGCGAGCCGGATCGGCATCGGCGCCGAGGCCACGACCTTCGGGCCCGAGGACGATATGTTCGAAATGGTCAAGTCGCGGCGCGATGCGGGGCCCCTCGCCTGCGTCTTTGTTGATGAAGCGCAATTCCTGACGAAGGATCAGGTCTGGCAACTCGCGCGCGCGGTCGATGATCTCGGGATCCCGGTGATGTGCTACGGGCTGCGGGTGGATTTCCGGGGCGAGCTGTTCCCCGGCTCGGCGGCGCTGCTGGCGCTCGCCGACGAGATGCGCGAAGTGCGCACGATCTGCCATTGCGGGAAGAAGGCGACGATGGTGGTGCGCAAGGATGCCATGGGGCGCGCCGCGCGCGAGGGCGACCAGGTGCAGATCGGCGGCAATGAGACCTATGTCTCGCTGTGCCGGCGCCATTGGCGCGAGGCCGTGGGCGACCTCTGAGGCCGCGCCCCTGGCAAGGGCGGGATTTGCGTATTTTTGCCAAGAAGAAACGACCAGGCTTCTTCTTGGCCCAAATACGCACAGCCACGGCAGGGCTTGCGGGCCCTCAGAAGGCCTCGACGATCACCGAGCCCACCGAATACCCCGCCCCGAAGGAGCAGATCAGCCCAAGATCCCCGGGGGCGAGATCGCCCGAGAAGCGGTCAAAGGCGATGATCGAGCCCGCCGAGGAGGTGTTGGCAAATTCCTGCAAGATGTTGGGTTGCTCGCCCGGCTCCGGGTCGCGGCCGAGCACCTTGCGGCCGATGAAATCGTTCATCGTCTTGTTGGCCTGATGCAGCCAGAGCCGTTTGAGCGCGCCCGCCTCGATCCCCTCGGCCTCGAGGTGGTGCAGGATATGGGCCGAAACCATCGGCAGCACTTCCTTGAAGACCTTGCGGCCTTCTTGCATGAACTGCATGTCGCGCCGATCGGCCAAGCCATCGGGGCGGGTGCGGCGCAGGAAGCCGTTGTTATTGCGGATATTGTTCGAAAACTCCGTCGCGCAGCGGGTCGAGCGGATGGCGAAGCCGTGCTCGGCCTCCTCGCGGCGCTCGATCAGCACGGCGGTGGCGACATCGCCGAAGATGAAGTGGCAATCGCGGTCGCGCCATTCGAGATGGCCCGAGGTGATCTCTGGGTTGACGACAAGGGCGCGGCGGACCGAGCCTGCGCGAATCATGTCAGCGGCGGCCTGGATGCCGAAGGTGGCCGAGGAACAGGCCACGTTCATGTCGAAGGCGAACCCGCCCGCGCCCAGAAGCTTTTGAATTTCAATGGCAATCGCCGGATAGGCGCGTTCCATGTTGGAGGCCGCGCAGATCACCAGATCGACCTCTTCGCCGGTGCGGCCGGCGGCGGCGAGCGCCTTTTGGCAGGCCTCCACCGCGATCTCGGCCATGATCCCGGGCTCGTCATCGCTGCGCTGACGCAGGCGCGGATACATCCGCGCGGGGTCGAGCACGCCCTCCTTGTCCATCACATAGCGGCTCTCGATGCCCGAGGCCTTGAGGATGAACTCGCTCGAGGAATGCGGCAGCGCCGCCACCTCGCCCGCCGCAATCGCCGCGGCATTCTCGGCGTTGAAACGGTCGGCATAGGCGTTGAAGGCAACGACGAGCTCGTCATTCGAGATCGCATGGGGGGGCACATAAACCCCGGTTCCGGTGATCGCAGGCGTGAACATTTGACCCTCTTTCAAAGTGGCGGCACAGTCGGCCGAAGCGCGCCACAGGTCAAGCGTTCAGACCGTATTCGGGGGCGCCTTTCCGTCGCGGAAGGCGATCAGATTGTCGAGCGCCATGAAGCCCATCGCGTCGCGCACCTCGAGTGCCGCGGTGCCCAGATGCGGCAGGAGCGTTACATTCTCTCGCGCGCGCAGTGCCGGCGGCACGAAGGGTTCGCGCTCATAGACATCGAGCCCGGCGCCGGCGATCCCCCCCGCCTCGAGCGCCGCGATCAGCGCCGCCTCATCGACGATATCGCCGCGCGCGATATTGATCAGATGGGCGTGGGGTTGCAGTTTTGCGATCTCGGCCGCGCCGATCATATGATGCGTTTCGGGGGAAGCGGGCACGGCGATCACGACAAAATCGCACTTTTCCAACAATCGATCGAGATCGACCTGCTTCGCGGGCAGGCCCGGCTCGGCCACCTTCGAGCGGTTGTGGAAGAGCACCTCCATGCCGAAGCCATAGTGGCAGCGCCGCGCCACCGCGCGCCCGATCCGGCCCATGCCGAGGATGCCGACGCGCTTGCCGGTGACATGCTGGCCGAGGAACTGCGTCGGCGTCCAGCCCGTCCAGGCGCCCGCGCGCAGGAACCGCTCCCCCGCTCCGGCGCGCCGCGCGCTCATCAAGATCAGCGTCATCGCGATATCGGCGGTGGCGTCGGTCACCGCGCCGGGGGTGTTGGTCACGCTCACCCCCGCCGCGCGCGCCGCGGCCACGTCGATATGGTTGTAGCCCACGCCGAAATTCGCGACGATCCTGGCACGGGGGGCGGGGGCGAAAGCCTCTGCGCGGAGCTGATCGCCCAGCGTGACGAGAAGCGCGTCATACTCGGCCAGGGCCGCGCGCGCCTCCTCGACGCTCATCGGCGCGGCGCCGTTGCGGAAGGTCGTGTCGAATTCCGCCGCCACGCGCGCCTCGACCGCGGGCGTCAGCGCGCGGGTGACCAGCAGCCGCATCAGAAGAGCCGCCCGCCGAGCGGGACCTCCTGCCCCGGCGCGATCAGCACCACCTCGCCCGCTGCATCGGGCACGCCCAGCGTCAGCACTTCCGAGCGCACCGGGCCGATCTGGCGCGGCGGGAAATTGACCACCGCGAGCACCTGACGCCCGACCAGTTCCTCGAGCGTATAATGCGCGGTGATCTGGGCGGAGGATTTCTTCACCCCGATCTCGGGGCCGAAATCGATGGTCAGCTTGTAGGCCGGCTTGCGCGCCTCGGGGAAGGGCGCGGCCTCGACAATACGGCCGACGCGGATGTCGAGTTTGAGAAAATCTTCAAAGGTTGCAGTCATTTGCCAAGCTCCCGGCCACGGTCTGCGGCGGCCTTCACCGCCCGGGGGAGGAGCGCGGGAAAGCCCGCCTCCGGGTCCATGAGAACCGCGAGCGCCGCCGCCGTGGTGCCGCCCGGCGAGGTCACGTTGACGCGCAGCTGCGCGGGGTCTTCGGCCGCCTCTTCGGCGAGCTGGCCCGCGCCGCCGACGGTGGCCTTGGCCAGCCGCATCGCGAGATCGGGGGCGAGCCCCTCGGCCACGCCCGCCGCGGCGAGCGTTTCGATCAGGTGGAAGACATAGGCCGGGCCCGAGCCCGAGACCGCGGTGACGGCGTCCATCTGGCTTTCGTCCGCGAGCCGCACGACCTGGCCCACCGCGGCCAGAAGCCCTTCGGCGAGGCCGAGATCCGCCGCCGAGGCGCGCGCATTGCCGATGATCGCGGTGATGCCGCGGCCGATCGCGGCGGGGGTGTTGGGCATGGCGCGCACGACCGGGGCGCGGGGGCCGAGGATTTCGGCATAGGTGGCGAGCGTGGTGCCCGCCGCGATCGAGACGAAGAGCGTCTCGCCGGTGCCCATCGCCGCGAGCTGCGGCAGCGCGGCGCCCATCATCTGCGGCTTGACCGCAACCACCACGACCGCCGGCGCCGCCGGCAGCGGGCCGTTCACCGAAACGCCGGTGCCGGCGAGCCATTCCGACGGATGCGGGTCGATCACATGCACCGAGCCCGGCGCGAGCCCGCCCTTCAGCCAGCCCGCCAGCATCGCCGAGCCCATCTTGCCACAGCCGAGGAGCACCAGCCCCCGATCCGAAATCGCCTTGAAATCCATAGCGCTCCCCTTCGTTCGGGGGCGAGATTAGGCCCGACCGTAGGCCTCCGCAATGGCCACCTTGATCGCGCGCTCGGGGCTCTCGTCGCCCCAGCAGGTGAGCTGGATCGCCGGGTAGAACCGCTCGCTGCCGTGGATCGCGGCGCCGATCAGCTGGTCGACCTGTTCGATCGAGGCGCATTGGCCGCCCGCGAGCACGAGCCCGTAGCGCCAGACCATCAGCTGTTGCTCGGGCCACCAGGTGAGCGCGCCGGACCAGCATTGGTCGTTGATGCGGTTCAGAAGTTCATAGAGCGCGCCGGCGCGGTGCGCGGGCGGGTCGAGCTCGAAGGTGGAGATCAGCCGCAGCGTCTCGTCCTGCGCCGACCAGGCGAGGGTGACCGAATAGGTGCGCCACTGGCCCTCGACGGTCATCGCGATCTGGTCATCGGTGACGCGGTCGAACTCCCAGGCATGGGCCTCGGCGAGCTCCTCGACCACATCGATCGGGTGCAGCTCGTCGGAATAGAGATAATCCTCGCTCAGCGCCATGTGATGCCCCCGCCTGCTCTGCGCCCCTTGGGGTGCAGCTCCCCTAGGGTTTGATTTATCCACAAAGGGCGGCGAAAACGCCCCTCGCGCCTACCATATATCGTGTGCGCAAGCCGGTCAGGTGTAAAGCAAATTCTCGTGGATAACTCGGCGCCGGCCCCAAAATCTGGGGAAAACAAAGGGCGGCCCGGGGGCCGCCCTGAAGGCAAGGGGAGGGGTGATCAGGCGGTGATCGAATAGCCGCCGTCGATATCATGCACGCCGCCGGTGAGGTTTTTCGCCTCGGGCGAGGACAGGAAGGCGGCCATCGCGCCGATATCCTCGATCGTGGTGAGCATATGGGTCGGCGCACGGGCCGTCGCCTCGGCGAGCAGGCTGTCGAACTGATCGATGCCCGAAGCGGCGCGGGTCGCGAGCGGCCCGGGCGAGAGCGCATGCACGCGGATGCCCTTTTCGCCAAGCTCCGCCGCGGCATAACGCACAACACTTTCGAGCGCGGCCTTGACCGGCCCCATGATGTTGTAATGCGCCACCACCCGGCTCGAGCCGAAGAACGACACCGAGAGGCAGGTGCCGCCATTGGGCATCAGCGGCTCGGCGAGCTTGATCATCCGCAGGAAGGAATGGACCGAGACATCCATCGCCTTGGAGAAGCCCTCCGACGAGCTGTCGATGACGCGGCCGTGCAGGTCGGTGCGCGGCGCAAAAGCGATCGAATGCAGGATCGTGTCGACCTTGCCCCACCGCGCCTCGATCTCGGCGAAAACCGCCTCGAGCTCGCCCGGGACGGTGACGTCGAGCGGCATCATGATTTCGGCGCCGAGCGCCTCGGCAAGCGGGCGCACATGCGGCTCGGCCTTGGCGTTGAGCCAGGTCACCGCCAGATCGGCGCCCTGCTCGCGGAACGCCTGGGCGCAGCCGTAAGCGATCGAATGGTCATTTGCGATCCCGACAACGAGAACCTTCTGGCCTTTGAGTGAGAACATTTCAGCCTCCATAACTGACGCCATGAAGACACGGAAAGGTTGCAATGTGGTAACGATTTTTCTGCGCCGCAGAAAAAACGTCGCGGCCTGTGCGAGAAACGCATCGAATTTTAGCCAAAGCGCCGCAAACGGGCGGAATCAAAGCAAAAACCGCCCCCGAAGGAGCGGCTTTTTGAGCGGGAACGGCTTGGTGGAGCTGAGGGGGATCGAACCCCTGACCTCATCATTGCGAACGATGCGCTCTCCCAACTGAGCTACAGCCCCTCGCCGTGGGGGGGCTTTTCGCGCATGGCGCAGGCATTGTCAAGCGCCCGAAAAGCCCCTCGTCATAAAATTTTTCCGCCGCCCGCCCTCGGTGCTCAGACCCGCGCGCCGAGCTTCGATTTCACGAAACCGACGAGCTCGGCGGCCGGCCGCGCCCCCGCCGCCCGCGCCACCTCGCGCCCCTTGCGGAACAGCACAAACGCCGGGATCCCCTGGATCCGATAGCGCTGGCTCACCGTCGGATTCGCCTCGGTGTTGATCTTGGCAAGCCGCACCTGCCCCTTCAGCATCCCCGCCGCGGAGACGAACTGCGGCGCCATCTGCCGGCAGGGCCCGCACCACGGCGCCCAGAAATCGACGAGCATCGGCGTGTCGTCCTTCTCCGCCTTCATCAGCGTCTCGGTGTCGATCTCGGCCACCTTCCCCGAGAACAGCGGCGCCCCGCAGACCCCGCATTTCGGCCCGGCGGAGAGCTTGTCCTCCGGCACCCGGTTCGCCTGCCCACAGTCGAGACAGGTCACGCGCATCGATTCGGCCATCTGAGCCTCCATGATATTCGATTTGCGGAATATATTGGGCGCCGCCCGCCCCGTTACAAGGCCGAAGGGCAGAAGCCTTGGCCCCTGCCCTTCAACGATGCCAAAATATCCCGGGGGGCCGAGGCCCGCCTCGGCGGGGGCAGAGCCCCCTATTTCGCGATGTAATCCTCGAGCGGCGGACAGGTGCACACGAGGTTGCGGTCGCCATAGACGTTATCGACGCGCCCGACGGGCGGCCAATATTTGTCCTCGCGGAACGAGCCCGGCGGGAAACAACCCTGCTCGCGCGAATAGGGCCGATCCCATTCGGCGACGAGGTCCTCGACCGTATGCGGCGCGCGGCGCAGCGGGCTGTCCTCGGCCGAGATCCGCCCCTCGGCCACATCCGCAATCTCCGCCCGGATCGCCTCGAGCGCGGTGATGAAGCGGTCGATCTCGGCCTTGGTCTCGCTCTCGGTGGGCTCCACCATCAGCGTCCCCGCCACCGGCCAGGACATGGTCGGCGCGTGAAAACCGTTATCGACCAGACGCTTGGCGATATCGTCGACAGTCACGCCCACCTCGGCAAAGCCGCGCGTATCGAGGATGCATTCATGCGCCACCCGGCCCCGGTTGCCCATGAACAGGATCGGATAGGAGGCCTTGAGCCGCGCCGCGATATAGTTCGCGTTCAAGATCGCGACCCGCGTCGCCTGGGTCAGCCCCGCCCCGCCCATCAACAGACAATAGGCCCAGGAGATCAGCAGGATCGAGGCCGAACCATAGGGCGCGGCCGAGACCGCCCCCTCCTCGCCGCCCGTCTCCGGGTGGCCGGGCAGGAACGGCGCGAGATGCGCCTTCACGCCGATCGGCCCCATCCCCGGCCCGCCGCCGCCATGCGGGATCGCGAAGGTCTTGTGCAGGTTGAGATGGCTCACATCGCCACCGATCTCGCCCGGCTTCACAAGGCCTACGAGCGCGTTCATGTTCGCCCCGTCGATATAGACCTGGCCGCCATGCTCATGGGTGATCTCGCAAACCGCCCGCACCGTCTCCTCGAAGACGCCATGGGTCGAGGGATAGGTGATCATGCAGGCCGCAAGATTCTCGCCCGCCGCGACCGCCTTCTCGTTGAAATCCTCGAGATCGATATCGCCGTTGGGCGCCGATTTCACCACCACGACCTGCATCCCCGCCATCTGCGCCGAGGCCGGGTTGGTGCCATGCGCCGAGACCGGGATCAGACAGATCTTGCGATGCCCCTCGCCGCGCGCGCGGTGATAGGCCGCGATCGTCAGAAGCCCCGCATATTCGCCCTGCGCGCCGGAGTTGGGCTGCATCGAAAAGGCGTCATAGCCGGTGATCTCGCACAGTTTCGTGGTCAGATCGGCGATCGCCTCGTGATAGCCCTCGGCCTGATTATAGGGCGCAAACGGGTGCAACGCGCCAAATTCCGGCCAGGTCAGCGGCATCATCTCGGCCGCGGCGTTGAGCTTCATCGTGCACGAGCCGAGCGGGATCATCGCCCGGTCGAGCGCGAGGTCGCGGTCCGAGAGGCGGCGCATGTAGCGCATCATCTCGCTTTCGGCGCGGTTCATGTGGAAGACCGGGTGGGTCAGATAGTCGCTTTGGCGCAGCATCGCCTCGGGGAAGCCGAGCTCGACCTCGGCGGGCGCCGGGTCGGTGATGCCGAAGGCGTCGAGCGCACGGGCGATGACATCGGCGTCGGTCAGCTCATCGACCGAGATGCCGACGCGGTCGCGCCCGACCTTGCGCAGGTTGAGCCCGCGGTGACGCGCGGCGGCGAGGATCCCGGCCTGGCCGACGCCGACCTTGACGGTGATCGTGTCGAAAAACGCCCCCGGCGCGACCTCGGCCCCCGCCGCGAGCAGCGCATCGCGCAGCCGCACGGCGTTGAAATGCACCCGCTCGGCAATCGCGCGCAGCCCCGCCGGCCCGTGGAAGACCGCGTAGAACCCCGCCATCACCGCCAGAAGCGCCTGCGCCGTGCAGACGTTCGAGGTGGCCTTTTCGCGGCGGATATGTTGCTCGCGGGTTTGCAGCGAGAGCCGGTAGGCCGGGTCGCCGTGGCTGTCGATCGAGACGCCAACGATCCGCCCGGGCATCGCGCGTTTGAGCGCATCGCGCACCGCCATGAAGGCCGCATGCGGGCCGCCATAGCCCATCGGCACACCAAAGCGCTGTGCCGAGCCGACCGCGATATCGGCGCCCATCGCGCCCGGCTCCTTGAGCAGGCACAGCGCCAGAAGATCCGTCGCGACAATCGCCAAGGCCTTGGCATCATGGAGCTTTTCGATCAGATCGGTGAAATCGCGGACATGGCCATAGGTGCCCGGATATTGGAAGATCGCGCCGAAGACGGCCTCGGGGACGAGATCGTCGGGCTGGCCCTTGATCACCTCGATACCCAGAGGCGCCGCGCGCGTCTCGATCACCGCGATGGTCTGCGGATGCAGGTTGAGATCGACGAAGAAGCCGCGCGCCTTCGATTTCGCCGAGCGTTCCGCCATCGCCATCGCCTCGGCCGCGGCGGTGGCCTCGTCCAAGAGGCTCGCATTGGCGACCTCGAGCCCGGTCAGATCGGCGACCATGGTCTGGAAGTTCAACAGCGCCTCGAGCCGGCCCTGCGCGATCTCGGGCTGATAGGGGGTATAGGCGGTGTACCAGGCCGGGTTTTCGAGGATATTGCGCTGGATCGCGGGGGGCGTGACAGTGCCGTAATAGCCCTGCCCGATCAGCGAGGTCATCACGCGGTTCTTCGCCGCCACCTCGCGCAACCGCGCCAAGAGCGCATGTTCGGTCAGCGGCGCCCAGGAGAGCGGGCGCTTCTGGCGGCTGCTTTTCGGCACGGTCTGGTCGCTCAGCGCCGCGAGCGAGGGCGCGCCGACGACCGCCCGCATCGCCTCCATCTCGGCGGGCGACGGGCCGATATGGCGGCGGTTGGCGAAATCGTAGCTGTCGTAGGTCGTCGGCTTGAACATGGCGTTACCCGATGAATTCCTTGTATTTTTCTTCGGACATTAAGGCATCGAGCGCGCCCATGTCGGCCGGCTTCATCTTGAAGAACCACGCGCCGAGCGCATCTTCGTTCACCGCGCCGGGATTGTCGGCGAGATCCGCGTTGACCTCGACGATCTCGCCATCGAGCGGCGCGAGAATGTCGGAGGCCGCCTTGACGCTCTCGATCACGCAGATCTCATCGCCCTTGGCAACGGTCGCGCCGGTCTCGGGCAGGTCGACAAAGACCACATCGCCGAGCTGCTCGGAGGCGTGCTCGGTGATCCCCACCACCACGACATCCCCTTCGACGCGCAGCCATTCATGCTCTTCGGTGTAATAAACGGTCATTTTGCGCTCCTCAGCGTTGGTAGGAATGGGGGTGGAAAGGCATCGGCACGATCCGCGCGGGCAGGCGTTTGCCCCGGACCTCGCCGTAAACCGTGGCGCCCTCGGGCAGATCGGCGGGCAGATAGGCCATCGCCATCGGCGCCTCGATCGAGGGGCCAAAGCCGCCCGAGGTGACCGCGCCGATCGGCGCGCCGCCCTCGGGGGTGGCGAAAATCTCGACACCCTCGCGCATCGGCGCGCGGCCCTCGGGGCGCAGCCCGCGGCGCGCGCGCGCGGGGCCCGAGGCGAGCTCGGCCAGGATCCGCTCGGCGCCCGGGAAGCCCCCCTCGAGGCGGCGCCGTTTCTGGATCGCCCAGGTGAGCCCCGCCTCGACGGGCGTGGTTTTTTCATCAATATCATGGCCATAGAGGCAAAGCCCGGCCTCGAGCCGGAGGCTGTCGCGCGCCCCAAGGCCGATCGGCGCAACCTCGGGCTCGGCCAGAAGCGCCCGCGCGAGCGCCTCCGCCGCGGCCTCAGGCACCGAAATCTCGAACCCGTCCTCGCCGGTATAGCCCGACCGCGAAACCCAGAGCTCGACCCCGCCCCAAGGCAGGATCGCAACATCCATGAACCGCATCGCCGCCACCCCCGGCACGAGGCGCGCAAAAATCGCCGCCGCCGCCGGCCCCTGCAGCGCCAAAAGCCCGCGCCCGGTCACCACCTCGACCCCCGGCACATGCGCCTTGAGATGCGCGATATCGGCCTCGGCACAGGCCGCATTGACCACGAGGAAGAGGTGATCGCCCCGGTTCGCAACCATCAGATCATCGAGGATCCCGCCCGCGGCATTGGTGAACATCGCATAGCGCTGCCGCCCCTCGCCCAGCCCCGCCAGATCGACCGGCACCAGCCCCTCGAGCGCCGCAAGGCCCGCCTTCGGCACGATCACCTGCCCCATGTGGCTGACATCGAACAGCCCCGCCGCCGCGCGGGTGTGCAGATGCTCCTTGAGCACCCCCATCGGATATTGCACCGGCATCTCCCAACCGGCAAAGGGCACCATCTTGGCCCCCTGCTCGAGATGCAGATCGAATAGACATGTGCGCTTCAGCTCCGCCATGCCGCCCCTCCATGTTCGCCGAAATTCGGCACCGACCCCTGGGCTTTCGCCCGCTCGATGCCCCCTCTGTCCCTGCCCGCCGCGCGAGCGCCTGAGATCGTTATCCCTTCGGCGGGCGCCACGGGCGCCTCTCTCCAGAGTCCTTTATCAGAACGGTCCTTTTGCCTGAGAGTTTACCGGGGCGGTTGCTCCTTCGGCACTGGATGTCCAGTTTCTCCCGATTCTGACCTCTCCCGGATAGCCGAGCCCGGGCCAAGCTGACAAGCGCAAAATCCAGAATCGACGCTTTTGAGAAAAATACGACATCCGCCCGTCGCAAACGCACAAGGAAAAGGGCGAGGTTCCCCCCGCCCTTTCATCTTGCCACAAATATCCCGGGGTGCGGGGGGGCGCCCCCCCCGAACCCCTCAGCCCTTGGCGCGGATCTTGTGCAGAAGCGGCAACAGATCCGCCATCTCCGGCCCATGGTCGCGCCCGGTCAGCGCGCGCCGCAGCGGCATGAACAGCCCCTTGCCCTTGCGCCCGGTCGCCTCCTTGACCTTGGCCGTCCACTCGCCCCAGCTCGCCCCCGTCAGCGGCGGCTCGGGCAGAAGCGCCATCGCCGTCGCGATGAACTCGGCATCCTCCGGCGCGATCACCGGCTCGGCGCCGTTGAGCACGAGATCGGCCCATTGGCCGAGGTCCGAGAGCTTGTCGATATTCTTCGAGGCCACCGCCCAGAAGGCCTCGCCCTCGGCGGCCGGAATACCCAGCGCCGCGATCTGATCGGCCACCGCCGCATAGGGCAGATGCTGGTTGCGCGCGCGCGTCAGCGGCACGAGATCCTCGGCGTCGAATTTCGTCGGCGCCGCGCCGAATTGGCTCAGATCGAACCCTTCGGCAATCTCGTCGAGGCTCATCTTCAGCTCGATCGGCTGGCTGGAGCCGAGCCGCGCCATCATCGACAAGAGCGCCTCGGGCGCGATGCCATTGGCGCGCAGATCGCGGATCGAGAGCGCGCCGAGACGCTTCGAGAGCTCCTCGCCCTGCGGACCGGTCAGGAGCGAATGGTGCGCGAAGGCCGGCGGGCGGCCGCCGAGCGCCTCCATGATCTGGATCTGGGTCGCGGTATTGGTGACATGGTCGGCGCCGCGCACGATATGGGTGACGCCCATCTGGATATCGTCGACCGAGCTCGCGAAGGTGTAGAGCACCTGGCCGCCGGCCTTGATCAGCACCGGGTCCGAGACCGAGCCCGCGTCGATCGAGATCGGGCCGAGGATGCCATCGGGCCATTCGGTGCGGCGCTGCTCGAGCAGGAAGCGCCAGTAGCCCTCGCGCCCCTCGTCGCGGAAGGCGGCCTTCTGATCCTCGCTCAGACCAAGCGCCGCGCGGTCATAGACCGGGGGCTTGTGCATGTTGAGCAGCTTCTTGCGCTTCAGATCGAGCTCGGTCGGGCTCTCGAAACACTCATAAAGCCGGCCCATCGCGCGCAGGCTCTCGGCCGCCGCTTCGTAGCGGTCAAAGCGGCGCGACTGCCATTCCTCGCGGTCCCATTCGATGCCGAGCCATTCAAGATCGGCCTTCAGCGCGTCGATATATTCCTGCTTGGAGCGCTCCTGATCGGTGTCGTCGATGCGCAGGATGAAGGTGCCGCCGGTCTTGCGCGCGATGAGATAGTTCATCAGCGCGGTGCGCAGGTTGCCGACGTGGATATAGCCCGTGGGCGAGGGGGCAAAGCGGGTAACGGTGGTCATGGTGCACTCCTGAATGCGCCTGCTCTTTCATAAAGGGGCGGTTTTGTCCATATCGGGGCGGGGGGAGAGTGCCCCGCGGGCGGTAAGGGAGTCGTGAAAATGGCAGAAATTTCTGAAGAAAGCTGGCAAGGGGTAACCGCGCCCTCGCTCGCGCAGATCGAGGCGATGGCCGAGGCCGCGCGCGCGATGTTGCCCGAGGCCTTCGCGGCGGCGGCGGCGCGGGTGGTGCTGCGGGTCGAGGAGTTCGCGCCCGAGGCGCTGCTCGAGGAGATGGGGATCGAGGATGCCTTCGAGCTGACCGGGCTTTACGAGGGGGTGGCGCTGCCCGAGAAATCGGTGATGGATCCGGGCGGCCCGGACCTGATCTGGCTCTTCCGCCGACCGATCCTCGATGAATGGGTGGCGCGCGGCGATGTCGCGCTCGATGCGCTGGTCGCGCATGTCTATATCCACGAGCTCGCCCATCATTTCGGCTGGTCCGATGCCGATATCGCCGCGATCGATCGCTGGTGGGAGTGACTTGCCCTCGGCCGCGCGCGCCCCATCTCAAAGGGGCAAACCGCGACCAGAGGAGATGCCGATGAGACGTTCCCCCAGCCGCCGCCATGCGCTCGGCCTTGCCGCCGCCGCCCTTGCGAGCCCTGCCCTGATCGGGGCGCGGCGCGCGCAGGCCGAAACGCCCCCGCCCCCGGCCGCCCCCGCGATCCCGCCCTATCGGCGGATGACGCTTGGCGAGATGACCGTGACGAGCCTGCTTGCGGGCAGCCGGGCGACGGAAAATCCGCAGGAGATTTTCGGGCTCAACGCCTCGAAGGAGGACTTCGCCGCGCTGAGCGCCGCGGCCTTCCTGCCGACCGATCGCGCGGTCAATTTCTTCACGCCGGTGCTGATCGAGCGCGGCGCGGAGAAGATCCTGTTTGACACCGGGCTTTCGCCCGAGGGGATCCGCGCCGCGCTCGCCGCCGCCGGGCATCGCCCCGAGGAGATCACCACGGTTGTCTTGACCCATATGCATGGCGATCACATCGGCGGGCTGATGGAGGGCTCGGCGCCGACCTTCGCCAACGCCACCTATGTCACCGGCCAGACCGAGTTCGACCATTGGGCGAGCGCGGGCAACGAGGGGTTCGAGGCGAAAGTGCGCCCGCTGGCGGAGAAATTCCGCTTCGTGACCGATGGGGAAAGCCCGGTGCCGGGCGTGACGGCCGTTCTCGCCGCGGGCCATACGCCCGGCCACATGGCTTATTGGCTCGAGAGTGCGGGGCGCGAGCTCGTGCTCAGCGCCGATGCTGCGAACCACTATGTCTGGTCGCTCGAGCGCCCCGATTGGGAGGTGCGCTACGACATGGACAAGGCCGCTGCCGCCGCGACGCGCAAATCGCTCTTCGGGCGGATCGCCGCGGGGAAACTGCCGTTCATCGGCTACCACATGCCCTTCCCCGGGGTCGGGTTCCTCGAGGCCCGGGGCGAGGGCTTCCGCTTCGTGCCGGCGAGTTACCAGCTCGATCTGTGAAACAGGCGCGGCCCGGGGGCCCGGGCCGCGCTTGGGCCTGTGTCAGGCCGCGTTCGAGATATCCATCTTCACCAGGGTCTGGTTCAGCAGGATATAGGCGATTTCGCCGAAGGTGATCGGGCCGGTGAACTTGCCGGTGCGTTGGCCCTCGAGCTCGCCATAGAGGTAGTTGAGGATGCAGTTGCACGAATACTGCCCCTCGCCGGTCTCGCCCGCGCCCTGCGCGAAAGCCTGCGCATAGGAGCCCAGCGCATTGGCGAGGCGATATTCGACCCCGGCCACAACCGGCGCGTAGAACTTGACCTCACCGGCCTCGACATCGACCGACTGGATCGAGACATTGACCAGCGCGCCCGCATAATTCGCCACGAGCGGCAGGCGGGTATCGATCCCGGTTTCGGTGATGTAGCGCGCGAAATTGACTTCCTCGCCGTTCACCACCGCGGTTTTCGCCGCAAAGCCCGCCTCCGGGAAGGAGAAGGTCAGCGCCGCGCTGTCGCCACGGGCGAAGATGTTGAGGATATCGAGATCGACATGCGCGCCCTCGGGCAGCGCGACATGGAGCAGCGCCGCGCCCTCGTCATGGCCGATGCCGGTCGAGCCGACGAAGATTTTCGGCGCGCGCTTGCCGATGTCATCGAGGTGCACGCCCGTAATCCAGCCCGAGAGCGGCTGATCGAAGAGGCCCGGGTAGGTCTGGCCTTCGACCGCGAAGTTCGAATGCGCGACCGAGAAGGCCGGGATCATGATCATCGTGAACCCGCCGGGCGTGTAGCCCTTGGAGATCTCCGGCAGGCCGGCGACATCGACATAGCGCGGCACGGCCCCGGTCGCCTCGGCGAAGGTGGTGCAGAAGAGTTTGTCGCGCATCACCGTGCCACCGTCTTCGGTGACGAAATAGACGGTGGTGCCGCCGATCCATTTGCCGCGCGGCAGTTGCGCCAGAAGCGCCTCGTCCCCCGCCAGCACCATGACAGCGCCCGCTTCGATGCGTTTGGCCGCTTCGGCGACGCTCAGAACTTCGTTTTTCATCTCGGGCTCCGGTTCAGAATTTGGCCACGTCGGCGACAGCGAAAGAGTTTTTGGTCACGAAATCACGCAGCTCGCCGATCTTGCCGGCCAGCGCGCCGGGCGCGGCCGCCACTTCGCGGCGCAGGCGCGCGATCAGGATCCGGGTCGCCAGCGAAGTCGCGGAGAGGTCACTGTCACTCGTCAGAACGCGCTTCCAGCGCGGGTCATTTGCATCGGGAATCATGTAGCTCCTCCAAGAATTTCGGTTGTGATACCGCACGAGCGTTTAAGAATTGGTTTCCGGCCTTGGATCATGGGCCCGAACCTGCCATTCTGTCGCTCCCCCCTGCCCCGAAGAGACGCCATGACCGCCATCCTCACGATCACGCTGAACCCGACGGTAGACCTTTCGATCACCGCCGATCATGTTGCGCCAGAACGGAAATTGCGCTGCTCGAACCCGCTGACCGACCCCGGCGGCGGCGGCATCAACGTCTCGCGCGCGATCTCGGCGATGGGCGGGCATTCGACCGCTTTTGTCGCGCTCGGCGGGCCGACGGGCGACAAGGTGATGCATCTTCTGTCCGAGCAGGGCATCGGTTTGCAGCCGTTTCCGGCACCGGGCGAGACGCGCCAGAGCCTCACCGTCACCGACGAATCAACCGGCGAACAATATCGATTCGTGATGCCCGGCCCGAGCTGGAGCCCGCGCGAGGTGACCCGGGTGCTCGACCGCATCGGCCGCGCGGCGCCCGAAAACGGCAGCGTCGTGCTCTCAGGCAGCCAGCCGCCGGGCTTTCCCGACGATTTCCCCGCCCGCCTCGCCACCCGGATCGCCCGCACGCGCGCACGGTTCTTTCTCGACACCTCGGGCAGGGCGCTGCATGCGCTTTTGCACTCGGGCGCGAAGCCGGCCGATGTGCTGCGGATGGATGACCTCGAGGCCGAGGAACTCGCCGGCCACGCCCTGCCCGGCCGCGAAGACAGCGCCGATTTCGCGCAAAGCCTCGTCAACCGCGGCCTCGCCCATGCGGTGATCGTGGCGCGCGGGGCGGATGGCAATGTGCTGGCCACGGCCGCGCGGCGTTGGGTGGCGCGTTCGGTGCCCGATCATGTGGTCTCGAAGGTCGGCGCGGGGGACAGTTTTGTCGCCGCCTTCGTGCTGGCACAGGCGCGCGGACTGAGCCAGCCCGAGGCGCTGCAATGGGGCTCTTCGGCGGCGGCGGCGGCGGTGATGACGCCCGCCACCGACCTGTGCGATGGCGCGACGGTCAAGCGGCTGCTGCGCCACTGCTCGCTCGAGGAAATCTGACCATGGGGGCGCCGCCCCCTCTTCGCCTGCGGCGAATTCACCCCCGGGATATTTTCGCATCGTTGAAACAGGCCCAAGTCCGCCTTCAACGATGCCGAAATATCCCGGGGGGAGGCGAAGCCGGGGGGCGGCGCCCCCCCCCTGCGTCAGCTCCCGTCGCGCCAGCGGTTGACCATCGGATAGCGGCGGTCGAGCCAGAAGGCGCGGGTGGTCAGCCGCGGGCCGGGCGCCGACTGGAAGCGTTTCCATTCCGAGATGTAGAGCAGCTGTTCGATGCGCTTGACGGTGGCGTGCTCGAAGCCGGCGGCGACGATCTCGGCCACCGATTGATCGCCCTCGACGAGCCGCTCGAGGATTGCGTCGAGCACCTCATAGGGCGGCAGGCTGTCCTGATCCTTCTGGTTCTCGCGCAGCTCCGCCGAGGGCGGTTTCGAGATGATCTGCGGCGGCACGACCTCGCCCGCGGGCCCCATCATCCAGCCCCGATGGTTGGCGTTGCGCCACCGACAGGTCTCGAACACGCGCGTTTTATAGAGGTCTTTCAGCGGGTTATAGCCGCCCGCCATATCGCCGTAGATGGTGCAATAGCCCACCGCCACCTCGGATTTGTTGCCGGTGGTGAGCAGCATCGCGCCGGTCTTGTTCGAGATCGCCATCAGCATCACGCCGCGCAGGCGCGACTGGATGTTTTCCTCGGTGACATCGGGGGCGGTGCCGGCCATCAGATGCGCGAGCGCGCCCTCGACCGCGTGGCGGCTCTCCTCGATCGAGACGGTATCGAGCCGCGCGCCCAGCCTGTGCGCGGCATCGGCCGCATCATCGAGCGAGCCTTGCGAGGTGAAGTGCGAGGGCAGCATCACGCAATGCACGTTCTGCGGCCCCACCGCATCGGCCGCGATCACCGCGACAAGCGCCGAATCGACCCCGCCCGAGAGCCCGAGCACGACCTTCCTGAACCCCGATTTGCCCAGATAATCGCGCAGGCCCAGCACCATCGCGTGGTAATCCTGCTCCCAGGCGTCGGGTTGCGGATCGCAGCGGCCGGGCCTGGCGCGCCAGCCCTGCGCGCCGCGCTCGAAATCGACATGGTCGATGACCTCCTCGAAGGGCGCGAATTGCACCGCGAGCTCGCCATGGGGGTTGAGCACGAAGCTCGCGCCGTCGAAGAGCTGGTCATCCTGACCGCCGACCATGTTGAGATAGACGAGCGGCAACCCGGTCTCGACCACCCGCGCCACCGTCACATTGAGCCGCAGATCGCGCTTCTCGCGCCGGTAGGGCGAGCCATTCGGGACCATCAGGATCTCGGCGCCGGTCTCGGCCAGCGTCTCGGCGACATCGGGGTGCCAGGCGTCCTCGCAGACCGGCGAGCCGATCACCAGCGGCCCGACCCGGTAGGGCCCGGATATCGGCCCCGAATCAAAGAGCCGCATCTCGTCGAAAACATCCTCATGGGGCAGGTGATGCTTCAAAAGCCGCGCCGCCACGCGCCCCTCCTGCAAGATCCAATAGGCGTTATAATGGCCGCTTTCGTCCCACCAGGGCCCGCCGATGCCGAGCGCGGGCCCGTCCACAATCCGCGCCGCGAGCGCCTCCATTTTCGCCATCGCATCGCGCACGAAAGCGGGTTTGAGCACCAGATCCTGGGTCTGATAGCCGGTCAGGAACATCTCGGGCAGCGCCACCATCTGCGCCCCGGCGCGCTTGCCCTCCTGCCAGGCGGCGAAGGCTTTCTCGGCATTGGCCGAAAGCGCGCCGACGGTGGCGTTGAGCTGGGCGAGGGTGAGGCGGAAGGTCTCGGCCATGGGCGGCTCCTTGCTGATCTGCCCCCTGATGTAGCGGCATTGGCGCGCGCAGAAAAGCCGCGCGGGGCGCAAATCTGCCGCCCGGGGGGGCCGCGCCGCGCCCGCTTGCCCCGCGCGGGCGCAGGCTTTAGTCTCGCCCGGGCTTCGGGTGGGGACCGCGGAGCGCGCGCGAGCGACCATCCAGGCGACGAACGGAGAGGCAGAATGACGACAGGTTTCGGCTTCGGCGGGCAGATGCGCGCGCTTGGCGTGGCGTTGGCGCTGGCGGGTTTCGTGGCGGGGGGCGCGGCGGGCCCGGCGGCGGCGCAGGCGGTGCAGACCAAGCAATATGACGATGGCGGCATCTACGAGGGCGCCTTCAAGGACGGCAAGCAGCACGGCCGCGGCACCTATCGGCTGCCCTCGGGTTACGAATACGAGGGCGAGTGGGTGATGGGCGAGATCGCCGGCCAGGGGCGCGCGCGGTTTCCCAATGGCTCGGTCTATGAGGGCGAATTCGCCAAGGGCGAGCCGAACGGCAAGGGCAAGATCACCTTCGCCGATGGCGGCACCTATGAAGGCGACTGGGTCGCGGGGCAGATCACCGGCGAGGGCGTGGCGCGCTATGCCAATGGCACGAGCTACACCGGCACCTTCCGCAACGCGCTCCATAACGGCAAGGGCGTGCTGACCGGGCCCGACGGCTATCGTTACGAGGGCGATTGGGTCGGCGGGGTGAAACAGGGCAAGGGCAAGATCACCTACCCCGATGGCGCGGTCTATGAGGGCGACATGCTGGCCGGGGTGCGCGCGGGCCAAGGCCGGCTCGCGATGGCCGACGGGCTCGTCTATGAGGGCGGCTGGGCCGAGGGGCAGATGAACGGCACCGGCCGGCTGACCCAGCCCAATGGCGATGTGTTCGAAGGCGCGATGGTCAACGGCAAGCGTCAGGGCCCGGGCAAGGTCACCTATGCCAATGGCGATATCTATGAGGGCAGTTTCAACGCCGACCGGCGCGAGGGCAAGGGCACGTTCCGCGGCACCGATGGCTATGTCTATGAGGGCGACTGGCTCGCCGGGCGGATCGAGGGCATCGGCCGGGTGAGCTACCCCGACGGCTCGGTCTAGGAGGGCGCCTTCGTCAACGACCTGCCCGAGGGCCGCGGCAAGATCACCTATCCCGATGGCTCGAGCTATGAGGGCGATTGGGTCGCGGGGGTGATCGAGGGCACGGGCGTCGCGCGCTATGCCAACGGCCTCGTCTATGAGGGCCAGTTCCTTGCCGCGCGCAACCATGGCAAGGGCCGGATGACCTACCCCGACGGCTATGTCTACGAGGGCGACTGGGCCGATGGCCAGCGCCAGGGCCAGGGCCGCGCCACCTATGCCGATGGCACCGTCTATGAGGGCGGGTTCGAGGCCGGCCAGCGCGCGGGCCAGGGCAAGATCACCATGCCCGACGGTTTCACCTATGTGGGTAGCTGGCGGGGCGGCGAGATCGATGGCGAGGGCGTCGCGACCTATGGCAACGGCGATGTCTACGAGGGCCATTTCACGATGGGCAAACGCCAGGGCCAGGGCGTGATGCGCTACAAGAGCGGCGAGGTGGCCGCCGGCACCTGGGAAGAGAACGTGCTGACCGAAGCCGCGCCCACCCCGGCCACCGAGAGCCCGGCGCCCGAGAGCCCGGCCCCCGCCGCCGAAGCCGAAGCCGAAGCCGCGGCCGAGGCCGCCCCCGAAGCCGCGCCGCAAACGCCGGCCGAGGCCCCT
>ERZ1645187.1611-NODE-1611-length-20577-cov-5.985040_pt1 | contig 20577 bp, 23 predicted proteins | sample MGYA00575352_ERZ1645187 | MGnify/ENA primary metagenome ERZ1645187 (study PRJEB40837, sample SAMN11349314) | freshwater sediment metagenome | isolation source: river sediment | host: Sediment | place: India: Wazaribad , New Delhi | collected 2017-02-21 ... | reverse complement strand
CCGCCCCTCCTTGCGAAGGAGGGGAGAAGGAGTTGCACCACACCAGCACCCGTCCAGGCAGGTGGGCGGCCCGCGTGAAGCGGGCCGTGACGGTACCGGGGGAGAGCGGGGAGTGGCCGGACACTGATCCACACAGCCTCGTCATGGCCCGCTTCACGCGGGCCACCCGCCTTTGGGCACAAGGCATGGAGGGCGAAGTGGTGAGGGAACAAGAGCGCCCTCACGCCCCAACACCCGTCATGGCCCGCTTCACGCGGGCCACCCATTTTTGGGCACAGCGCCCTGAGGGTGGAGTTTGGTGCAAAGACTGATCCTCCACGTGCGTGGAGGATGACAGGGTGGGGAGAATGACGTGCGGCAAGTCCGCTCGTTCGCTCAAACTTTTCCGTTCTTTTGTGCTCTCTCGAGTGCTTCTCGGTTGCGTTCAAAAAGTGACTTTTCAGGCGGTTCGAATGTCTTTTCGACCTCCCTTATGTTCTTTTCGGCGACTTTGTGAGCTGCCTCTGCCCCTATGATTTCCTTTGCTTTCGAACCAGACATTTCTCTCACTCCAATGGAAATGCCCCCATCCTGAATACTGCTATTAGTGCTTCTCGAATGTCAACCGCTTGGCTGTGAAGGATACCGTGTTTGCCATGCCCCAGATTCCCTCACTCCGCCGCTTCCTTCTTCCCCCGTTTCAGCACCTCGCGCAGGTATTGCCCGGTGTAGCTCCGCTTCTCCTTTGCCACGTCCTCGGGCGTGCCTGCCGCTACAATCTCGCCCCCGCCGTCGCCGCCTTCTGGCCCCAGGTCGATGATCCAGTCGGCTGTTTTGATGACTTCGAGGTTGTGTTCGATGACGACCACCGAGTTGCCTTGCTCCACCAGTTCATGCAGCACCTCCAGCAGCTTCTTCACGTCGTGGAAGTGCAGGCCCGTTGTTGGTTCGTCGAGGAGGTACAAGGTGCGGCCGGTTGAGCGGCGGGAGAGTTCCTTTGACAGTTTCACACGCTGCGCTTCACCGCCCGAAAGTGTCGTCGCCTGCTGGCCGATCTTGATGTAGCCCAGCCCCACGCGCTGCAATGTCTCCAGCGTGTTGCGCACGGCGGGCACGGCCTTGAAGAAGTCGGCGCCTTCGGTGACCGTCATTTCCAGCACGTCGGCGATGGACTTGTCCTTGAACTTGATCTCCAGCGTTTCGCGGTTGTAGCGGTGGCCGTGGCAGGCGTCGCAGGTCACATAGACATCCGGCAGGAAGTGCATCTCGATCTTGATGACACCATCGCCCTGGCATGTCTCGCAGCGGCCACCCTTGACGTTGAAAGAGAAGCGCCCCGGTTCATAGCCGCGGGCCTTGGCTTCCGGCAATCCGGCGAACCAGTCGCGGATGGGCGTGAAGGCGCCGGTGTAGGTGGCGGGGTTGGAGCGTGGTGTGCGGCCAATGGGCGACTGGTCGATGTCGATGATCTTGTCGAGGTGTTCGATGCCCTCGATGCGGTCATGGGCGGAAGGTGCCTCGCGTGAGCCCATGAGCTTGCGGGCGAGCGCGCGGTACACCGTGTCGATGAGGAGGGTGGACTTGCCGCCACCTGACACGCCGGTGATGCAGGTGAAGACGCCGAGCGGAATTTCGGCGCTGACGTTTTTCAGGTTGTTGGCGCGCGCGCCCGAAACGCGGATGGAGCGGCCTTTCTCCCAGGTGCGGCGCTTCCTTGGCACCGGCACCTGTTCCAGCCCGACGAGATATTTTCCGGTGAGGCTTTCCGGGTTCTGCATGACCTGTTCGGGGGTGCCCTGCGCCACGATGCGGCCACCGTTGACGCCGGCGCCGGGGCCGATATCGACAACATAGTCGGCAAGGCGGATGGCATCCTCGTCGTGTTCCACCACGATCACGGTGTTGCCGATGTCGCGGAGGTGGATGAGGGTTTTGAGCAGGCGGTCATTGTCACGCTGGTGCAGGCCGATCGATGGTTCGTCCAGCACGTAGAGCACGCCGGTGAGACCTGAGCCGATCTGCGAGGCGAGGCGGATGCGCTGGCTCTCTCCGCCCGAGAGCGTGCCGGAGACACGGTTGAGCGAGAGGTAGTTGAGCCCGACATCGACGAGGAAGCGCAGGCGCTCGCGGATTTCCTTGAGGATGCGGGCGGCGATTTCCTTCTGCTTCGGTGTCAGCTTCTCGTCGAGTTGCGTGTACCAGCGGTCCGCCTCGGCGATGGACATTTGCGTCACTTCGCCGATGTGCATCGCGTCGATCTTCACGGCGAGCGCCTGCGGCTTGAGGCGGAAGCCGGTGCAGGCGTGGCAATCATGGTCGGACTGGTAGCGGGAGAGTTCCTCGCGCATCCACTCGCTGTCAGTCTCACGCCAGCGCCGTTCGATGTTGCCGATGACGCCTTCGAAGGGCTTCTTCGTTTTGTAGGTGCGCAGGCCATCGTCATAGGTGATGGCGATTTCTTCCTCGCCGGTGCCGTTGAGCACGGCGTCGCGGGCCTTCTTCGGCAGGTCTTTCCATGGCGTGGTCATGGAGACCTTGAAGTGTTTGGCCAGGGCTTCCAGCGTCTGCATGTAATAGGGCGAGGTGGCGCCGGTCTTGCTCCAGGGGGCGACGGCACCGTCACGCAGGCTGAGGCTGGTGTCAGGCACCACGAGATCCGGCTCGAATTTCAGTTCCGTGCCGAGGCCATCGCAGGTGGGGCAGGCACCGAAGGGGTTGTTGAAGGAGAAGAGGCGCGGCTCGATCTCCTCGATGGTGAAGCCGGAGACGGGGCAGGCGAAGCGTTCGGAGAAGATGATGCGTTCGTGGGTTTCGTTCTTCGACTTGTTGGCGCTTTCCTCGGAGGTCTGCGAAGGGGGCAGCGGCTTGTCGGCGAATTCGGCAATGGCGAGGCCGTCCGCCAGCTTGAGAGCGGTTTCAAACGAGTCGGCGAGGCGGGTTGCGATGTCCTCGCGGACCACGATGCGGTCCACCACGACGTCGATGTCGTGCTTGTATTTCTTGTCGAGGGCGGGGACGGCGTCGATCTCGTGGAACTGGCCATCGACCTTGACGCGCTGGAAGCCCTTCTTCTGGAGGTCCTGCAGATCCTTTTTGTATTCACCCTTCCGGCCACGGACGATGGGTGCGAGGATGTAGAGGCGCGCACCTTCGGGGAGCGCCATGACGCGGTCCACCATCTGGGTCACGGTCTGGGCTTCGATGGGAAGGCCCGTGGCGGGCGAGTAGGGCACGCCGACCCGGGCGAAGAGTAGCCGCATGTAGTCGTAGATTTCGGTGACGGTGCCGACAGTGGAGCGCGGGTTGCGGCTGGTGGTCTTCTGCTCGATGGAGATGGCGGGCGAGAGACCGTCGATCTGGTCCACGTCCGGCTTCTGCATCATTTCGAGGAACTGGCGAGCATAGGCCGAGAGCGATTCCACGTAGCGGCGCTGGCCTTCGGCGTAGATCGTGTCGAAGGCGAGCGAGGATTTTCCCGAACCCGACAGCCCGGTGAAAACAATCAGTTTGTCCCGCGGCAGTTCGAGGGAGACGTTTTTCAGGTTGTGCTCGCGGGCACCCTGAATGGAAATCACGCGTTTCTGTTCGGCCATGGTGAGGGACTAGAATAAAAGGGGAACGATGACAAGGATCACAATGTAACCTGCGGATGGCAGTACGGTGTCAGCAGCGACAGGGATTTCCACAGTTCAGCGGCGGGCGCCGCGGAACTGCATGAGCACGTGGCCGAGCAGGGCGAGGAACACGACGCTGCCGCCGATAATGGTCCTGGTGCTGGGCACTTCGTCATGGACGAGCCAGACCCATATGGGGGCGAGCACCGGCTCCAGCGTGCTGATGAGGGCGGCCAGCGGGGCGGCCACGGCGCGGGCGCCGATGACAAAGACGGCAAGGCCGAAGCCGAGGTTGACCGCGCCGAAGAGGATGAGCCAGGCGAAATCAACGCCCGCGACGGCGAAGTCCGACGTCATGAGGCTGGAGAACAATGCTGCCAGCGTTACGCCAAGGCAGACGGCCGGCACCATTTCAATCCGGTGATGGCGGCGGGTGGTGACGGTGGCGATGGCGAGGCAGACGGTGATGAGAAGCGCGAGGCCATCACCGAGGAGGGACACGTCACTGGTGAAGGTTTCCGAGACCATGATGGCCACGCCCGCGATCACGGCGGCAATGGCTACCCAGGTGCCGCGGCTGACGGCTTCACGGAATATGAGAAAGCTGATGAGGGCGGCGAAAAGCGGTGCGCCGGCCTGCATGAGCAGGACGTTGGCGACCGTGGTGTGGGCCAGCGCCACCACGAAGGAGGTGGAGGCGATGCAGAAACACACCCCGACCACGACGCCGGGCCAGCCCATGCGGCGGAAATGCTCAATCGTGCCCTGCGGCCCGTGCTGCACGGCCATGAAGAGGAGCAGGAACACGGTAGCGAAATAGGAGCGCCAGAACACGATGGTCCAGCTGTCGGGGGCGTGGATGAAACGGGCGATGGTTCCGCCGAAGCTCCACAGCAGTGCCGCGGTGCCGACCAGCAGAAGTCCGGTGGTGGGTGTGAGGTGCAGCGGGCGGGCAGACATCGGATGTGATTCTCAGGGTGCCGCCCTTGTGGCGGAGATGCTTGCGGCTAGCGCGTTTGCCGGATGGCTGACAAGGTTCAGGCCGTGCAATGCGCCCATGCCAGAGCTGCGTGGCCAGTGCTGCGGGACTGACGGCAGCGCAACATGCTGTTCAGGTGAGGTTCATGCAGGTGAGGCGATGGTCGGTCATTCACCGGATGGTGGACACTCCGAGGTGGGCACAACAACGGAGACGATACATGGACCGCCGCAATTTCCTGAGAACCGCACTGGCTGGCGCCGCCGGGCTTTCCGCAACAGCCATTCTGGGCACTGAAGCCGAGGCTGCCGCCCCGGTCTATCTGGGCCGCCGCAAGGTTGATCCCTTCCTCGACCGGGACGTGCTGCATGTGGGCGCGGGCCTTGGCCTGTTCCGCAAGATCTCGTTCCGCGCCAAGGGCAACGATGTCTATGTCTACGACGTGAAGGTGGACTATTCGCTTGGTGGTGACCAGCACTTCAACACGCGTCTGAAGATCGCCCAGGGCACCTCCTCGCGGAAGCTGAACCTGCGCTACAACAAGCGTTTCGTGCAGGATGTGACGTTCCGCTACGGTAAGCTGCCCAACGGAAACGGCGCGGCCTTCGTGGAAATCTGGGGTTGGCGCTAAGTGAAGATGACGGCGACGGGTTTGCGGGCATGAGGCCGGGAACTGGCCCCGTGCCCGCATTCCGTTTCCGCTGGCAGGCCGGTTTCCACACGGAACGCGGTGGCAAATTTGCGCTTTGCAACATGGGGCGGACCGCCTAAAAGGCGGGCATCGGCAACACCTCTTCGTGGAAGATTCGCTCGTGTCACTGCTCGTCCGGCTCATGATCGCAGTCGCAGCCCTTTGCGGCGTTGCGACGCTTGCTTCCGCCGAAGACAGCGAAGTGGCGCCGAACTCGCTCGCCATCTTTGCCGGACAAGCCACGTGGACGAACTTCACCGAGGGCATGTACGCGCCGTGGAAGAACGACCTGACGGACATCGGCGTCGTCGGCCTTGCCTATTCGCACCGCTTCGGTTCGATCAATGATTTCACCGGGGGCATGCTGCCGTCCGGCTTTGGCGACCATCTCTTCATCGAGGGCGAACTTGGTGGCAGCCTCCGCTTTGGCGACGAGAGCATGGGCGAGGGATGGCTCGCGGCCTATGTCCGTTACGACAATCTGCCGTGGAACGACTACGTTTACACGACATTCGCAGTGAATACCGGCGTCAGCCTGCTGACGGAAACCTCGGGTTTCGAACGCAGCCGCGACAGCAAGGGCGAAGCCGCCAAGCTGCTGCACTACATGGGCCCGGAAATCACCTTCGCCAGTCCCGAGAACAAGAACCTGGAATTGCTGGTGCGCTATCACCACCGTTCAGGTGTGTTCGGCCTGTTTGATGGCGTGGTCAGCGGTTCCACCTTCATCACCGCCGGTGTGCGCTACCGCTTCTGAGCGGTCTGCCAGAATTTTCAGCCTGCAAGACAGCCTTTACTGGGACTGTGACGTGTTGACGGCCTGTCCGTCCACGGTGACGGAGGAGGCTGAAACCGTGACCGTCATGCCCTTGTTCTTGCCGACGATCTGCATTGGCACATGCATGAGCTTGCCGGAGGACAGTTTCACCGGAACGAGCGAGAGGGCGTAGCTTTCGGCATCGGTCTCGCCACGGTCCACGGCGACACCCGCGACAGGTGTCCAGGTGAGGCGGCACTCCAGGCCGTCACCGTTGCCGGTGCTGGCAAGGGTGAAATTCTTCTGGAAGGCCAGAGACAGGTCGAAAACATCCTTGCCGTCATAAACGCGGTACTTGCCGGAGCAGGGCTTGTCCTGCTGGCTGTTGGCCATCTTGAGAATGGCCGTGAGAGGATCGGACGAGTTCTTGCGGAGGGCTGCCGCGACCGCGGGAGGCAACGGCATTGGTTCGTCCTTGTAGGCAACAGCCACCTCACCAGCAGACGACCAGGTGATGTCCGTTGTCTTGGCTTTCTTGCCCTTCTTCTTCCTGTCATTGGCGTAGATGCCAGGCAGGAACTTGCCACCGGTCACGCGGCCCGTGGCGGAGAGGTTCATCTTGTAGCCCGCGAACATGTCCGAGCCGCCGGAGGGCTTGCCGAAGAGCGCGCTTTCAAACCCATTGGCATTGATTTCGGTGCGGTACTGGGCGTTCAGCACCGTGGCCCCGGCCACATCCACCGTGTAGGCGATGTCGAGCACGCTTCCGGCCTGCGCGGTTGCAGGCAACGCAAGGGCTGCACCGGCGGCGATCAGCACCGTCGCACAGGAGGATTGAATTCTACGTTGCGCCATCTGTTTCATTCCAGCAGTTCACACCTTTGCGGGCCATAAGACAACAGCCTGCGAAGCCGCAACGGATGCGCGGTTAATTTGTCGGGAATGGGGCAGTGAAAACGCCGTGGAACCGCCTCAGTTCTCGATGTTCCAGGTGGAGGAGATGAAATTCTCGTCTTCCTGGGTTTCACGTTCGAACTTGAGGAAATCATAGTAGCCGCAATTGTCATCGCCCGGGAACTCGCGGCAGGTGGAGGGACGGGCGAGATAGATGGTGCAGCGGCGCGCGTCGGTATCAAAGAACTGGCAGATCTTGCCGAAGTGCTTGTCGGCCTTGCGGCGCATGATGCGCTTGTAGCCGTGGGTGGCCTTGAAATACTTTTTCTCGGCGGCCTTGAGGGTGAGGCCGAAGTGCTTGGCGATGCGGGCGGCGTCGCGGTCTTTCACTTCGATCACGGGATATGAGCAGCAATAGCCCGGACACTTGAGGCAATCATATTTCAGTTTCTTTGCACGCGGCTTCTTTGCAGCCGGTTTTGTCGTCGCCTTCGCCATCTTGTCCTCACGCTGCGGGAGCGGACTTGGCCACGGGCTTCTGGTCTTTCGCCTTGATGAGCTGGAAGCGGCGGTTGGTTTCCACCATCTCGCCCATCAGCCATTCGCGGAAGGCCCGGGCCGTGGCTTGTTCCTTCGACCCCTTCTTGCGTACAATCCAATAGCTGCCGTGATCCTTCATGTCGATTGAGAAGGGGCGCGTGAGCCAGCCTTCCACAAGAGAATCAGTGCAGAGGATCTGGTCACCCAGGGCAAACCCCTGGCCTGCCTCTGCCGCCTCAATGGCCAGGTGGTTCTGAAAAACGGTGCCGCGCCAGTCCATCTCCGCCTTGACGCCCGCCTCCTTGAGCCAGTCGGCCCAGTATTCCTTGCGGTTCTCATGAAGCAGGGTGAAGTCATCCAACTGGGCGGGCTGGAGGTTTTCCGCGCCCGACAGGAGCTTGGGTGCGCAGACGGGGAAGATGACCACGTCCGAGAGCTTGAACATCTCCACGTCTTCCCACGGGCCCCGGCCATAGCGGATGCCGAGGTCGTAGTCGTCCACATGGAAGTCCACGAGCCGGTTGCTGGCGTCGATGGAGAGTTCGATGTCCGGGTGGAGGTCGCTGAACTTGCCAATGCGGCCCACCAGCCAGCGAGACGCAATGGCCGGTTCCACCGATACCTTGAGGGTGCGGGTTGCGCCCACGGCGGCAGCTTCGCGGGCGGCATCGGCCAGTTGGTCAAACAGGGGGGTGAGGCGCTGGCCGAAGATGCGGCCTGCGTCGGTCAGTTCCACGCCGCGCCCGGTGCGGGTGAACAGTTCGGTGCCGAGGTATTCCTCCAGTTCCCGGATATGGCGGCTGACGGCGGCATGGGTGACGAACAATTCGCCTGCGGCATCAGTGAAGCTCTCGTTGCGGGCTGCGGCTTCAAAGGCCTTGAGGGCGTTGAGGGAGGGGAGTCGGCGGGCCATGTGTGACTTTTAGCATGAGTCGTGTAACATTTTCTAACATGTCATGTCAGATTTCGCCGTTTGTCTTTGTGCGCCTGCGAAGTTACCTTGCAGACATCGGGAACAGACACCCGAACGAGATTTAAGAGGTATCACCATGAACTGGATTCTTGAAACATATTCAGACGTTTACAGCACCGCAATGATGCATGACGTCAAGGCTCGCCACCATGCCGCGGCGACCCGCAAGTCGAAGACCCTGGCCAAGATTGCCCGCCTTTTCCATCGTGGATAAGTGGTTCGGACGGTCGGTTTTCGCAACTGCAACATGACAAGGCCCTGATGCGAATCAGGGTCTTGTTTTTTGCGCCCGAGAGGAACATAAAGCGAACACGCAATGATTGTGGATGGCGCTCATTCGCCGGGTGCGGCGGGCCGGTCCACAGACTATGACGCGGAAGATCAGTGCAAAGGGAGACGTGTGATGGCTGGATCGGTGAACAAGGTGATTTTGGTGGGCAATCTGGGCCGTGACCCCGAGGTGCGCCACACCCAGGACGGCAAGCCGATCGTCAACCTCTCCATCGCCACGTCGGAGTCCTGGCGCGACCGCAACACCGGCGAACGCAAGGAAAAGACCGAGTGGCACCGCGTGGTGATTTTCAACGAGGCGCTGGCCAAGGTGGCCGAGCAATACCTCAAGAAGGGCTCGACCGTTTACATCGAGGGCCAGTTGCAGACGCGCAAATACACCGACCAGTCGGGTGCCGAGAAATTCTCCACTGAAGTGGTGCTGCAGAACTATCGCGGCGAACTGACCATGCTGGGCGGACGGCCTGGCAGTGAAGGTGGCGGCAGCGGTGGTGGCTATGGCGGCGGCGGTGATGATTTCGGTTCGTCTTCACCCATGGAACGTCCGCGCGCGGCCAGTGGCGGGGCCAAGCAGAGCTTCGCGCGCGACCTTGACGATGAGGTTCCGTTCTAGTCTGCTCGGCGCTTTCCACCGGGGGATGCGCCCATGCGATTGATTGTTCTGGCTCTTGCGGCGCTGGCCGTGTCTTCACAGGCGGCACGGGCCGAAGTGCCTTATCTCGATGACCGCTCGGATGCCGCACAACTGGTGCGCTCTCTCTACAATGCGGTGAACCGGCGGGAGTATGCCCGGGCCTTTGACTACTTCACGACGCCACCAGCCAAGTCTTTCGCGGCCTATGCCAAGGGCTATGCGGACACAGTATCGGTTGACGTGCTGACTGGGCAGGTGAAGGCGGATGGGGTGGCGGGCTCGGTGTTCTACAGCGTACCGACGGCCATCCGGGCGAAGGACGTGAACGGCAATGTGCGCGTGTTCACAGGCTGCTATGCGGTGCGGGCGGTGAACGGCACGGTGCAGGAGCCACCCAACAGGCCGCTGCAAATCGAATCCGCCAAGCTGAAGTCCGCCAAGGAAGAAGACTACACGCACTATAGCCTTCCCGACTGTCAGGGTGGCGAATCGGTGGACGGTGAGGCTGAGCCTGACGATGCTGCATTGCTGGCCATGGCGCGGGAGCGCTTTGTGCGCGAGATGGCATTCGACTGCGACAAGGCCGCAGACACGCTGGGCGGGGCTATTGATCCGCAGGTCTACCAGATCAAGTACCGGCCGGACTATGCGGGCCCGGACGAGCCGGAGACCGCCGTGACGCTGTTTGCCTTTGCCTGTTCCATGGCGGCATACAATTCGAGTGAAGCCTACTACACCTACGAAAAGAACCGGGGCCTGCGGCGGGTTTCCTTTGCCGCGCCCAACCTCGACATCAAATACAGCGACGAGGAGAACCGGACGCTGGCGTCCATGACAGTCAGTGGCTTCACCAGCGATGAACTCCTGACCAATTCGGAATTCGATCCCGGGAGCCGGTCCATCAACCATTTCGCCAAGTGGCGCGGGGTGGGGGATGCCTCGACCAGTGCCGAGTATGCCTTCAAAGGTGGGCAGTTCGTTCTGACACGGTACACCGTTGACCCCACAACCGATGAGGAAATGAACCCCTATGCCATTGTTCGCGAAGGCAAACTCCTGCCGTCTCCGGAGCTGGTCCCCGATGCGGAGTAAGCGTCGGCCGTTGTGACACATTGTCGTCACATTTGACGGGTTTGTGCGCCGCAACATAGATTCCAAGATCAGTTGATGAGGCCATCATGACCTTCCGCAAAATGTTCGCGGCGGCTTTCGCCGCTGGCATGCTTTCCACCGCCGCACTGGCTGGCGACGCCCTTTCGCCGAACGAACTGCGCAAACTCGCCCCGGGCCGCTATGCGGTCAACGTCATGGGGCTCGTCAGCATGACTGTTTCGATGCGCCCCAATGGCGTGATCACGGGCCAGGCGAAGGGCGAGAAGGACCGTGGCTTCTGGCATGTGCAGGGGCAGAAACTGTGCATCGCCTGGAGCAAGTGGAACAGCGGCAAGACCTCCTGCGCGGCACTCAAGGGCGGCGATGGCGCCTATCAGGGCGGCGGGCTTTCCATCCGCCGAATCTGAGCGTGATTCCAGCCGCTTGGCGGCAGGGATAAACATCTCAAAATCTGCTGAATTCGTTGCTCCGGAGGCTGCCAACAGGTAGTCTCCGGCAATTGTTTTGCGAGTCGTTTTCCGGGGTGATTCCGGGGCCTCGCGGCGGGAACCAGCAGAGGCATTTGTGGCCGACAAGAACGACGAAAAGGCAGGCTTGCCGCCCGCCAATCCGAACGAGATTTCTCCGATCACCATCGAAGAGGAGATGCGGCAGAGCTATCTCTCCTATGCGATGTCGGTCATCGTCAGCCGCGCCCTGCCGGACGTGCGCGACGGCCTGAAGCCCGTTCACCGGCGCATCCTCTTCGCCATGGACGAGGCGGGCCGCACGCCCGACAAGAAGTACTCGAAGTCCGCCACCACCGTGGGCGACGTGATGGGCCGCTACCATCCGCATGGCGACAGCGCCATCTACGACGCGCTTGTGCGCATGGCGCAGGACTTCTCCATGCGCCTGCCGCTGATCGACGGGCAGGGCAATTTCGGCTCGGTGGACGGCGATCCTCCGGCAGCCATGCGCTACACGGAATCGCGCCTCGACAAGGCGGCGATGCCGCTGCTCGACGACCTCGACAAGGACACGGTCAAGTTCGAGCCGAACTATGATGGCGAGCGGCAGGAGCCGAGCGTCCTGCCTGCCAAATATCCCAACCTGCTGGTGAATGGGGCGGGGGGCATCGCCGTCGGCATGGCCACCAACATGGCACCGCACAATCTGGGTGAAGTGATCGACGCCACGCTGGCGCTGATCGACAAGCCGGACATCACGGTGGAAGAGCTGTTGCCGATCATGCCCGGCCCGGATTTCCCGACGGGCGGCATCATCCTGGGCCGGAGCGGCATCCGCAGCGCCTTCATGACCGGCAAGGGCTCGATCACCATGCGGGCGCGGGTGCACACCGAAGAACTGCGCAAGGACCGTCAGGCGCTGATCCTCACCGAGATTCCGTATCAGGTGAACAAGTCCACCATGATCGAGAAGATCGCCGACCACGTGCGCGAGAAGCGCATCGAGGGCATTTCCGACATCCGCGACGAAAGCTCGCGCGAGGGCATGCGGGTGGTGATCGAGTTGAAGCGCGATGCCGAGCCGGAAATCGTGCTGAACCAGCTCTGGCGCTTCTCCGACATGCAGACCACCTTCTCGGTCAACAACGTGGCGCTCTCCGGCGGGCGGCCGGAGCAATTGAACCTGCTCGACCTGCTGCGCGCCTTCGTGGCCTTCCGCGAAGAGGTGGTGACGCGGCGCACCAAGTTCCTGCTCAAGAAGGCACGGGACCGGGCGCATGTGTTGGTGGGCCTCGCCATTGCCGTCGCCAACATCGACGAGGTGATCCGTCTCATCCGTGCCTCCAAAGACGCCGCCGAGGCGCGCGAGGCCCTGATGGCGCGGGATTGGCCGGCAAAACAGCTTGAGCCGCTGATTGCCCTCATCGCCGATCCGCGCCACCGCCTGAAGGGTGATGGCACCTACCGCCTCTCCGATGAACAGGCGCGCGCCATCCTTGACCTGCGCCTGCAGCGCCTGACGCAGCTGGGCCTTGAGGAAATCACCGAAGAACTGGAAAAGCTCGCCGCCGAGATCAAGGACTATCTCGATATCCTTTCGTCACGGGTGCGGGTGCGCCAGATCATCAAGGACGAACTGAACGGCGTGAAGACCGAATTCGCCACGCCGCGCCGCACCGACATCCAGGAGAACGAAGGCGAGGTCGAGGACGAAGACCTGATCCAGTCCGAGGACATGGTGGTGACGGTGAGCCACACGGGCTACGTGAAGCGGGTGCCGCTTTCGTCGTACCGGGCGCAACGCCGGGGTGGCAAGGGCCGCGCCGGAGCGGCGGTGCGCGAGGAAGATTTCGTCACCAAGATGTTCGTGGCGAACACCCACACGCCGATCCTGTTCTTCTCGTCGCTGGGCACTGTGTACCGCATGAAGGTATGGCGCCTGCCGCTGGGCACGCCGCAATCACGCGGCAAGGCGCTGATCAATATCCTGCCGCTGGAAAACGGCGAACGCATCACCACCATTCTGCCCCTGCCAGATGTGGCGGAAGGCGCCGCCAAGCAGTTCCTGATGTTTGCGACAGCCTCCGGCAACGTGCGGCGCAACGAGTTGGAGGATTTCGACCTCATCAACCGCAACGGCAAGCGCGCCATGAAGCTGGATGATGGTGATGCAATCATCGGCGTGGATCTCGCCGAGGAACAGGACAACGTGCTGCTGACCACGGCACAGGGGCAGTGCATCCGCTTTGAAGTGTCGGATATCCGCGTGTTCAAGGGCCGCGACTCCGATGGCGTGCGCGGCATCCGGCTGGAGGATGACGACAAGGTCATCTCCATGTCGATCATCAAGCACTTCGAGGCGACGCCGCAGGAGCGCGCCGCCTATGTGAAGATGTCGCGCGCCGTGACTGGCGATGATGCTTCGCAGGAGGGTGATGACGAAACCCCGGTCGAGGCGATGCTGAGCCAGGAACGCTACGCCGAAATGGGCGCGGCAGAGCAGGTGATCCTGACGATTTCCGCCAACGGCTACGGCAAGCGCACCAGCGCCTATGAATACCGCGTCTCCGGACGCGGCGGCAAAGGCATCACGGCCATGGCTGTCAATGAGCGCAACGGGCCGCTGGTGGCGTCCTTTGCTGTGGAGGAGCAGGACGAGATCATGCTGGTTTCGGACCAGGGCCAGATGATCCGTTGTCCGGTGCACGACATCCGCAAGACCGGACGTTCGGCGCAGGGTGTGATCGTGTTCGATACGGCTGATGACGAGCATGTGGTTTCGGTCGAGCACATCGGCGAGGCAGGCGGCGAGGAGAACGGCGACTGAGGCCGCCCTTGATCACAGGTCACGCGTCTGGCTTGGTGGGCAGATGATCGCTCTCGACACCTACATCACGTTCTGTCTGGCCGCCCTCGCGCTGGCGGCCGTGCCGGGGCCGACCGTGACCGTGGTGATTGCCAATGCGTTGCGCTTTGGCGTGCGGGCCGGGATGCTGAACGTGGCGGGCACCTTGCTCGCAGGCCTGATGTGGCTCTCCATTGCCGCACTCGGCCTGACGGCGGCCATTCACATGATGGGCGTGTGGTTTGATGTGCTGCGCTATGCGGGCGCGGCCTATCTCGTATGGCTGGGCTACAGGCTGCTGACCTCCAAGGGCGAGCTTGCGACCGGAAATGCCGCAGCGGTGCGGCAGGGACATGGCCTGTTCTGGCAGGGCTTCATTGTGACTGCGACAAATCCGAAGATCCTCGTGCTGTTTGGCATGCTCATTCCCCCGTTCCTCTCCAAGACAGGTGATCCCGGCTATGAAACCCTGTTGCTCGGCGGCAGTTTCGTGACAATCGCCTTTCTGACAGACACGGCCTATGCTTTCATGGCTGGCATGGCGGGCGAATGGCTGTCGCGCTCACGCGTCCGAGCCGTCGAGATCGCAAGCGGCACATTCCTGGCTGCAGCCGGTGTGTGGATGGCGCTGAAGGGGAGTTGAACATGGCACGCACTGGTTTCTATCCCGGTTCCTTCGATCCCGTGACCTACGGGCATCTCGACATCATCGCGCGGTCGGCGCGCATGGTGGACAAGCTGGTGATCGGGGTTGGCGTGCATGTGGGCAAGCAGGCGCTGCTCTCCGCCGCCGAGCGCATCAGCCTGATCGAGACGGTGACGAAGCCGATCTCCGAACATTCCGGCCTGAAGATCAGCGTGGTGTCGTTTGACGATCTGGCCGTGGCAGCGGCCAAGCGGGCGCATGCACAGGTGATCATCCGCGGACTGCGGGACGCCACGGACTTCGATTATGAAGTGCAGATGGCGCAGATGAACGGTTCGCTTTCGCCCGACATCGAAACCGTGTTCATGGCGGCCTCTCCGGCCACACGCATGATCGCCTCATCGCTGGTGAAGCAGATCGCCAAGATGGGTGGCGACACCTCGCTGTTCCTGCCGCACGAGGCCGAGACGGCCCTTCGCGCGGCGATGGCCCGAAGATAGGGGGCAGGGCAGACGCAGCCTGCCGGCAACACCCAAGTTGCGCCGCATTTGAAGGTCAGCTAACCACCCCATGACTTCACAGAGTCATTCCCAACTGGAGAACACACCTTGAATCAGATCAAGAAACTGGTGCTGGCCGGTGCCGCGCTCGCGGCCCTTGCGGTGCCCGCGCTGGCCGCCGACAGCATGACGGTGGAAACCTCGGACAAGTGCAGCTTCACCATCAAGCTGCGCGCCGACCTCGCGCCCAAGCACGTGGCGCAGATCACCAAGCTGGCGTCGTCCGGCTTCTATGACGGCATTGTCTTTCACCGCGTGATCGAAGGCTTCATGGCCCAGACGGGCGACCCGACCGGCACCGGCATGGGCGGCTCCAATGAGCCGGACCTGGAAGCGGAGTTCACCAAGGAACACTTCGCCCGCGGCACCGTGGGCATGGCGCGCTCGCAGAGCCCCAACTCCGGTAACAGCCAGTTCTTCATCATGTTCGCTGATGGCGGATTCCTTGACGGACAGTACACTGTTTGGGGTCAGGTGGACGCGGAAGGCATGAAGTGCGTTGACCAGATCGAGCGCGGCGAACCCGTGGCGAACCCCGACAAGATGACAAAGGTGACGGTGCAATAATGGCTGATCTCGAAAACACCCTGTATGTGGACATTGCCGATGCCAAGGGCACGGCCAAGGGCCGCGTGACCATTGCGCTGCGCCCCGACCTTGCCCCCGGCCACGTGGGCCGGATCAAGGAACTGGCACGCGAAGGCTTCTATGATGGCGTGGTCTTCCACCGCGTGATCGAAGGCTTCATGGCGCAGGGCGGCGACCCGACCGGGACTGGCATGGGCGGCTCGAAGAAGCCGGACCTGAAGGCCGAATTCTCCAAGGAGCCGCATGTGCGCGGCGTCTGCTCCATGGCGCGCTCGTCCAACCCGAATTCGGCCAACAGCCAGTTCTTCATCTGCTTCGGGGACGCAACCTTCCTCGACAAGCAGTACACGGTGTGGGGCAAGGTGACCGAAGGCATGGAAATTGTTGACGGCATCAAGCGCGGCGAACCCGTGCGCGAGCCGGACAAGATCGCCAAGATGCAGGTGGCTGCGGACGCGAAGTAAGCAGCACTGCTCTTTCGTTGAATACTGGGTCCGGTTGATATATATCATTGATATCTATCAGTCGGACCCTTTTCAATGTCACGCACCACCGCAAAGCTGTTCATGCATGGCCGCAGCCAGGCTGTGCGCCTTCCCAAAGCATTCCGCATGCCGGGAACGGAGGTGGAAATCTGGCAGGTCGGGGAGACGGTTTATCTGCGCCCGGTTGCAGGAGGAAGGCCCAGTTGGGACAAAATCTCCGAACAGATCGAAAGCATTGGCGAGACACCGGGCTTCATGGAGGAACGCGACCAAGGCGCTTGGCTGGACACGCCTATCGATCTCGGTGATGAAAAGTAGATTTTGGAGCCGTGTTCCTTCTCGATACCAACATTGTCAGCAAGTTCATGCGGGGGCGTGACCGGCTCTTGACCGCGCGCTTCGAGGCCGCGCGGCAAACCGCCAGCAGCCTCGCACTGTCCGTGATCGTGATACAGGAGCTGGAGTACGGGATTTCACGGGCGCCTTACCCGGACAGGACGCGCGCCAAGGTCGATGTTTTCCTGTCGGGGATAGACCAGCTTGTGCCATTTGATCTGGAAGATGCCCTTGTTTTGGCTGACATCCGCAAGACACTGGTGCCTGCTGGGCGAATGATCGGCCCATTTGATGCGATGATTGCCGCGCAGGCGCTACGGCGGGGAGCCGTGCTGGTGACCAACAATACCGGCGAGTTCCACAGGGTTCCCGGCCTTCGCGTCGTTGACTGGACACAGGATTGAATGCGCGTTTCTGATTTTGATTTCGAGCTTCCGCCGGAGCGGATTGCCCTGCGGCCTGCTTCGCCGCGGGAGCAGGCGCGGTTGCTGGTGGTGGCACCCGGCGCGATGCGTGACCTGACCGTGGCAGATCTGCCCGGCGAACTGCGCAGCGGAGATGTGCTGGTGTTCAACAACACGCGCGTCATTCCGGCGGCCCTTTCCGGCCATCGGGTGGGACGGCTTGGCACAACGCCCAAGATTGAGGCGCTGCTGCACCAGCGGCTGGATGGCCGGACCTGGAAGGCCTTCGTGAAGCCCGCCAAGAAGTTGATTGCGGGGGACCGGTTGCGCTTCGGTGATCTGGAAGCCGAGGTTGCTGAAAAGGGCGAGGCGGGGGAAGTGACGCTTGTCTTTGCCGTGACAGACGCGCAACTGGATGCGGCCCTGGCTGTGGCGGGACGCGTGCCGCTGCCGCCCTACATCGAATCGCAGCGGGCGCAGGATGCCCAGGACCGGGCCGATTACCAGACGGTCTATGCCCGGCATGACGGAGCTGTGGCCGCGCCAACGGCTGGTCTGCATTTCACAGAAGACTTGATGAAGCAGCTGCAAGACATTGGGATTCAACAGGAATATGTGACGCTTCATGTGGGTGCGGGGACCTTTCTTCCGGTCAAGGCCGAGGATACGGCCGAACACAAGATGCACAGCGAGTGGGGTGAGGTTCCCGAGGATGTGGCGACGCGGCTGCGGGCGGCGCGGGCCGAGGGGCGGCGGGTGATCGCCGTGGGCACCACCAGTCTGCGGCTGCTGGAAGCGAGTGGGCTTGAGGCATTTGCGGGTTCGACGGACATCTTCATCACGCCGGGCTACCGGTTCCGGGCGGTGGATGGGCTTATCACAAACTTCCACCTGCCGCGCTCAACGCTGTTCATGCTGGTCTCGGCCTTTGCCGGGCAGGCGCGGATGCGAGAGGCCTATGCCCACGCCATTGCCAGCGGCTATCGCTTCTATTCCTACGGCGACGCCAGCCTGCTATGGCCTGCGGCATGACGAGAGCATTCGGATTCACACTGCACAGGACGGATGGCGCCGCGCGCCTCGGGACGGTTCACACGGGACGCGGCGACATCCGCACGCCTGCCTTCATGCCCGTGGGCACAGTGGGCACGGTGAAGGGGCTTTACCTGGAGCAGGTGAAGGAAACCGGTGCCGACATCATCCTGGGCAACACCTATCACCTGATGCTGCGCCCCGGCGCGGAACAGGTGGCGGCACTGGGCGGCTTGCACAATCTCATTCGCTGGGATGGACCGATCCTGACGGACTCCGGCGGTTTCCAGATCATGTCGCTCTCGAAAATCCGCAAGATCCGCGAGGAGGGTGCCACCTTCCAGTCGCACATCGACGGCAGCAAGCACTTCCTCTCGCCGGAACGCGCAATGGAAATCCAGCGGTTGCTCGGCTCCGACATTCAGATGCAGCTGGACCAGTGCATTGAGTTTCCGCACACGGAAAAGGCGGCGGTGAAGGCGATGGAGCTTTCGCTGCGCTGGGCGGAACGCTCGCGCGTGGCCTTCGGCACGCAACCGGGGCGGGGCAATTTCGGCATCGTGCAGGGCGGCACGGATGAAAAGCTGCGACTGCGCAGTGCGGCAGGCCTCGTCGATATCGGCTTTGAGGGCTACGCCATCGGCGGCCTAGCGGTGGGTGAGGGGCAGAAGCTGATGCTCTCCACCATCGATTTCACAGCGCCTGCATTGCCGACGGACAAGCCGCGCTACCTGATGGGCGTCGGCACCCCGGATGACATTCTGGAAGCGGTGGCGCGGGGCGTGGACATGTTCGACTGCGTGCTGCCGACGCGCTCCGGCCGCCACGGGCAGGCCTTCACGCGCTTCGGGAAAGTGAACATCCGGAATGCCAAGCATGCGAATGACCTGCGTCCGCTGGATGAGGAACATCCGTGCCCGGCGCTGTCAAAATACTCGCGGGCCTACCTGCATCACCTCATCCGGTCAGGCGAGATGTTGGGGATGATGCTGATGAGCTGGGCCAATATCGCCTACTACGAATCCCTGATGCAGGAGATGCGGACCGCCATTGCCGAGGGGCGGTTCGAGGATTTCCGGCGTCAGACAAAGGAACAGTGGCAGCGCGGCGAATCTGCGGCATAATCCCCACACGGAGGAACCCCCATGAAAATGAGCGGCGAAGAAATCATCGAGGCCCCCATCGAGACGGTGTGGAAGGCGCTGAACGATCCGCACGTGCTGAAGCAGTGCATCCCCGGTTGCGAAAGCATCACGCTGACCTCGCCCACGGAAATGAAGGCGCGGGTGGTGGTGAAGGTGGGGCCGGTGAAGGCGGGTTTCAACGGCGTGGTGCACCTGAAAGACCTTAACCCGCCGAAAGGCTATCGCATCGAAGGCAAAGGTGAAGGCGGGCTTGCGGGCCATGCCTCGGGTGGTGCCACGGTGAAGCTGGAAACGGTGCCGGAAGGCACGCGCATGACATACGACGTGGACGCCCAGGTTGGCGGCAAGATGGCGATGCTGGGGTCGCGCCTGATTGATTCCACGGCCAGTTCCATGGCGGGGCAGTTCTTCGACAAGTTCGCCAAGCTGGCGCATGAGATGGCGGCGGCTGCGCCTTCCAAGGCTGCGGTGGCACCGGCCAAGGCCAAGCCCGCGAAGAAGGCTGCGGTGAAGAAGGCGGCTGCGAAGAAAGCACCCGCAAAGAAGGTTTCGGCCAAGAAGGCCACAAAGAAGCCCGTGGTCAAGAAGGCTGCAAAGAAGGCGCCTGCGAAGAAGAAGGCCAAGAAGCGCTAAACCTGGACGAAACGCCTCGGCCTATTTCCCCGCGCCTCCCGTGTGTTCGGCGTCGCGGGTGAGATAGTAGGCCGCGACGATGGGGATGAAGGTCACCAGCATCACGAAGATTGCGACGACGTTGGTGACCGGGCGCTGACGCGGGCGGATCAGTTCGTCGAGCATCCAGATCGGCAAGGTCTTGGAGGAGATGCCGGTGCCCGCCGTGAAGGTGGTGACGATCACTTCATCGAAGGACAGGGCGAAGGCCAGCATGCCGCCCGCCAGCAGGGCCGAGCCGATCTGCGGCAGCACGACATAGCGGAAGGTCTGGAAGCCGTCGGCGCCCAGATCCATCGACGCCTCAATCATTGATCCGGAGAGACGGCGGAAGCGGGCAAGTGCGTTGTTGAAGACGACGACGATGCAGAAGGTGGCATGCCCGAGAATGATCGTCCACATGGAAAAGGGAATGTCGAGCACATTGAAGGCAGAGCGCAGCGCAATGCCGGTGATGATGCCGGGAAGTGCTATGGGCAGGATGAAGAGCAGGGAGATGTAGTCCTTGCCGAAGAAGCGGGACTTCCAGAGGGCGGCGGCGGCCAGCGTGCCAAGAACGATGGCAAGGGCCGTTGCGATGCTCGCCACCTTCACGGAAAGCCAGATGGCGTCCCAGATGTCCTGGCGGCCCCAGACGACGCCGAACCATTGCAGCGTGTAGCCGGGTGGCGGGAACTGGTAGCTCTTTTCCTCTGTCGTGAAGGCATAGAGGAAGATCAGCAGCAGCGGAACATGCAGGAAGAGGATGCCGCCGAGGGCGGCGACCTTCAGGAGCCATGGTGCCTTCGGTTCAATATCAGAGCGCATCGAAGGCCCCCATGCGCTTGGCGATGGCGAGATAGACAAACATGATGGCAATGGGCACGGCAGTGAAGGCGGCGGCGAGCGGTATGTTTCCGGCGGTACCTTGCAGCGCATAGACCGTCTGGCCGAGGAAGTAGGTCGAGGTG
>ERZ1645187.1610-NODE-1610-length-20590-cov-12.268176_pt1 | contig 20590 bp, 13 predicted proteins | sample MGYA00575352_ERZ1645187 | MGnify/ENA primary metagenome ERZ1645187 (study PRJEB40837, sample SAMN11349314) | freshwater sediment metagenome | isolation source: river sediment | host: Sediment | place: India: Wazaribad , New Delhi | collected 2017-02-21 ... | reverse complement strand
GGATGGCGCGGAGGAAGTCGACGTGGCGCAGATCGGGCCCGAGCGCCTCCACGAGGGCCGGGAGGGCGGTGTGGCGCACGGCGGAGCGGAGGAGGGGGCCGCCGTCGGCCCGCACCCAGTCACCGTCCGCGGCGTTGGACGGGTCCTCGATCGGCGTCAGCCCCAGGTCGGCGCAGATGCCGCGCGTGTCCGCGCGCCGCAGGGCCAGGAAGGGGCGGCGGAACCGGGCCGTGGCCGGCGCCATCCCCGCGAGCGACCGCGCCCCCGAACCGCGGGCGAGGCGGAGGAGGACCGTCTCCGCCTGGTCGTCCATCGTGTGGCCGAGGAGCACGACGGCGCCCGGTCCCGCCGCGGCCTCCTCGAGGGCCGCGTAGCGGGCGGTGCGGGCCGCGGCCTCCGGCCCGCCGTGCCCGGTGCCGCGCGCACCGCCCGGGACTGCCACCGTGCGCACCTCGGCGGGGAGGCCGAGCGCCCGGCACGCGGCGGCGGCCGCGGCGGCGTCGTCGGCCGATGAGGGGCGCAGCGCGTGATCGACGACGACGGCGCCCGCCCTCCAGCCCCGACGGGGCGCGCCGTCGGCGAGGGTGGCGGCCAGGGCCAGGGAGTCCGCCCCGCCGGAACAGGCGACCAGCACGGCCGAACCGGCGGGGAGGTCGAGGTCCGCGAGCGCCGAGCGGGCGGCCGCGACCCGGGGAGTGGGGCCGCCCATCAGCCGTGGACGCGGCTCACCCAGAGTTCCGGGCGGGCGATCTCCTCCTGGGTGGGCAGGTTCGCCGGCTCCGCCCAGACCGCGTTCAGGCCGGGGTGTCCCACCGCCTCCAGCACGCCGCGGACGAAGGCGGCGCCGTTGCGGTACTGGGCGATCTTGGCGTCCATACCGAGGATGCGCCGCACCACGAGGTCGAAGGGCCCGGCGCCGTCGCGGCGCTTCTCGAAGCTCGCGCGGATCCGCCGCACCGAGGGCAGGCGGGCCGGCCCGACCTCGTCCATCACGACGTCGGCGTGCCCCTCGAGCAGGCTCATCACCGCGATCACGCGGTCGAGCTCGCGCTGCTCGTCCTCGGACAGGAGGCTGTGGAGGAGGTCGGCACCGGCGGTGCGCTGGCGGATGACGTCGATGAGCGCATCCAGCGCCGCGCGCAGCCGCTCGCTCCCGTCCTCGGGCTCGGCGAGGCGAGCCCCCATCGCCGCGATGTGCTCGGCGAGGTGGCCGGCCAGCCACGGGGCGGCGGCGAACTGGACGGCGTGCGTCTGCTCGTGGAGGCAGACCCAGAGGCGGAAGTCCATCACGTCGAGGTCCAGCTCGCGTTCGATCGAGACGATGTTGGGAGCCACCAGCAGGAGGCGCTGCTCGGGGCTGAAGGGGTCGAACTGGCCGAGCACCCGCGAGGAGAGGAGCGCCAGCAGCAGGCCCATCTCCTCCGCTGCCACCCGGGCCGAGGAGCGCGAGCCCTCCGGCAGCGAGTCCTCCAGCAGGGCGCGGAAGATCTGGGTGTTGGCCTCGGACCAGCGGGGCCGGTCGACCACGTAGACCGGCATCTCGCCCGCGGCCCGGGCCGCCGCCTCCAGTCCGGTGATCTCCCCCACCAGCGCCGGCGCCCGCTGCGCCGAGCGCCGCAGCGACTCGACCACGCCGCGGAGCTGGACCCTGGTGCCGGAGGGGCCCGCCGGGGCGAGCTGGCCCGCTCGCCGCGCCGCGACGACCCAGTCGAGATCGGTCATGACTTCACGGTAACCTCACCCGCCATCGGAGGCGACCACAGTGACGAACGCGTCCAGCCGTTCCCGTGCCGCCGCCACCCCGCCCGGAGGGAGGTCCGCCAGCACGACGGAGAACGCCACGGCAGCGCCGCCGTCGGTGCGCAGCACCCCGGTGAGCGAGACCACGCTGAGGAGCGTCCCGGTCTTCGCACGGACCTGACCGGCGGCGCCCTCGATCCGCTCGGCGAGCGTGCCGTCGAGGTGCGCGACCGGCAGCGCGGGGATCAGGCCGGCGAGGCGGGGGTGGGCGGGATCGAGCGAGGTGGTGAGCACGCCCGTGAGGAGGTCGGTGGTGACCCGGGTGGAGGTGGACAGCCCGGACGCGTCCCCGAGCACCACGCCCGCGGTGTCCAGGCCGAGCTCCGCGATCACCTCGACGACGGCGGACGCGGCCTCCTCCGCCGTGCCCGCCCTCCCCCGGGCGAGCGCGACGAGGCGGCCGAGGGCCTCGGCCACCGAGTTGTCGGACTCCTTCAGGGTGTGGCGGACCACCTCGGAGAGCGGCGCGGAGACCACGCGTCCGACCTCGGTGGCACCGGGCGGGGAGGGAGCCCGCCGGGGTTCGCCGTCGACCCGCACCCCGGCGGCGGCGAGCTCGGTGGCGAAGAGCCGCGCCGCCGCGAGCGCCGGGTCCGCGTCCCAGGCCGTGCCGTCGGAACGGCCGGCACCCACCGCGAGCGACGCCATCGGCATGACGTAGTCCCGGTCGATGGCCCCCCAGTCGGCGGCGTGCCGCGGCCCCGTGAACAGCGTGTCGTCGACGGCGAGCGTCACGGTCCCCTCCCCCACCTCGTCCGCCACCTGGACGGCGAGGTCCGTGAGCGAGGCACGGCCGGCGCCGGCGCCGACCGTGAGGAGGATGTCTCCCCCGCCCACGAGGGTCACGGTGGTCCCGTCCCAGGTGGCGGTGGTCGGGAGCACGTGGGTGGGACCGAGTTGCTGGAGGGCGGCGGCGGCGGTGAGCAGCTTGAGGGAGGACGCCGGGACGCGGGGCGTCGCAGGCTCGATCGCGCCCACCGTCGTCCCGGTGGCGAGGTCCACGAGGGTGACGGAGAGCGGGGCGGTCTGGGCGGCGAGGTCGTCGACGGCCGGCTGGAGGTCGCCCGCGGGCACCGGATCGGGGTCGACGGCGATCGCCGGGACCGGTTCCGGCAGCGCGACCACCCGGGGGTGCGGCACCGGGTCGGTGATGACGCGGCGCATGGTCAGGGGACCGGGGACGGCGTCCTGGACGTCGGCGGCCACGTAGCCGCCGGCGAGCAGCAGGAGCGTGGCGACCACGGCACCGACGGCCTTCATACGCTGCCGCTCCCTTCCGCATGTCCCCGGGTACTGCACAGACTAATGTGGGTGGTGGTCATCCCATCGACGCGCTGCTGCCGGGAAGTAGGTTCAACGTGGAATTCGACGTCACCATCGAGATCCCCAAGGGGAATCGGAACAAGTACGAGGTCGACCACGTGACCGGTCGCATCCGTCTGGACCGGATGCTGTTCACCTCCACGCGCTACCCGGACGACTACGGGTTCATCGACGACACGCTCGGCGAGGACGGGGACCCGCTCGACGCCCTCGTATTGCTGGAGGAGCCCACCTTCCCGGGTTGCGTGATCCGGTGCCGGGCGCTCGGCATGTTCCGCATGAGCGACGAGGCCGGCGGGGACGACAAGGTGCTCTGCGTGCCCGCCGGGGACCAGCGCATGTCGTGGCGCACGGACATCGAGGACGTCTCCGAGTTCCACCGCCTCGAGATCCAGCACTTCTTCGAGGTCTACAAGGACCTCGAGCCCGGCAAGTCCGTGGAGGGCGCGCACTGGGTGGGCCGCGAGGCCGCCGAGGAGGAGATCGCGCGTTCGTTCCAGCGCCTCAAGGACGCCGGCGAGCACCACTGAGTCCCAGCCGGCCGGTGGCTGTCGGCGTCAGCCGGTCACCCGGCCCGCGTACGGCATGATGTTGCCGTAGTACATCTTCACGTGCTCCACGAACTTGCCCGGACTCGGCGCGTGCACCCGCATCCCGCCGCCCGCGTAGATCGCGACGTGGTAGATCCCCGACGGCGCACCGTTCGACGAGTAGAAGATGAGGTCGCCCGGCCGCATGTCAGCGAGCGGCACGCGGGCGGTGGCGTAGTACTGGTCGCGGGTGGTCCGCGGTAGGTAGATGCCTGCCTGGCGGTAGGACGTCTGGGTGAGGCCGGAGCAGTCGTAGCCGTCGGGGCCGGTGGCGCCCCAGATGTAGGGCTTTCCGACCTGCGAGAGGGCGAAGTTGAGCGCCACCGTCGCAGCCGGGAGGACGGAGGGCGCCGGGGCCGGAGCGGGGGGCGGTGGGGCGGGCGTGGGCGTCGGCGTCGGCGACGGCGTGGGCCGTGCCGTCGTCGCGGACGGGCTCGGCGCTGGCGTGGGTGCGGGCGTCGTGGGCCTGATCGTCGTCGGCGACGGCGTCGGCGAGACGGTGGGCCGTGCCGTCGTCGGGGACGGGCTCGGCGCCGGCGACGGCACCGTTTCCTCCCGCTCGTTGTCGCGGGAGACGGAGGTGTCCCGCTCGGGCTCCACGACCGGTTCGGCTGCCACCGCGACCGGCTCGGTGGCGGCCACGGGGGACGCGGCGAGGGAGTCGACGGCGGCCACAGTCTGGGCCTCGCGGATCGCGGCGAGGTTCTCCCGCTCGATACGCTCGGCCTCGAGGGTGTCCTGGCGGGCCCGCTCCAACTCGACGGTCGTGGCCCGCTGCTCGGCGAGGCTGGCGATGAGCGCATCGCGTTGCTCGGCGGAGTAGGCGAGCTGGAACTCCGCGGCCTCGGCCTCCTGCTGGGCCACCTCGGCGGCAACGGCCAACTCGTCGACCGCGGCCTGTTCGACTGCGTCGGCCCGCTCGGCGCGCTCCATCAGGATGGCCGCGACGGTCTGGAGGGCCTCGAAGCGTTGGAGCTCGTCCTCGGTCCGGGTGGCGAGCTGCTCCATGTACATGGCGGAGTCGAGCGCGACCTCGAAGTTCTCCGTGGTCAGGAACGGCATCAGGGTGGCGAGGGAGGCGGAGCCTCCCTGGTAGAGGAGCTGTGCGATCGCACCGAGTGACTCGCGGGCCGCCTCGACGTCGTCTGCCGCCGCCTGGGCCGCGCGCCGGGCCTCCCGGGTCTCGATCCGAGCCTCCTCGAGGTGCACCGAGGCCTCCAGGTAGGCCTCGTTCGCCTGGCCGGCTCGGATGGCTGCCTCCTCGCGGGCGGCAGTGAGCTGGGCGAGCTCCCGCTCGAGCTCCGCGATGCGGGTGGCCGTGGTGGCCTCCGCCGCCCGGGACTGCTCGATCTCGTCGGTCGGATCCGCGAGCGCGGTGGCAGGAATTGCGAGGAGAGCCGCGGCGAGGACCGCGATGAGGCGGACGCCACGGGACATTGTTCCTCCGGATGGTCATGGGACACGGCGTGTCGGGTTGACGTGCCCCATCGAGCAGCTCGTCCGAGCGTACTCTGGTTCGTCCCAGTTGTGAACTCCTTCCTCATTATTCACATTCATATGATCAATCTGTGCGAGCGACGCCCCCACTTCGGCGAAAACGGAGACTCCGGACTGGGAAGGCGCGCTGCACACCCGGTCTCACTATCCGGGACGCCTGTGGTTCGGGAGTCGGTCACGCCGCTACGCTGCCCGCATGTTCCTCCGCCGTCGAATGCGCCGCTGACGCGTACGTTCGGCCTGCCCTGAGGCAGCGATCCGCCGGCAACGGTGCCCGGATCGTCGAGATGACCGGCGTGCGCGTCCTCCCGGCGCACGAGTGCGGACCGGGAGACCCGTGAGCCCACGTCCCCCCAGTCCTTCAGGAGCATCCCATGAGCACCACCTGGTCCTTCGACACGCTGCAGATCCACGCCGGCCAGACGCCGGACGCCGAGACGGGCGCCCGCGCCCTCCCCATCTACCAGACGACGTCGTTCGTCTTCCGCGACACCGATCAGGCGGCCGCGCGGTTCGGCCTGACCGAGCTCGGCCCCATCTACACCCGGCTCAACAACCCGACCAACGAGGTGGTGGAGAACCGTCTCGCGGCCCTGGAGGGTGGCATCGGCGCCCTGCTCGTCGCCTCCGGGCAGGCGGCGGAGACTCTCACGATCCTCACCCTCGGCGGGGCGGGTAGCCACATCGTCGCCTCGCCGTCGCTCTACGGCGGCACCTACAACCTGTTCCACCACACCCTTCCGAAGCTCGGCATCGAGACCACGTTCGTGGCGAACCCGGACGACCCCGAGCAGTGGCGCGCCGCGGCCCGGCCGAACACGATCGCCTTCTTCGGGGAGGCCATCTCCAACCCCAAGCAGGACGTCCTGGACATCGAGCCGATCGCCGCGGTGGCCCACGAGGTGGGTGTGCCGCTCGTCATCGACAACACGATCGCCACGCCCTACCTGATCCGCCCGCTCGAGTGGGGTGCGGACATCGTGATCCACTCGGCCACCAAGTTCCTCGGCGGGCACGGCTCGGCCATCGGCGGCGCCATCGTCGACGCCGGTCGCTTCGACTTCGGGGCGCACCCGGACCGCTTCCCGCAGTTCAACGAGCCCGACGAGTCCTACCACGGGCTCGTGTACTCCCGGGACCTCGGCGCCGACGGGGTGTTCGGCGTGAATCTCTCCTTCATCCTGAAGGCGCGGTTGCAGGGCCTGCGTGACCTGGGCGCCGCGATCGCCCCGTTCAACGCCTTCCTCCTCGCCCAGGGCATCGAGACCCTGTCGCTGCGCGTCCAGCGCCACAGCGACAACGCCCTGGCGGTGGCCCGCTGGCTCGAGGCCCAGGACGGCGTGACCGCCGTGGCCTACTCCGGACTCGAGTCCTCCCCCTGGTACGACCGGGCACGCAAGTACTCCCCGAAGGGCTCCGGCGGCGTCCTCGCCTTCACCCTCGCCGGGGGCCTGCGCGCCGGCAAGGCATTCGTGGACGCCCTCGAGCTGCACTCGCTGGTCGCCAACATCGGGGACGTCCGCTCGCTCGTCATCCACCCCGCCTCCACCACGCACTCCCAGCTCACCGCGGCGGAGCAGCTGAGCACCGGCGTCAACCCGGGCCTCGTGCGGCTCTCGGTGGGCATCGAGGACGTCGCGGACATCGTCGCCGACCTGGAGAAGGGCTTCGAGGCGGTGCGGTCCCTGCCCGCCGTTCCCTCCGCCCCCAGCGCCGCCACCCCCGCCTCGACGGACGAAAGCGCGGCATGAGCCGGCAGACGGTCGATCCGGCCACCCTTCCCGCCACCGGTGCGTGGCGGGAGGGGGACCCGGTGGGTGGGCGCCGGTTCGTGGAGATCGGCGAGATCCTGCTGGACACCGGGCGGCAGCTCCCCGTGACCGTCGCCTACGAGACCTGGGGCGAACTCAACGAGGCCGGCGACAACGCGGTGCTCGTGCTGCACGCCCTGACCGGGGACTCCCACGTCGTCGGCCCCGCCGGGGACGGCCACCCGACGGCCGGGTGGTGGGAGGCCGTCGTCGGCCCCGGCAAGGCCATCGACACCTCCCGCTACTACGTGGTGGCCCCCAACATCCTCGGCGGTTGCCAGGGGACCACGGGCCCGGCGTCGACGGCGCCCGACGGCGCCCCCTGGGGCTCGCGTTTCCCCCAGGTCACGGCCCGGGACCAGGTGGCGGCCGAGGCGCTCCTCGCCGACCACCTCGGCGTGCGTCGGTGGGCGCTCGTGGTGGGCGCCTCCATGGGCGGCCAGCGGGCGGTCGAGTGGGCGATCCAGTTCCCGGAGCGGGTGGGCCGGCTCGCCGTCATCGCCTCGAACGCCGCCACGTCCGCCGAGCAGCTCGCCCTCGCCCACACCCAGATCCTGGCCATCCAGGGGGACCCGAACTTCCGCGGCGGGGACTACTACGACGCCCCCGTGGGCCACGGACCGGCCGCCGGACTCGCTCTCGCCCGCCAGATCGCGCACGTCTCCTACCGCTCGGCCGCCGAGCTGCAGGACCGCTTCTACCGGTTGCAGCAGCACGCGGAGGAACCGCTCGAGGGTGGCCGCTACGCCGTGGAGTCCTACCTGGACCACGCGGGCTGGAAGCTGGCACGCCGCTTCGACGCCAACTCCTACCTCGCGATCACGCGCGCCATGATGACGCACGACGTGGGCCGGGACCGCGGCGGGGTGGACATCGCCCTGTCGCAGATCCAGGCCCGCGTGCTGGTGATCGGGGTGGACACCGACCGGCTCTTCCTCCCCCACGAGCTGGAGCAGGTGGTGCGGCACGCCCCGCACGCCGAGCCCCTGCAGTGGATCCGCTCGGACTGCGGCCACGACGGCTTCCTCGTGGAGCACGACCAGGTCTCGGCGCTCCTCGGCCGCTTCCTCCGCTCCGCCGAGCGGACCTGGCTCCACCGCTGACGCGCTGACCTGCGGCGGGGCCGCCGGAGCGCGACAATGGAGACATGAGTTGGCAACCCGACGTGCTCGGGGCGGGCTTCGAGGCCCGCACCCTCCCCCTCCTCGACGACGACGAGGGCGAGGTGGTCGCCACCCTCGTCCGGCACCGGCCCGCAGACGACCCCGGGGCACTCCCCGGAACCCCGGCGACGCCGTCGTTCGCCCTGCTGTACCTGCACGGCTGGAACGACTACTTCCACCAGCGGGAGCTCGCCCGCGAGGTGGCCGCCGGGGGCGGGGCCTTCTACGCCCTGGACCTGCGCAAGTACGGGCGGTCGCTCCGGGAGCACCAGCTGCCCGGCTACGTGGCCAGCCTGTCGACCTATGACGAGGACCTGCACGCGGCCCTCGACGTGGTGCGCCAGGAGCAGGGCGTGGGCACCGACCTGGTGCTGATGGGGCACTCGACGGGCGGCCTCACCGCGGCCCTGTGGGCCCACCGCCACCCCGGGGCGCTGCGGGCCCTTGTCCTGAACGCCCCGTGGCTGGAGCTGCAGGGCTCCCAGCTGCTCCGCTCGGCCGGGCCGCTGCTGGTGGACACCCTCGCCCGCCGGATCCCCACCTCCGTCCTGCCCCTGGGCGACCCCGGCTTCTACTACCGGGTGCTCCACGGCTGGGACGAGGAGGTGGACGGGCCCCGCCCGGAGGGCACGGAGGGTGACCCGTTCTACGACGGCTGGGACACGAACGACGCGTGGCGCACCTTCCCGTCCATGCCGGTACGTCCCGGCTGGCTGAGCGCCATCCTCGCGGGCCACGCGCAGGTGGCCGAGGGGCTGACGGTGACCTGTCCGGTCCTCGTGCTGTCCTCCACCCGCACGCTGATCACCACCCGCTGGTCGCAGGAGCTGCGGGGCGTGGACACCGTCCTCGACGTCACACAGATCGCGCGCCGCTCCACCCAACTCGGACAGCTCGTCACGCTCGCCCGCTTCGACGGCGCGATCCACGACGTGCTGCTGTCCGCCGCCCCCGTCCGGGCGCGCGCCTACGCGGAGCTGCGCCGCTGGATGGGGGCCTACGTCCGGCGGTGACTCAGTGACGGGGCTCGTGGTGCGGCCGCGGCGCGGCGACCTCGGCGCGCGCCTCCGCGAGGGTGGGGCCGCCGTCGGTCACCCGCCACACGGCCCAGCCGTCGACGCCGGTGCGCCCGGAGGCCACGCCGGCCGCCCGTGACGGGTCGGTGAACTCCCGGCCGTCCGGCAGCACGATCGTCCCGTCGGTGCGGAGCACGGCGTCGTGACGCAGGCCCTTGCGGAGCTGGTGCCACACCAGCGGCGTGTCCTCCCCGCAGGCCTCGCCGACAGCGAGCAGGAGCGGATCGACCTCCCCGGCGTCCTCCTCGAACGGGCGCACGGCACCGGGGGTCTCGACGATGTCGGCGTCGATGTTCTGCCCGTCCGGGGCCACGGACAGCAGGCGCCGGATGTCCTCGTCGTGGTCGAGCACCAGGTCGGGACGGCGTCCGGCAGCGAGCGCCGCCCAGGCGTTCAGGGTGGGAACGGTGACGCGGAAGGGCTCGGTGACCTCGATGAAGCGGCGCCCGTTCGCCAGCTCGCGCTGGGAGACCTCGAACACCTCCACGCCCGAGTCGGCGAGCAGTTCGAGGGCCGGCCGCACGTCGTCGGCCACCCGCCCGGTGACCACGTACAGCCGGGGGCCGGGGATCGGCCGTGGCGGCAGGGACTCGCGGAACACGTTCCAGTCACGGCGGAACACGGCCGCACCACGCGGGTAGAGGTCGGCGAGGTCGAGCCACCCGAGCGCGGCCGTGCGGCCGGAGCGCGCGAGGGCGTCAACGAGGCCCACCGAGTCCAGCGCGGCCACCACCTCGACGCTCACCACCTGCCCGGAGGCGTCCATCGCGACCAGACGGTTGGGCTCGCGGCGTGCCGCGTGGGAGCCCTCGGCCCCGGTCCATTGAATCGGGAAGAGCGGCCGTCCGATGAGCTGGAGCACCTGGTCGCGCACGGCCGCCATCACCTCGGGATCGATGTCCTCGGGAGAACGCCACCCGAACTGGGTGGGGAAGAGTTGCCCCTGGTCGAACTCGAACAGCAACATTCAGCTACCTGACGGAAAGTGGTGGGATCGGGAGGATATCATTCTTGCATGGACGTTCAGGGGCGGCCACGCAGCAACAGTTCAGCCAGGTGGACGCCGTGCCGGTCCGCGAGCTGCGCGGCCTGGGTCCGGCAGGAGAAGCCGTCGGCGAGGTACACCGCCCCAGGCTTGTCCCGCAGGGCCGGGAGGAGCGAGTTCTCCGCCACGGCCACGGACACCTCGTAGTGGCCCGCCTCCATGCCGAAGTTCCCGGCGAGCCCGCAGCAGCCGGTCAGGGTGGTGAGCTGGGCGCCGGCGTCGCGGAGGAGCTGGGCGTCCGCATCCCACCCCATCACGGAGTAGTGGTGGCAGTGCGGCTGGGCCACGACCTCGAGCCCGGTGAGGTCCGGGGGCGACCACCTGTCCCCCGGGCCGAACTCGGGATGGGTGAGGAGCTCCGCGAGCGTGAAGGTGGCGCGGGAGACGGCCACCGCGCGCGGGTCGTCCGGCAGGAGGTCGATCATGTCGTCCCGCAGGACCGCCGTGCAGCTCGGCTCGACCCCGACGATCGGGATGCCGTTGACGGCGAGCGGCCCGAGGAGGTCGAGGAGGTGGCGCTGCTTCCGCTTCGCGACGTCCAGCTGACCGGTGGTGATCCAGGTGAGCCCGCAGCACGCGTCGGCCGGCGCGAGCATGACGTCGTACCCCGCGTTCTCCAGCAGCTCGACGAGCGCCTTCGCGGGCCCGGAGTCGAGGGTGTGGGAGAAGGAGTCCGCCCACACGAGCACCGGCCGGCCCATGCCCGCCGAACTGGCCTCGCCGGCGACGGCGGCCTCCGCCCGTTCGCGCGCGCGGCGCTCCCACCAGGGCGCGAGCGGGGCGGTCTCGAACGCCACCATGCTGCGGCGCGTGTCCATGCCACCGACCTTCAGTACCGCCGTCGTGAGCGGGCGGAAGCGGAAGGCGAGGTTGGCGAGGGAAGCGAGGCCCGGGACGCCGGTGACCAGGTGGCCCCAGAGGGGCAGCTTGCCGAGCAGGTAGTGGGTGATGGGCCGGATCCGGCCCTTCCACGAGCGGTACAGGACCTCGGAGCGGTACTTCGCCATGTCCACGCCGGCGGGGCAGTCCGAGGAGCAGGCCTTGCAGGCGAGGCACAGGTCGAGGGACTCGCGCACCTCCTCGGAGTTCCAGCGGTACAGCAGGGAGCCGTTCGTGACCTCCTGGAGCACCCGGGCGCGGCCGCGGGTGGCGTCCTTCTCGTCCTTCGTCGCCTGGTAGCTGGGGCACATGAAGCCACCCGCACCCGAGTTGTCCGCCCGGCACTTGCCCACGCCGGTGCACCGGTGCACGGCGGTCGTGAAGTCGTGGTCGTCGTGGGAGAAGGAGAAGCCGCGCGACCCGGTTCGCCGGGCGGCCGGGCGGCGCAGGTTCACGTCGAGCGGCTCCGGATCGGTGATGATCCCGGGGTTCAGCCGCCCGTCGGGGTCGAAGAGGCCCTTCACCTGCCCGAAGAGGGCGAGGGCCTCCGGGGCGTACATCTTCGGCAGCAGTTCGCTGCGGGCCCGCCCGTCCCCGTGCTCGCCGGACAGGGAGCCGCCGTGGGCGACGGCGAGGTCCGCGGCCTCGTGCAGGAATCGCTTCGTGGCGGGGATGCCGGAGGCGTCCCGGATGGGAAAGTCGACGCGCACGTGCACGCACCCGTCCCCGAAGTGGCCGTAGAGGAGCCCGTCGAGGCCGTGGGCGTCGAGGAGCGCCTCGAACCCGCGCAGGTACCCGCCCAGCTGCTCCGGCGGGACGGCGGCGTCCTCCCACCCCGGCCACGCGGGTTCGCCGGCGGGAGTGCGGCCCCCCAGGCCCGCGCCATCGGCGCGGATCCGCCACAGGGCGGTCGCCTCGGGGCCGGCGGGGTGGATGGTGACGGCGGACGTGCCGCCGTCGGCGGCGAGCGCGCGGGCAGCGTCCATGGCGCTCGCGGGATCGGGGCCGCCCACCTCGATGAGGAGCCACCCGGCCCCCTCGGGCAGCGGGGGGACGGCGTCCTCGCCGCGCCGGCGGCGCACCACGTCGATGAGGCGGGCATCGATGCCCTCGATGGCGAGCGGCTGGTGGGCGAGCAGGGCGGGGACGGCGTCGGCGGCGGCGGGCATGTCCGGGTAGCCGAGCACCACGAGCACGGGCTGGGACGGGATCGGGACGAGGTCCACGGTGGCGGCGGTGATCACGCCCAGCGTGCCCTCGCTGCCCGAGAGCATCCGGGCCAGGTGGGTGCCGTTCTCGGGGAGCAGGTGCTCGAGGGAGTACCCGGAGACCTGCCGCTTGAACCGCCCGAACTGCGTGCGGATGGTGGCGAGGTTCGCGTCCACCAGGTCGCCCAGCCCCGGGACCACCGCGAGGTCACGGGCCGCGTGGATCGCCCGGCCCGTGCCGTCGAGGATGTCGAGGGCGACGACGTTGTCGGCCGTCCGCCCGTAGGCGACGGCCCGTGGCCCGCAGGCGTTGTTGCCGATCATCCCGCCGAGCGTGGCCCGGGTCCACGTCGAGGGGTCCGGGCCGAACCGGAGGCCGTGCGGTGCGGCCGCGTCCTGGAGCGCCGCCATCACCACGCCGGGCTCGACGACGGCGGTGCGCGCCTCCGGGTCGAGGGCGTGGATGCGGTTCATGTGGCGGCTGAAGTCGAGCACCAGGCCGGTCCCGACGGCGTTGCCCGCCACCGAGGTGCCCGCCCCGCGGGAGGTGAGGGGCACGCCGTGCTGCCGGGCCACCTCGAGGCAGGCGGCGACGTCGGCCGCGTCCCACGGGTAGGCGACCACCTGGGGGACCACCCGGTAGTTCGAGGCGTCGGTCGAGTACTCGGCACGGCGCCGGTCCGAGTCGTCCACCTCGCCCCGCAGGGCGGCACGGAGGTCGGGAACGAAGCCAGTCAACGTCGTCGTCACGCCTCGCAGTCTCGCACCCCGGCGGCTGTCGAGGGGCCGGCGTCCCGCTATCCGGCCCGTCGCGGCTCGGCGAACGGGCAGCCCGCGCAGCCCAGCGGGCGCCGGGCGGTGGTGCCGCAGTCGGTGCACGCGGCGGCCCGGGGCAGCTCGATGAGGCCGGCCCGCTGGTAGTGGTCCACCATGATCGCGGCCATCTCGCGGTCGAGGCCCGCGCCGGAGGCCGCGGCGTCGATGGTGGCACCGCGGCGGAGCAGGTCGAGCAGGTTCACAGGATCACCCGCATCGCCTGGAAGACGGCGGTGGCGAGGAGCCACGCGACCGCGAGCTGCGCCGCCATGGCGGCGCCGGTGATCCGCCACCCCAGGATGCGCTTCTGTTCCGCCAGGGTGGCGACGCACGGGGTGTAGGCGAGCACGAACACCATGAACGCGAGGGCCGCTGCCGCGCCGTGGCCGCCGGAGCTCTCGTCGAACGTCTCCCGCAGGCGGCTCCCGAGGTCCGTGGGACTTCCCGGATCCGCCGGCTCGGCCACCGCGAAGGACTGGGCGAAGGACCCCACCACCACCTCCTTGGCCACGAACCCCGTGATGAGCGCCGCACTCGCCTCCCAGCTGTCGAAGCCGGCCGGGGCGAACACCGGGGCAACTGCCTCGGCGGCCGCACCGTAGAGCGAGTCCTGCACGGGCACGTCCGCGATGCGGTGCTCCCCGCTCACCGGGATCGCCATGAGGACCCACATGGCCGTCAGGACGAGGACGATGATGCGCCCCGCCCCGGTCACGAATCCCCGCGTGCGTTGCCACGTGAGGGAGAGGAGGGCGCCGGCGCGTGGGAACTGGTAGGCGGGCAGCACCATGAGCAACGGCGCGCTCATGCTGCTGGAGCGCCGCAGGGCGAGCCCCGCGAGGATGACGAGCACCATGGACAGGACGTACATCAGGAAGATCACGGTTCCGGCATGGCGCGGGAAGAAGGCCGCGCCGAGCATCACGTACACGGTCAGCCGGGCGGCACACGAGGTGTAGGGCACCAGGATCGCCGTGACGGTGCGCTGCCGGGCGTCGGGAAGAGTGCGCACGGCGGCGAGCGCCGGCACATTGCACCCGAACCCGACGATGAGAGGCAGGATGGCCCGGCCGTCCAGGCCGATGGCCCGCATCGCCCGGTCAGCGACGAAGGCCGCGCGGGCGAGGTAGCCGGAGTCGTCGAGGACGGCGATCGCGAGGAACATCATCGCCATGAGCGGCGCGAACGACACCACGGTCCCGACCCCGGCGATCACGCCGTCCACCACGAGCCCCTCGACGGCGGTGCCGGCGAGACCCACCCAGCCGAGCGCGGTGGTCGCCGCGGCGGCGACGGGTCCGGTGACGAGCCCGCCCGCCCACGCCATCACGGGCGCGGCCACGGTCGTGGCCAGCTGGAACAGGGCCCACATCACCACGGCGAAGACGGGTACCCCGATCCAGGGGTGCAGGAGGACGTCGTCGATCCGGTCGGAGCGGGTGCGGGCGGGGTGCTCGGAGGGCAGGCCGAGCGCGGCGCGCGCTTCCTCCACCCAGGCGAACAGCGCCTCGGAGCGGGCGAGCTGCGCGGTGACCGGCGGGACGGCGGGGTCGCGGTGCGCGGTGGGGTGGCCCGGGGCCTCGGGGTCCGCGCTGATCCCCCGGACGTGGGTGGGGTGCGCGAGGGCAGCGGTCACCGTCTCCGCGAGGGCGCCCGTGCCGTCGCGCGGATCGAGGGCGAGGACCGGCACGCCGAGCACCTCGGTGAAGCGGCGGGGGTCAGCGGGCGCGAGGTCGGTCCGGGTGAGCACGCCGACCACCGGGGTGCCGGTCTGCGCGACCTGCCCGAGCAGGTAGAGCGAGCGCGGCACGGCGGTGGCGTCCAGCAGGACGACCGCCAGGTCGACGCCGTCGCCGAGCCGCCCGGCGAGGGTGTCCGTTGTGACCTGCTCATCCGGGGAGCGGGCGAGCAGCGAGTACGTCCCGGGCAGGTCGAGGAGGCGTACGTCGGCGGCGTCCCAGGTGCCGGTGCTCATCTCGACGGTCGTGCCCGGGGCGTTGCGGACGTCCTGCTCGGAGCGCGTGGCGGCGTTGAACAGGCAGGACTTCCCCACGTTCGGGTTCCCGACGAGGGCGACGGTGGCGGGGCGGGTGGCAGACATGGCCGGTGCGCGGACGGCGCAGTGGGGGCAGTTCACGCCGGCTCGACGCCGACCGCCCGGGCCGTCCCGCCGTCGACGGCGACCCGTGCGCCGCCCACCGCCACGACCACGCTGCCGAAGGCGCCGCGGTGGGTCACGCGGACCACCGTGCCGTGCCGCAGTCCCATCTCGGTCAGCCGCAGCGCATCGTCCCCGGCGATGCCGAGGCTGAGGATGCGGACCCGCTGGCGGGAGCGGCACTCGGAGAGACTCACGGTTTAACGATAGGGGGGTGTTGCGTAATTCGGCAGGGGACTTAGGTCCGCCTTACTTAGGTTCGCATGTGGCGTTCCTCACACCCAGTGGGAGAAGGAACGGGGCCCGCGCCGATGTGGCGCGGGCCCCGTCCGGGAGTGGGTCAGGCGGTGGCGTACCCGCTGGTCTCCAGCGACGCCCGGCCGGCCTCGAGCCGGGCCACGGGCACGCGGAACGGCGAGCAGGACACGTAGTCCACGCCCACCTCGTTGAAGAAGTGGATGGACTCGGGGTCGCCGCCGTGCTCGCCGCACACGCCCAGGTGGATCTCCGGCTTGGTGGAGCGGGAGCCGTTCACGCCGGCCCGCACCAGCTCGCCGACGCCCTTGACGTCGATCGTCTCGAACGGCGAGACCGCGAAGATGCCGGCTTCCAGGTAATCCGAGAAGAAGGCGCCCTCCACGTCGTCGCGGGAGAAGCCCCACGTCGTCTGGGTGAGATCGTTCGTGCCGAAGGAGAAGAAGTCGGACTCCTCCGCGATGCGCGCCGAGGTGATGGCCGCACGCGGCAGCTCGATCATCGCGCCGATCGGGATCTCCAGCTCGACGCCCTCCGCCGCGGCCACCTCCGTGAGGATGGCGGTGGCGCGCTCGCGGATGATGGCGAGCTCCTTGACATCGCCGACGAGCGGGACCATGATCTCCGCCTTCGGCGTTCCCCCGGCCTTGACTCGCTCGGCCTGGGCCTCGGCGATGGCGCGGATCTGCAGGTCGAACAGGCCCGGGATCACGAGGCCGAGGCGCACGCCGCGCAGGCCCAGCATCGGGTTCGCCTCGTGCATGCGGTGGACCGCGGTGAAGAGCAGGTCGATCTCCGCGTCAGTGGTGCCCTTGTCCTCGGCGAGCGCCTTGCGCACCGCGAGCGTGGTGAGGTCCGGGAGGAACTCGTGCAGCGGCGGGTCGATGAGCCGGATGGTGACGGTCAGCCCATCCATCGCCTCGAGGATCTCGACGAAGTCGGCCTTCTGGAGCGGGCGGAGCGCGTCGAAGGCGGCCTGGCGCTCGGCGTCGTCCTTGGCGAGGATGACGTTCTCCACGAGCTGGCGCCGGTCGCCGAGGAACATGTGCTCGGTGCGGGTCAGGCCGATACCCTGGGCGCCGAAGCTGCGGGCGCGGCGGGCGTCCTCGGGGGTGTCCGCGTTGGCGCGCACCTTGAGGCGGCGCACGGAGTCCGCGTGACGCACGATCCGGTCGACGGCGGCGACCAGCTCCGCCGACGCGTCGTCCTTCGCGATGGCGAGGGCGGCGTCGAGCCCGTCGGCGAAGTAGGTCGTCACGGGTGAGGGCACGACCGGCACGTCGCCGGCGAACACCTCACCGGTGGTGCCGTCGATCGCGATCACGTCGCCGCTGCGCAGCACGGTGCCGTTCACGCGCAGCTCGCGCGCGTTGGCGTCGATCTCCAGCTCCTCCGCACCCACGACGGCGGTGGTCCCCATGCCGCGGGCCACGACCGCGGCGTGGGAGGTCTTGCCGCCCCGCGCCGTCAGGATGCCCTCGGAGGCGATCATGCCGCCGAGGTCGTCCGGGTTGGTCTCGCGGCGCACCAGGATCACCTTGGCACCCTGGGCGGCGCGCTCCACCGCCTCGGCGGAGTCGAAGACGACCTCGCCGACCGCGGCGCCCGGGGAGGCCGCCATGCCCTTGGTGAGAAGAACCTTCTCCGCCTCGTCGTCGAACTGCGGGAACATCAGGGAGGTCAGCTGGGCTCCGGTGACGCGCTCGAGGGCCTCGTCCTCGTTGATCAGGCCCTCGTCGATGAGCTGGGTGGCCACCCGGAACGCTGCGCCCGCGGTGCGCTTGCCCACACGGGTCTGGAGGAGCCAGAGCCGGCCGCTCTCGATGGTGAACTCGATGTCGCACAGGTCGCGGTAGTGGTTCTCGAGGCGGGACATGGCGTCGCGGAGGTTCCGGTAGCTGGGGGTGTCGATGTCCTCCAGGTCCGCGAGCGAGAGGGTGTTGCGGATGCCGGCGACGACGTCCTCGCCCTGGGCGTTGACCAGGTAGTCGCCGTACACGCCGGAGTGGCCGGTGGAGGGGTCGCGGGTGAAGCACACGCCGGTCCCGGAGGTGTCGCCGAGGTTGCCGAACACCATGGTCTGGACGTTCACCGCGGTGCCGAGCTCGTTGGAGATCTTCTCCCGCCGGCGGTAGATGACCGCGCGCTCGGTGTTCCACGAGTTGAACACGGCCTCGATCGCGAGGTCGAGCTGCTTGCGGGTGTCCTGCGGGAAGTCGGCGCCGGTCTGCTCGCGCACGATCTGCTTGAACTCGGTGACGAGCTCCTTGAGGTCCTCGGCCGTGAGCTCGGGGTCGGTCCTGACGCCACGCTCGGCCTTCTTGGCGTCGAGCGCCTCGGAGAAGAGCTCACCGTCCACATCGAGCACGGTCTTGGAGAACATCTGGATGAGGCGGCGGTAGGAGTCCCACGCGAAGCGCTCGTTGTTGGCGAAGCGCGCCAGGCCCTCGACCGACTCGTCGTTCAGCCCGATGTTGAGGACCGTGTCCATCATGCCGGGCATCGAGAACTTCGCGCCGGAGCGCACCGAGAACAGCAGCGGCTCGGCCGGGTCCCCGAAGGTACGGCCGATGACGCCCTGCACGTCCTCCAGGGCGGCGGTCACCTGGCCGGGAAGCTCCGCGGGAACCTCGCCGTGCTTCATGTACCAGCGGCAGGCGTCGGTGGTGATGGTGAAGCCGGGCGGGACGGGGAGGCCGATGTTGGTCATCTCGGCAAGGTTCGCGCCCTTGCCTCCCAACAGGTCCTTCTGGTCCTTGTCACCCTCGCTGAACTTGTAGACGTACTTGGTCATCTGTCGGCCTTTCGAGCTCTCATCGGTGCGACGTTGCATACCCACCCAGACTACCGTGGATGGCTGCCACGCCCCCAAAGCGGACGACGAGGGGCCCCCGTGACGCCGAGGCTCAGCCGATCGCGGAACCCTTCCGCTCGTCGTGGCCGCCGCCCTCCGCGACGGGCTCGGGCTCGCCGCCCCCGAACATCGCGTGGATGTCGGCGTCCGGATCGGCGCTCTCCGAGGAGTCGTGGTGCCCCTCGTCCGCGGGGGCGATCACGTGGTCCTTGGGCACGCCCCGGAAGGTGAACTCCCCGAGCAGGCCCTCCCCCTCCGCGTCCACGATGACCTTCTGACCGGACCTGATCTCGCCGAACAGGATCTTCTCGGACAGCGAGTCCTCGATGCTGCGCTGGATGGCGCGGCGCAACGGCCGGGCGCCGAGCACCGGGTCGTACCCGCGGTCCGCGAGCAGCGCCTTGGCGGCCGGGGTGAGCTCGATGGACATGTCCCGGTCCTTCAGGCGGATGGCCAGCTTCGCGATCATGAGGTCCACGATCTGGAGGATCTCCGCGCGCGAGAGCTGCGGGAACACCACCACCTCGTCCACGCGGTTCAGGAACTCCGGCCGGAACTGCTGCTTGAGCTCCTCGTTGACCTTTGCCTTCATCCGCTGGTAGTCCGAGGCGAGCTCACCGCCGGCCTGGAAGCCGGTGAGGAGACCCTTCGCGATGTCCTTGGTGCCGAGGTTGGTGGTCATGATGATGATCGTGTTCTTGAAGTCCACCACGCGGCCCTGCGAGTCGGTCAGGCGGCCGTCCTCCAGGATCTGGAGCAGGGAGTTGAACACGTCGGGGTGGGCCTTCTCCACCTCGTCGAAGAGCACCACGGAGAACGGCCGGCGGCGCACCTTCTCGGTGAGCTGCCCGCCCTCGTCGTACCCGACGTAGCCGGGGGGAGAACCGAACAGCCGCGAGACGGTGTGCTTCTCGCCGAACTCGGACATGTCGAGCTGGATGAGCGCGTCCTCGTCCCCGAAGAGGAACTCGGCGAGCGCGCGGGCGAGTTCGGTCTTGCCGACTCCGGTGGGGCCGGCGAAGATGAACGACCCACCGGGACGCCGCGGGTCCTTGAGGCCGGCGCGGGTGCGGCGGATGGCCTGCGAGAGCGCCTTGATGGCCTCCTCCTGGCCCACCACGCGCTTGTGCAGCCCGTCCTCCATCTTCAGGAGCTTGGTGGACTCCTCCTCGGTGAGCTTGATGACCGGGATGCCCGTGGACATCGCGAGCACCTCGGCGATGAGCTCCTCGTTGACCTCCGAGACGGTGTCGAGGTCCCCCGTCTTCCAGGCACGCTCCTTCTCACCGCGCTCGTGGGAGAGCCGGGCCTCCTCATCGCGCAGCCGGGCGGCGCGCTCGAAGTCCTGGTCGTCGATCGCGGACTCCTTCTCGCGCTTCACCTCGGCGATGCGCTCGTCGATCTCCCGCAGGTCCGGCGGCGCGGTCATGCGGCGGATGCGCAGGCGGGCGCCGGCCTCGTCGATCAGGTCGATGGCCTTGTCCGGCAGGTGCCGGTCGGAGACGTACCGGTCGGCGAGGGTGGCGGCGGCCACGAGGGCGTCGTCGGTGATGGAGACGCGGTGGTGCGCCTCGTAGCGGTCCCGCAGGCCCTTGAGGATCTCGATGGTGTGGGCGAGCGTGGGCTCGGCCACCTGGATCGGCTGGAAGCGGCGCTCGAGCGCGGCGTCCTTCTCGATGTGCTTGCGGTACTCGTCGAGCGTGGTGGCCCCGATGGTCTGGAGCTCGCCGCGCGCCAGCATGGGCTTCAGGATGGAGGCCGCGTCGATCGCGCCCTCGGCGGCGCCGGCACCCACGAGGGTGTGGATCTCGTCGATGAACAGCACGATGTCCCCGCGGGTGCGGATCTCCTTCAGCACCTTCTTGAGGCGCTCCTCGAAGTCACCGCGGTACCGGGACCCGGCCACCAGCGAACCGAGGTCCAGGGTGTAGAGCTGCTTGTCGGTCAGCGTCTGCGGCACGTCCCCACGGACGATGTCCTGCGCGAGGCCCTCCACCACGGCGGTCTTCCCGACCCCCGGCTCGCCGATCAGCACGGGGTTGTTCTTGGTGCGGCGGGAGAGCACCTGCATGACCCGCTCGATCTCCTTCTCGCGCCCGATGACCGGGTCGAGCT
>ERZ1645187.1609-NODE-1609-length-20598-cov-75.421750_pt1 | contig 20598 bp, 7 predicted proteins | sample MGYA00575352_ERZ1645187 | MGnify/ENA primary metagenome ERZ1645187 (study PRJEB40837, sample SAMN11349314) | freshwater sediment metagenome | isolation source: river sediment | host: Sediment | place: India: Wazaribad , New Delhi | collected 2017-02-21 ... | reverse complement strand
CGGTCTTGAAAACCGCCGTGGGCGCAAGTCCACCGTGGGTTCGAATCCCACCCCGTCCGCCAATCCGCTCGCCCTCTGCCGCGATCCGAGGGCCACGGGATCCTCCGATGTGACGAACGGCGGCGGAGACCTCGTGCCGGTCCGATCGACGCGGCGGCAGTGGGGCGCCGTCCGCGCCCCGGCCCGCACCGCGTTCCCGCGCCGCTCACCCCTCGGCGTGTCGCCGTCCGGTCTCGGGGAGCGTGATGCGGACCGACAGGCCGGTCGGTTCTCGGCGCCGGGCTTCGGCGGTCCCGCCGTGCATCCGAGCCACCTTGTCGACGATCGCCAGTCCGAGTCCGCTGCCCGACGCGGCCGTGCGACCGCGCCGAAAGCGCTCGAACATGCGTTGCTCCTCGCCTTCCGGGATGCCCGGACCGTCGTCGAGGACCTCGATCGATGCCCCGTCGCCGCAGCGGGCGAGCCGGATGGAGATCCCGCCTCCGGCGGGCGCGAACTTCGCCGCGTTCTCCAGCAGGTTGCGGACTGCCACTCGCACCGCCGCCTCGTTGCCGACGAGGTCGACGCCCGGCTCGATCTCGGCCTCGAAGGAGATGCCGCGGGCGATCGCCGTCGGGGCCTCGTCCCGCGCCACCTCCTCGACCGCGCGCGACAGATCGAAGGGCACGAACACCTCGTCCGGCGACGACAGTCGGGCGATCTCGAGGAGGCGGTCGATGACGCCGGCCGCCCGGTCGACTGCGGCGACGAGCTGCGCGAGATCCTCGGCATGTTCCGGATCGGTGCGGAGCCGCCGTTCGACGAGCTGCGCCCGCGCCTTGAGCGCTGCCAGCGGCGTCCTCAGCTCGTGGGCGGCGTTGTCGGAGAACTCACGTTCGCGGTCGAAGGCGGCGGCGAGGCAAGCGAACAGCCGATTCAGCGCCTCGACCATCGGTGCCACCTCGCTCGGCAACTCGGCGTCGGTGACCAGCGTCAGGTCGTCGGCGTGTCGTCGATCGAGCTGCGCCGAGAGCGCCTCGAGCGGCTGCAGCGCCCGCTTCACCTCCCGGCTGCCGATCAACATGACGGCGAGCGCGAGGAGCGCGGTGGGGACGGCGAGGGTGAGCACCATCTCGGCCGTCATCAGCAGGCGCCGATCGTACGGTTCGGCCAACTCGACCGAGATCGGCGGTTCGGCCCGTTCGGCGACGTGGATGCGCCAACGCCGACCGTCGACCATCAGATCGTGGAAGCCGGCCGGACGCAGACGTTCGACCTTCGGCATCCCGGCGGAGCGGGTGAGCTCGCCCTTGACCGACCAGATGCGGAATTCGCTCCGCCCCTCGACCACGTGAAGCGGGAAGATCTGCCCCGGAGCCTCGACCTCGCCGATGGAGTCGCCCTCCATCGCCTCGTGCGAGGCCAACAGCAGCAGGACGTCGGCGTTCTGTCGCATCTGCTCGTCGCGCTGGACCGAGATCGACGCGTAGGAGACGAAGGCTCCGACGACGACGACGACCAACACCGCCAGGACGAGCGGCAGCCGGAAGGCCCGGCGGGTGCGGGCACGCAGCGAATAATATCTCACGGCGCAGCGATCATGTAGCCGAGCCCCCGGACGGTGCGGATCAGCTCCTTGCCGATCTTGCGGCGCAGGCGCGACACGTAGACTTCGACCGTATTGCTCTCGATCTCACCGGTCCAGTGGTAGAGCCGCTCTTCGATCTGGTCCTTGGAGACGATTCGCCCACGGTTGGCGACCAGCACGTCGAGAACCCTGAGCTCCGTCGCCGACAGCGCCACCGGCACTCCGTCGACGGTCAACGTTCGTCCGGACCGGTCGTAGGTGAGCGGCCCGATGATCGTCAGCGGTGCCGGATGGCCGTGGAGGCGGCGAACGGCCGCCTGACACCGCGCTATCAACTCGTCGAAGTCGAACGGCTTGCCGACATAGTCGTCGGCGCCCTGCCGCAACCCCTCGACGCGATCCTGGGGTCGATCGAAGGCGGTCAGGACGATCACCGCGATGCTGCGCCCCGCTCGCCGGATCTCGCGCAGGAGATCCTGACCGGATCCGTCCGGGAGCGCGAAGTCGAGCAGAATCAGATCGTAATCGACCGTGTCGAGTGCCGCGCGCGCATCCGCCAGGGGGGCCGCGAGGTCGACGCGGAACACCCGCGACAGACCTTCGACCAAGGCCGCTCCCAGGATGGGGTCGTCCTCGACCACCAGAAGCAACGGCACCTCCTGCGTTCAGCCTGTTGTCAGCCTCGTGCTGTACCCGACCGGTACGAGTTTCCGTTTCGTGTCCGTCATCGGTCGTTCGCCCTCGACGTCGGAGTCATCTCACTCCGCCCCGAGGGTGTCAAACCGAACCCTGCGACGGCCCCGAGTGGGGGGGCGACCCTCTCCGCGCGCCTCGGGGGGCGAACGCGACGGACCGACCGAAGAGCGAGCGAGCAGGAGAATCCGATGCCGATCCCGACGAACAAGCTCTATCTCTCCACCGCGCTCACCAGTGGTTCGGCCGCTCGCATCCTGCCCAACGCCGCCGGCGACCTCGCGCCGCTCGATCCCTATTTCGCCACCGCTCCGTGGCTCGCCGCCGCCGGCGACATGAACGGCGACGGTCTGCCGGACCTGATCTTCGGCGCCCCCGGCGACGACGACAAGGCGGTCGATGCCGGCCGCGTCTTCGTGCAGCTCGCCCCCGTGGTCGGCGGGACGACCGTCACGCTCGGCGACACGCTCAACGAGATGATCATCGACGGCATCTCCGCCGGCGATCGCACCGGCGCCGCTATCGGCTCGATCCAGGATCTCAACGGCGACGGCCGCGGCGACATCCTGATCGGCGCGCCGGGCACCGATGTGGGCGCCGCGACCGACGCGGGTGCGGCCTATGTCGTGTGGGGCAAGGTCTCGGGTGGCGTCGACCTCAACGATCCCTTCACCGGCGGCGGCAAGGGCTTCGTGATGAAGGGGCAGGCGGCGGGCGACGCCGCCGGCACCACCATCCGCGCCGTCACCGACCTCAACGGCGACGGCAAGGCCGACATCCTGGTCGGCGCCACCGGTAACGACGCCGGCGGAGCCGATGCCGGCGCGGTCTACGTCGTGTGGGGCAAGAGCAGCAGCGGCATCGTCGGTCTGTCGAACGTCGCGGCGGGAGCCGGCGGCTTCAAGATCATCGGCGACACCGCCGGCGACATGGCCGGCAGCGCCATCGGCAGCGTCGCCGACCTCGACGGCGACGGCAAGGCCGAGATTCTGGTCGGCACCGCCGCCAGCCAGATCGGCGGCACCGACTCGGGCGCGGTCTACGTCGTGTGGGGCAAGGGCACCGGCACGGCAGTCGACCTGACCGCGGTGGCCGGCGGAGCCGGCGGCTTCGTCATCAAGGGGGCGGACTTCGACGGCGCCGGCGCCGCGGTCTCCGGCCTCGGCGACGTGAACGGCGACGGCAAGGCCGACATCCTGATCGGCGCCCCCGGCTCCGACAGCGCCTATGTCGTCTTCGGCAAGGCCGACGGCACGGCGGTCGATCTCAACGATGTCCGCGCCGGGATCGGCGGCTTCCAGATCCTCGCCGCCAACCCCGGTGACCTCGTCGGCCTGTCGGTCACCGGCGGCGTCGACCTCAACCACGACGGCATCGGCGACATCGTCCTCGGCACCCCGCACGACGGCGAGGGCGGCGTCGACGCCGGCGCGGTCTATGCGGTTTGGGGCGGCGGCCATTCGACCGTCGATCTCGCCCTGGTCGCGGAGAGCATGGGCGGCGCCAAGATCGTCGGCGACGCCGGCAGCCTCACCGGCGCCAGCGTCTCGATCACCGCCGACCTGAACGGCGACGGCACCGCCGACCTGATGATCGGCGCGCCGGGGGTCGGCGAATCCGCCTGGGTCCTGCAGACCCCCGCCACCTGGCAGCCCGACACCAACGTCTACGGCACCAACGGCGACGACCTGATCGGCCCGGGCTATGGAGGCACCCACCTCGTCGGCGAAGGCGCCGACAACATCGTCGCGATGAGCGGCGCCGACACCATCGATACGGCCGGCGGCAACGACACGATCGACGGCGGTGCGGGTGACGACCTGATGGCCGGCGGCACCGGCGACGACACCTACTACGTCGACTCCCTCGGCGACGTGGTCGTCGAGAACCCCGGCGCCGGCGCCGACACCGTGATCGCGACGGTCGACCACGTGCTCGCGGCCGATGTCGAGACCCTCGTCCTCTCGGGCTGGGGCCTCTCCGGCACCGGCAACGCCCTCGCCAACACCATCACCGGCACCGACGGATCCGATCGGCTCGACGGCGGCGTCGGCGCCGACACCCTGATCGGCGGCCTCGGCGACGACGACTATGTCGTCGATGAGGCCGACGACGTGGTCGTGGAAGCGGCCGGCGGCGGTATCGACACCGTCCATGCGTCCGTCGGTCTGACTCTCGGAGCGGAACTCGAGAATCTGGTGCTGACCGGCACGGGGCTCTCCGGCACCGGCAACGCTCTCGCCAACACCATCACCGGCAGCGACGGAGCGGACCGCCTCGACGGCGGCGCCGGCGCCGACCACCTGATCGGCGGCCTCGGCGACGACGTCTATGTGGTCGACTCCACCACCGACATGGTGAGCGAAGCCGCCGCCGGCGGCATCGACACGATCGAGGCGTCGGTGAACCTCACCCTCGCGGCCCAGGTCGAGAACCTCGTGCTCACCGGCGCGGCCCGGATGGGCACCGGCAATACCCTCGCCAACACCATCACCGGCACCTCCGGCGCCGACACGCTCGACGGCGCGGCCGGCGCCGACACCCTCGTCGGCGGAGCGGGTGACGACACCTACCGGGTGGACGACCTCGGCGACGTGATCGTCGAGGCGCTCGGCGAAGGCGTCGACACCGTCGTCGCTTCGATCGACTACACGCTCGGCGACGGCGCGATCGAGAACCTGACGCTGACGGGTGCGGCCCGCCGGGGCACCGGCAACGGCGGCGACAACGTCATCACCGGCACCACCGGTTCCGACACGCTGGACGGCGGTGCCGGCATCGACACGTTGGTCGGCGGCTCCGGCGACGACACCTATCTGGTCGACACCACCACCGACACGCTGGTCGAAGTCGCCGGCGGCGGCAGCGACACCGTCGTCGCCTCGGTCGACTACACGCTCGCCGCAGGATCCTTCGTCGAGAACCTCACCCTCGGCGGCTCCGCCCACCACGGCATCGGCAACGACGGCGACAACCGCCTGACCGGCGGCGACGGCGCGGATACGCTTGAGGGCGGGTTCGGCAACGACACGCTGGACGGCGCGGCCGGCGCCGACACCATGATCGGCGGCGACGGCGACGACACCTACTACGTCCGCGATGCGGGCGACGTCGTGGTCGAGACCGCGACGGGCGGCAACGACACGGTGGTGGTCGACAGCGATTGGACGCTCGGCGACAACATCGAGAACGTCCGTCTGGTCGGCACCGCGCATGCGCTCACCGGCAACGCCGCCGCCAACACCCTGACCGGCGACACCGGCGACGACACGCTCGACGGCGGCGACGGCGACGACATCGAGATCGGCGGCGACGGTGACGATCGCCTGATCTCCGGATCCGGCCGCGACGTGTTGGCCGGCGGTGCCGGCGACGACGTCTACGAGATCCACGGCGGCTCGGCCCACATCGAGGACTTCCAGGGCCATGACACGATCGACGCCAGCGAGGCGCTCGGCGACAGCCACATCGACCTCTCCGGCGACACCGTGACGGAGATCGAAAACGAGATCTGCGACTTCGGCACCGGCGGCACCATCACCGGCTCGCTCAACGTCCAGTTCCTGCAGGATCTGACGGGCAGCTTCGGCGACGACATCGCCAACGTCCGCACCCTGGTGCCGCAGATCGTCACGGCACTGCAGTCCGTCCAGGGTGGCGCCGCCTTCGGCGTCTCGACCTTCCGCGACAAGGCCTACGGATCGTTCGGTGGGGCGGGCGACTGGGTCTATCAGACGGCTCTCTCGGTGGGGAACTCGCCGACTGCGCTGACCGCCGCCTATTCCGGCTTCGTCGCGTCGGGCGGCGCCGATCTTCCCGAGTCGCAACTCGAGGCGTTGATGCAGGTCGGCCTCAGGGCCGGCGGCGAGGTCGGCTTCCAGACCAACGCGGCGCGCTTCGCCGTCGTCTTCACCGATGCGTCCTTCCACACCGCCGCCGACGGTCAGGCGGCCGGGCTCGCCACCGCCAACAACGGCGACGCGATCCTCGACGGCAACGGCATTGGTGAGAACTATCCGGTCGTCGGTCAGGTCCGCGCCGCGCTCGAAGCCGCCAACGTCATCCCGATCTTCGCGGTGACGGCGGGGCTCGAGACCACCTATCAGGGTCTGGTCGGCGACCTCGGCCGTGGTGCCGTGGTGACGCTCTCCGCCAACAGCTCCAACATCGTCACCGCCATCACCACCGGCCTCACCACCGCCACCACCACCCACATCGCCGCGGCGATCGGCGGCGCCGGCAACGACACGCTGATCGGCAACGTCGGGGCCAACGAACTCACGGGCAACGACGGTGCCGACACGCTCACCGGCGCCATGGGCGACGATGTCCTGCACGGCGGCGCGGGGGTCGACACGGCCGTCTTCGGCGGCACCCTCGCCGATCACACGATCACCACCAACGCCGACGGCTCGGTGACCGTCACCGACCTGCGCGCCGGCGGCGACGGCAGCGACCGGCTCGACGGCATCGAGTTCCTGCGTTTCGGCACCGCCACCTACACCGTCGACGGCGTCGCGGTCGCTGCGCCGACCGCGGTGAACGACACCGTCGTCGGCCTCGTCGAGGCGACGGCCTTCGCCCCGGGTATCGCGTCCGCCACCGGCAACGTCCTCGCCGACGACGTCGTGACGGCCGGCCCGGCGGTGGTCTCCGCCGCCCATGCCGGCACTGCCGGCGCCTTCGTCGCGGTCGGCGCCACCACGGTCCTCGACGGCGTCTACGGAACGCTGACCATCTCGGCGGACGGCTCCTACACCTATGCCCTCGACGATACGCGCGCGGCGACCGATGCGCTCACCACCGGCGAGGTGGCGGTCGACACCTTCACCTACCGCCTGACCGACGTCCTCGGCCTCTCTGCCGAAGCTCGGATCGACGTCTCGATCGGCGGCGCCGACGACGTGCCGTCGACCGTGGTGACGACGACCGCCGACCGCCTGTTGGTCACCACCGGCAACGCCTCGGACATCGACGCCGCGCTGCTCCTCGGCAACGACACCGTCACCAACGGCGAGACGTTGATGGTCACCGCCGTCACCAACATCGTCGGCGGCACCGTCGGGCTCGATGCCGGCCGCCTGGTCGTCACCGCGACCGGCGCTGGCGGCTTCGACTACACCGCGACCGCGACCGGCGGCGCGACCGCGACCGGCCACGTCGACTTCGCCGCCGTATCGAACGCTGCGGCCTCCAACCGGATCACGGTTGCGGCGGGCTACACCGCATCGGACATCGTCGGCGGCGCCGGCAACGACACGCTGACCGGCAATGCCGGCGCCGATCGGCTCGTCGGTGCCGCCGGCAACGACACGATCGATGGCGGCGCCGGCGTCGACGTCCTCGTCGGCGGCCTTGGCAACGATGTCTTCGTCGTCGACGACGCATCGGACACCGTCGTCGAATACGTCGGCGAGGGAACCGACACGGTCAAGACCAGCCTCGCCGCCTACGCCCTGGCTGCCAACGTCGAGAATCTCGCCTCGACCGGAGCCGCCGCTTTCCATGGCGTCGGCAACGATCTCGTCAACCAGATCACCGGCGGCGTCGCTGGCGATACGCTCCAGGGCGGCGCGGGCAACGACGTCCTGCGCGGCGCCGCGGGCGACGACACCCTCCTCGGTGGCGACGGCAACGACAGCATCGACGGCGGCACCGGTGCGGACTGGTTCTACGGCGGCCTGGGCAACGACACGTTCGTATTCGACGACGCGGCCGACACCGTCGTCGAATACGCCGGTGAGGGGACCGACACGGTCAAGACCAGCCTCGCCGCCCATACCCTGGCTGCCAACGTCGAGAACCTCACCGCCACCGGAGCCGCCTCCTTCCACGGCGTCGGCAACGAGCTCGCCAATCTGATCACCGGCGCCGGCGCCGGCGACACGCTCGAGGGCGGGGCGGGCAACGACGTGCTGCGCGGCGCCGCGGGCGACGACGTGCTCTTCGGTGGCGACGGCAACGACAGCCTCGACGGCGGCACCGGTGCGGATTGGTTCTATGGTGGCCTCGGCAACGACACGTTCGTGTTCGCCGACGCGGCCGACACCGTCGTCGAATACGCCGGCGAGGGCACGGACACGGTCAAGACCAGCCTCGCCACCCACACGCTGGAGGCGAACGTCGAGAACCTCACCGCGACCGGAACCGCGGCCTTCCACGGCGTCGGCAACGAGCTCGCCAACCAGATCACCGGCGGCGGCGCCGGCGACACGCTGGAGGGCGGCGCGGGCAACGACACTCTGCGGGGCGCCGCGGGCGACGACGTCCTCCTCGGTGGCGACGGCAACGACAGGCTCGACGGGGGCGTCGGCGCCGACACCATGTCCGGCGGCCTCGGAGACGACGTCTACACGGTCGACGATCTCGGGGACTCGGTCATCGAAACCACCGGTGCGGGCATCGACACCGTCACCTCGACGATCGGCTTCACGCTCTCGGTGGACCTCGAGAAGCTCACCCTTTCCGGCACCGCGGCGATCGACGGCACCGGCAACGCCTCGGCCAACAGCCTCACCGGCAACGCGGCCGACAACCACCTGATCGGTCTCGCCGGCAACGACACACTCTCGGGCGGAGCGGGCGACGACGTTCTGGCGGGCGGCTTCGGCGCCGACTCGCTGATCGGTGGGGCGGGAGCGGACACGTTCTACTTCGATGTCTTCGAGACCGCGGCGAACAGGGACGCGATCAGGGACTTCGAGCACACGATCGATCACGTCGCGATCGACCGCGGGGCGTTCTCGGCCTTCGCCTTCGACCCCGCTGGCGCCCTCGATCCGCTCGCCTTGGCCTTTGGGGCGGCCGCCACGACCAGTGCCGAGCACCTCGTCTACAACGCCTCGACCGGAGGCCTCTTCTACGATGCAGACGGCGTCGGGGGTGCCGCGCAGGTTCAGATCGCGGTCTTCACGACGAAGCCGGTGCTCGATGCGTGGGACTTCCTGTTGGTCTGACGCGAATCGATCGAGACGGCGTCCGACCCGATCCGGCGGCCGCCTCGATCCGTCCGTCCGGCCGGTGTCGACGGCTTCGCCGGACCCGTCGCCGTCTCATGACACCCGTCGATCCGCCTGTTACCGTGTTTCATTGCGCGTGATTGCAGGAGCGCGACGGCGATGACTGTCGGATTGAAGCGGGCATCGATCATCGGCATCTTTGCGGCGTCGTGGTCGGCGGTTCTCCTGTCTACGCCTCCGCTGGCCCAGGCGGCGGAGCCTTCACGACCGGGCGAGGTCTTCCGCGACTGCGCGGACGTCTGTCCGGAGATGGTCGTCGTCCCGGCGGGCGCCTTCACCATGGGCTCGAACGAGCGCATCGAGGCGCCGCCGCGGCTCGTCACCATCGCGGCGCCCTTTGCGGTCGGCCGCTTCGAGGTGAGCTTCGCCGAGTGGGACGCCTGCGTCGCCGCCAAGGCCTGCCCGAACACCCCGACGGCACGGTGGGGCAGGGGAGCCCAACCGGTGGTGAGTGTCTCCTGGGACGAGAGCAGGCACTACCTCGCTTGGCTCTCGCGCAGGACCGGCAAGGCCTACCGCCTGCTCACCGAGGCGGAATGGGAGTATGCGGCGCGCGCCGGCAGCCGGACGGCCTATGCCTGGGGCGACGATGTCGGCGCCGGCAGGGCCAATTGCGAGGGCTGCGGCAGCCGCTGGGACGGCAAGCAGCCCGCGCCGGTCGGGTCGTTCCCGCCCAACGCCTTCGGCCTGCACGACATGCACGGCAACGTCTGGGAATGGGTCGAGGACTGCTGGGTCGACGGCTTCGAGGGCGCGCCGAGCGACGGCCGCGCCCGCACCGCCGATTGCCCCGACCCGGATGAGCGCGTCCAGCGCGGCGGCGCCTTCCTCCACCCGCCGGCCGCCCTCAGAGCCTCGGTGCGCAACAACTACACCCGTGACGCCCGCGCCAACGGCGTCGGCTTCCGCCTCGCCCGGTCGCTGCGCTGAACGGAGGCGTTCGGGGCCGCGATCTGCCATCCGCCGCGGCCCCGAACCCGGACCGCCTCACGCCGGGATCAGCCCCCGACGCTTGCGGCTCTCCAGCTCCTGGCTCTTGAACTGGTCGAAGCGGGGCAGGAACTTGTCCCATTCGATGATGTGGGCGTCGATCTCCGGCCCGTCGACGCAGGCGTGCTTGCGCACCGGCTTGCCGGCGAGGATCACCGGCACCATGCAGGCGCCGCACATGCCGGTGGCATCGACCATGATCGAGTTGAGGCTGGCGATGGTCCTCACCCCATAGGGTCGCGTCAGTTCGGCGACCGCCTTCATCATCAGCGGCGGTCCGATGGTCACCACCTCGGCGATCGGCCGCTTCGCCTCGAGCATCTCGCCGAGCGGTCCGGTGACGAAGCCGCCGTAGCCGAAGCTGCCGTCGTTGGTGGCGTAGACGAGATCGAGGAGATCGCCGAACTCGGCCTTCAGCCGGCCGAGCTTCTCGTCCTCGCCGGTCCAGAACATCAGGTCCTTGGAGCGGAAGCCGGAGATCAGGGTCACGTGGTTGCCCATGCGGAGATGTTCGCGGGCGATCGGATAGACCGGCGGCAGACCGACGCCGCCAGCGGTGAAGACCACCGTCTCGCCGGGGGCGGAGGGGTGTACTTCGCTCGGCCGGCCGAGCGGCCCGGCGATGCCGGTGAAGGCGTCGCCGACGGCCATGCGGTTGATCAGCGTCGAGGAGGTGCCCATCGCCTGGATCACCAGGGTGATGGTGCCGGCCTTCGCGTCCCAGTCGGCGAGCGTCAGCGGGATCAGCTCGCCCTCATCCCAGCCGAGCACCCGGACGAACTGCCCGGCGCGGGCCGAACGCGCCACCAGCGGCGCGCGAACGACGAACTCGACGATGCCCTGCGACAGTTCGATCTTCTCGACGATCCGCGCCGGCTCCTGGCCGAGGTCGGTGTAGCGCGCAGCTCTCGCCACCCGCTCGCGGGTCTCTTCCGGGCCGAAGGGGATGACGCCGAGGATCTCGCGCGCCGCCGCCTGTCCGTCGCCGGCGGCGCGGATGGCGGTCGAACCGCCGCGCGTCGCGTCGCCACCGGAGAAGACGCCGTCGATCGAGGTCTCCTGCGAGCCCTGATGGAGCGAGATGGTACCCCATTTGGTGGTCTCGAGCGTCGGCTCGGCGTCCTTGACGATCGGGTTCGGATCGTTGCCGAGCGCCATGATGGCGAGGTCGACCGGCTCGATCCGCGTCTCGCCCGAGGGCTTGGGGCTGCGCCGACCGGAGGCGTCGGGGGCGCCGAGGTCCATCAGGTCGAGCACGGCGTGGGTGAGCACGTGGCGCTTGTCGTCGCCGACGAATTCGCGCGGCGCCGAGAGCTCGGCGAGGGCGATGCCTTCCTCCAGCGCGTGGTGCAACTCCTCGACGCGGGCCGGCATCTCGGCGCGGGTGCGGCGATAGACGATGGTCACTCGGCCGCCGAGGCGGCGAGCGGTGCGGGCCGCGTCCATCGCGGTGTTGCCGCCGCCGATCACCATGATCGACTTGCCGCGGACGGCGGGGAGGGGGGTCTCGAAGCCGTCGCGATGGCCCTGCATCAGGTTGACGCGGGTGAGGAACTCGTTGGCCGACATCACCCCGTTGAGGTGCTCGCCCGGTACGTTCATGAAGCGCGGCAGGCCGGCGCCCGTGCCGACGAACACCCGCCAGAAGCCGGCCTCCTTGAGATCGGCGATGGTGGCGGTCTTGCCGACGACGAAGTTGCGGACGAAGCGTCCGCCGAGCCGCTCGATCTTGCCGACCACGTCGGTGATCAGCGAATTGGGCAGGCGGAATTCCGGGATGCCGTAGCGCAGCACGCCGCCGAGGTCGTGGAAGGCCTCGAACACCGTGACGGGATGGCCTTCGGCCGCCAGCAGATAGGCGTTGATCAGCCCCGAGGGGCCGGAGCCGACCACCGCGATCGGCGGCTTGTCGGCCGCCGCCCAGGGGTCGTGCTCGAGCCTGCCCTCGGCCTCGCCGGCCCTGAGCAGCCGGTCGCGCTGCGGCAGATACCACTCCAGCTGACCGATCTCGATCGGCCGGGTGTTGATGGTGCAGACACCCTGGCACTGGAGCTCCTGCGGGCAGACCCGGCCGGTGACGTTGGGCAGCGGGTTGCTGCCCTGGATCAGCCTCAGCGCCTCGTCGAAACGGCCGGTGCCGAGCAGGTTGAGCATCTCGGGGATGTGGATCTTGACCGGGCAGCCGCCCTCCGGCTCGCGCTTTCCCGCCTTGAGGACGCCGAGTTCGCACGGCCGATCGGAGCACTGCTTGTCGCGCAGCACCTCGAGCCAGACGAAGAGATCGACCTCTCGGGCGGTGTAGCCGAGGTTGACGTAGCCGAGGTAGCCCTGGTTGACGAGTTCGAAGTCGGTCGCCCGCTCCTCGGCGGGCCGGGTGTAGGGCGGGATGCCGTTGGTGCCCGGCCAGCCCTCGGAGAGGCCGGCGAAGAGCGGATAGCGATCGGAGAGGTGATGGTCGATCGCCTGGACGAAGCGCCGCTTGAACTTCAACGGCAGCGACCAGACGAAGCGTTGCAGCACCAGCGCCATGTCGTCGGCGGCGAGCAGCATCTTCCAGAAGGTGCGGATGAACGGCCCGCCCAGCGTCTCCTGGCGGAACTCCCAGGCGATCGCCTCGATGCCCTCGGCGATGAACATGTCGCGGAAGACCGTCGGGTCGGCGGTGAGCCGCCGACGCAGCAGGTCCATTTGCCGGTCGAACAACTGGTCGTCGTCGAGCGGCGCCACGAGATCCGCCGGCGGCGCGCCGGCCGTCGGCAGGCAGGGATGGAGATGGGGCAGGAGATCGGTCATTGGATGATCTCCGCGTCACAATTGGCGACCACCCGGGCGATCTTGGCCTTCAACTCCTCGGTGACGGCGACCCTGTCGACCGCGCCGGCGATGAGGTGGCCGACCTCCTTGGCGGTGCCGTCGACCATCACCGTGACCTTCTCGAAGAGTTCGGGAAGGTCCTGGTAGCAGGTCTTGCAGTTGGTGCACTTGGCCGCCGCGTCCGCGACCATCGAGACGATCCCGCCGCCGACGGCCGCAGCCGTCTGCGCCGGAGCCTCGGAAGCCGCGCCCGCCGCCGCGCCGAAGCCGGCGAAGCCGCCGCGCCCCGTCGGAGCGCCGGAGGAGGCCGCGAGTTCCGACATGGCCCGGGCGATGGTGTCGAGCGAGTTCTCCCGCTCGGCCGCCAGCCGGTCGTAGCGTGCCTTCAGCGCCGCCACCTCGCGATGGTGGTCGTCGTCCATCTCCTCGATCGTCAGGCCGGCGAGATACTGGAGCGTGCGCCAGTACTTCCGCCGCTCACAGACGAGGTGGACGATCGCCGGATCGACCGCAAGTTTGACTAAGCGGTTCTCCGCGTCGGTCGACCAGACGAAGGGCATCAGCCCCTCTCGCTTCGCCGGCTCGAGGTCGATGTAGACGTGGACGGGGACGGCCTCGACACCGTCGCCGACCGGATGGAAATGCTTCTTGAAGCGGCCCTCGGCGAGGGCGAAGTCGGCCGGGGTCAACGGCACTTCGAGGATCGCCGGTTTGCCGTCGGCGTCGACATGGGCGATCGAGCGGGTCGCCCAGTCCTTGTGCGGATCGGGGTTGCCGTCGAGCTGGAGCAGGTGCCGGGTGGTGGCCTGACGCGGGTCGTGGACGAAGACCGGGTTCATCCGGCTCTCGACCGCGAGGCGCGCATGGCCGGCCGCCGAAGCGTCGCCGATGCCGTGCTCGGCCTGACACGGCGTGTAGACGTCGAGCACCGCCGGGGCGTCGGTGTAGGTCAGCATCTCGACGACGTGCCTGAGGAAGTGTCCCTGCAACGCCGTCGACGACTGGACGACGAAGACGTCCGGATGGAACGAGGCGATGAGGCCGAGTTCCTTGCGCTCCTCCTGCTTGCCGTCGTGGGCCTTGCCGAAGCGCGACAGATCCGAGTCCTGGGCGGTGAAACTCGCCGTCGAGGCCTGACCGCCGGTGTTGGAATAGGCGCCGGTGTTGAGCACCACCACCTTGACCGGGGTCTTGGTGGCCATCAGCCGCGACAACGCGCCGAAGCCGATGTCGTAGGTCGCGCCGTCGCCGCCCATCGAGACCACGGTCGGCAGATGGAGGAGTTCGTCCGCCGTGAGCTTCGACCAGTCGAGGGTGCGCAGCTCAGCGTCGTGCTTCGCCGGATCATAGGCGTCGTCGAGTTCGAGCCGGGCGATGCGATCCGCCTTGATCGCGTCGATCGCATCGGCGACCAGGCCCTCGAACAGTCCCTTGGCGAGCGGGGGCGAGTCCTGGAACAGGCTGTTCACCCACGGGTCGGTGTAGGGGTTGAAGGGGAAGGTCGAGGCATAGACGCTGGAGCAGCCGGTGGCGTTGGCGATCACCGTACTCGCCGGTCCGTTGCCGCTCGGACCGCTCTCGATCAGATAGAGCCGCTTCTCCAGCGCCGCGACGGCGCCGTCGATGCGGGCCACACGAGCGGTGGCGCCGAGATCGGCGGCGAGCGCCGTCCGCTTCTCGGCGAGTCGCCGCAGCAGCTCCTCGAGGTCGCGGATCTGATGGCGGTTGCGGCTCTTGTGGAGGGCGTGGCTGGTCGCCATCACCTGACGGATGGCGGTGACCTCGCCGCAGCCGCGGCAGGCGCCGTGGCCGCCGGTCACCGCGTAGTAGTTGGCGTGATCGAGCATCAGCCGCTTGGTGTCGCCGTTCGCGCCGGTCGCCTCGTCGACGAAGCGCTGCGGCGTGTTGGGCAGATGGCCGAGCACCTCGAAGCGCGCCTGGAGATCGTCGACTAGCGCCGGCGTCTGGTCGCGGGCGACGAGCGCCCCCGGTCCGCAGATCTCGACGCATTCGAGGCAGCCGGAGCACTTCCACGGGTCGATGGTGGCCGAGAACAGCCCGCCCGATCCGGCCCGCGCCTTCTCGGCCGCGTCGAAGAACGGCCGGGTGCGGGCGACCGGGAAGGCGGCGAGCGCCGCCGCCGTCCGCTTCACCGTGTCGCGCAACGTCGGATCGTCGTCGCCGAGATCGGCCGCCGCCGCGAGGAAGATGTCGGCGAGTGCCGGCGTCTCCTTGGCGGTGCGATAGACGTCGCGCACCGCGTTGGCGAGATTGAAGACCTCGCCGCGCAGCGCCTCCTGCTGGGTCGCGGTGGCGCCGGAGCGGCCGAGCGCCGCCGAGATCAGATCGTGGATCTCGTGGACCGTGTTGGGGATCGCCGCGTCGGGGCAGACCAGCGCGCATTCGATGCAGCCGGTGCAGCGGTCGGCGACGAACTCCGGTACGGCGCGGCGGAAGAGGCCCTTGTCCTTCCAGGCGGCGCTCGCCGCCGGCATGAACAGGCCCGTCCCCGGCAGCACCGGTGCCTCGCCGATCGCGCCTTCGCGGAACGGCGCGGCGACCACGTCCTCATAATAGCCCTGGTCGAGGAACCCGGCCTCGCCGATGTGGCGGCCGCCGTGGCTGACGGTGGCCGAGACCGCGACGGTGCGCGCCGCCGCCCGCTCCGGCGCCGCGTCGAGCGCCACGAACTCGGGCGCGTCGTAGTCGACGCGGGTCGTCGCCGCGAGCCCGTCGCGGATGACCGCCATATTGCCCTCGACGATGGCGTCGCCCTTGCCGCCGAACTTCTTGGAGATCAGCGCCTCGATCTTGGCGAAGATCGCCTCGGACGACACGCCGCCGACCACCCGGTCGAGATGGCCGCAGACCGCGCCGATGAAGGCGATGCCCATCATCCGCGTCTCGAGATCCTGGGTCGGCGCATGGCGCTTTGCCACCTTGAAGGCGTCGACGACATAGAGCGCGATGCGGCGCTCGCGGATCGTCTTGCGGGCACGCGCCGGCAGGCTCGCCCAGGTATCGAGCGGCGAGACGTCGGACTGCAGCACGAAGGTGCCGCCCTCGCCGAGGCCCTTCAGCGGGTTGGTGTGGGAGAACACCTTGTGGTCGGGCGACAGCACGATCTCGACGTCCTCGAGCTCGGCGTTGGTGATCTTCACCGGCTCGGGCGACAGGGTGATGTAGTAGTTGGTCGGCGCGCCGCACTTCTCCGAGCCGTATTTCGGCGCCGCCTTGGAATGCAGGTCGAGGACGCCGGCGAGGATGTCGGTGAGCAGCTTGCCGGTGGCGATGGTGCCGTAGCCGCCGACCGAGTGGAAGCGGACGCGGAAGGCGCCCTCGGGCAGGAGATGCGGGTTGGGCCCGGTCTCCAGCGCCATCGTCCGCGTCTCGGGATAGGCCTCGGCCAGCCGCTCCTGCACGCCGGCGAGGCGCGGCGACGGCGTCTTGGCGAAGAAGGTCGAGCCGAGATAGACGAGCGGCGCCTGATCCTCCTTGTTCATCGCCGCGAAGGCGGCGACGAGGTGGCGCGGCTGGAGATCGTGAGCGCCGAGGCCGAAGATCGCCGTGGTGATGCGCGGCGACGCCTCGATCGGCGGGATGCCCGGATGGCGCGGCGCGGTCGCGTTCTCGCGCGCCCGGTGCAGCGCCTGGACGACCAGACCGGTGAGCGTCGTCGAATCCGCCCGCTCGAGCACGGTGACCGCCCGCTTGCCGGCGAGCGCCGCGACGATCTCGGCATCGGGGAAGGGCTGGAGCAGCTTGATCGACACGACGCCGACCTTTTCGCCCTTGGCCCTGAGATGGGCGGCGACCGCCTCGGCGTCGTCGGTGACCGAGCCGAGCCCGACCACCACCGTCTCGGCGTCGTCGCAGGCGTAGGTCATCACCGGCGCATAACGCCGTCCGGTGAGATCGCCGTATTCCGCCATCGCGTCGCGGACGAAGCGCGGCACGTCGGCGACGAAATGGGTGCGGTGGTCGACGCTGCCGGCCTGGAAGTCCGGCTGGTTCTGCACGCCGCCGGTGAGGCCGGGGTTGTGCGGATCGACCAGCGCCGGCACGCGCTGGCGGGTGCCCTTGGCATGGGCGTTGATCCACTGCCGCCGCCACTGTCCCTGCAGGATCTCCGGGACGAGGTCGCTGGTCTCGCCGACGAGCGCGCCGGTGTCGTCGGCCTCGATCGCGTCCGCCTTCGCCTCCAGCCGGGCGCGGAGCACGCTCGCCGCCTCGGCGGTGAAGTCGCCGCGATGCCGGTCGAGCCAGCGCTTCAGCTGGAACACCCGGCCCTTGCAACCGAACAGGATCTCCTGCGCCACCGTCGGCGCCTTCATCCGGCCGGCCGGATCACCGAGGAATTCACGCAACAGCGCGTCCTCCGGCATCCGCGCCTCGCTCAGCATGTGGCTGGTGGCGAAGCCGTCCATGGCGTTGGCGACCGGGATCAACGAATTCGCCGCCACCTTGTAGGAGATGGCGGCGAGATCGGCGGCCTCCTGCGGGTTCGATCCGAAGAGGATCGTGTAGCCGGCGGAGAGGAGCGCATAGACGTCGTCGTGCCCCGCCATGACGTTGAGCGAGTGGCGTGATACCACTCGCGCGGCTACGTGCAGGACGAAACCGCCGACCTTCTTGCCGACGGTGACATAGTGCGACTCGAGCCCGTAGAGGATGCCCTGGCTCGACGAGGCGTTGGAGACGTACTTGCCGCCCGTCAGGGCCGCCCCGAGCGCCCCCGACTGAGCGGAGTGCTCGCCCTCCGGTTCGAAGAAGAACGGGTGCTTGCCCCACAGGTTGACGCCGCCCGCGGCGCGGAAGGCCTCGTAGAGCTCCGAGATCTCGGTCGAGGGGGTGATCGGATAGCCGATCACGCCGCCGCAGACCTGAGACATGACCTGCGCAATGGCGCCGTTTCCATGGATGACGGTCGGAATCCCGGGATATCTGATGTTCATCTGGCGCGTCCATTCGCCCTGTCGACGGGCTCACGGACGCGCTGACCGCATTCGGGCCTCGATCGTGGAAACAGAATAGGTCTCTACGACCTTAGACGTAATTCGGTCGAACACGTGAATAGGTCTACCTACGGATTGTGCCGTGCACACATCTGTGCCGGCCCGCGGCGGTGGTTCTCTGGCATTGCAGCGCAGGAGACCTCCCCGCGGCGGCCCGTCGGGGCACGCGAATCGGGCGGTTCGCCGAACCCGGTGGACGACGAAACCCCGAGGCATCGGGTCCGATTGATTCCATCCCGGCCCGGCGTATTGTCGACGAAAGTCACACTGTCACAGAAGCTTCACGACACCAGAACAACCTCGGCCGCACCGCGCAACCGGGACACCCTCGAAAGGGAGGACATCATGCAGTCGATGAAGTCGGTATTCGTCGCGACGAGCCTCGTCGCGCTCTCGTCGGCGAGCGCCTTCGCCCAGACCGAGATCCAGTGGTGGCATGCCATGAGCGGCGCCAACGGCGACCGCATCGTCAAGATCGCCAACGACTTCAACGCGTCGCAGTCGGAGTTCAAGGTCGTCCCGACCTTCAAGGGTTCCTACGGCGACACCATGAACGCCGGCATCGCCGCCTTCCGCGCCGGCGGCGCACCGCACATCCTCCAGGTCTTCGAGGTCGGCACCGCCACCATGATGGCCGCCAAGGGCGCCATCAAGCCGGTCCATCAGCTGATGGCCGAGACCGGCGAGCCCTTCGACGCCAAGTCCTATCTGCCGGCGGTCACCGGCTACTACTCGACCGCCAAGGGCGACATGCTGTCCTTCCCGTTCAACTCCTCGACCGTGGTCATGTGGGTCAACCGCGACGCGCTGAAGAAGGCCGGCGTCGACAAGATCCCGGCGACCTGGCCGGAGACCTTCGCCGCCGCCGGCAAGCTCCGCGCCGCCGGCTTCGACAAGTGCGGCGTGTCCACCGCCTGGGTCACCTGGGTCAACATCGAGAACTTCACCGCCTGGCACAACCAGTCGCTCGCCACCAAGGCCAACGGCCTCGACGGCTTCGACACCGAGCTCGCCTTCAACAAGAGCCCGGCGGTGGTCAAGCACCTCGAGAATCTGGCGAAGTTCCAGCAGGAAAAGACCTACGACTACGGCGGCCGCACCAACGAGGGCGAGGGCCGCTTCACCTCGGGTGAATGCCCGCTGTTCCTGACCTCGTCGGCCTTCTACGGCAACGTCAAGGCCAACGCCAAGTTCGACTACACCGCCGCGCCGATGCCCTATTATCCGGACGTCGCCGGCGCCCCGCAGAACTCGATCATCGGCGGCGCCTCGCTGTGGGTGATGGGCGGCAAGCCGGCGGCCGAATACAAGGGCGTCGCCAAGTTCCTCGGCTACCTGTCGAAGCCCGAGGTGCAGGCGTGGTGGTCGCAGCAGACCGGCTATCTGCCGATCACCACCGCGGCCTACGAGTATTCGAAGAAGGAAGGCTTCTACGACAAGGTCCCGGCGGCCGAGGTGGCGATCAAGGAGATCACCAACAAGCCGCCGACCGAGAACTCGCGCGGCCTGCGCATCGGCAACCTCGCGCAGATGCGCGACGTCTGGGCCGAGGAGATCGAACAGGCGCTGACCGGCAAGAAGACGGCCCAGGCCGCTCTCGACGCCGCCGTCGAACGCGGCAACCAGATGCTGCGTCAGTTCGAGCGCACCGTGAAGTGATCGGGCGAGGGGAGGCGGGCGCGATCCCGCCTCTCCCGTCTCGCGCTCTCCGGCGGGCGCGGCGCCCTGCCGCGCCCCCGCTGCCAGGCTCACCGGCGTTCGGCCGCCGAACGCCTGCCACCGCATCCCTCCCGCTCGGTCCCGTCCATGGAAAAGCGCTCGTACTTCGCCGGTCGGATGCTGCCCTATGCGCTGCTCGCGCCGCAGCTCCTGGTCACGATCGTCTTCTTCTACCTGCCGGCGGGGCAGGCGGTGTGGCAGTCGTTCCTGATCCAGGACGCCTTCGGCATCTCCACCGAATTCGTCTGGCTCGAGAACTACCAGATCCTGTTCCGCGACGCGGCCTACTATCAGGCGATGGGCGTCACCGCGGTCTTCTCGATCCTGGTGACGGTACTGGCTCTGTCGGCGTCGCTGCTACTCGCCGTCCAGGCCGACAAGAACCTGAAGGGGGCGGGGGTCTACAAGACGCTGCTGATCTGGCCCTACGCGGTGGCGCCGGTGGTCGCCGGCGTCCTCTGGCTCTTCATGTTCCAGCCCTCGCTCGGCATGCTGGCGCAAGGCCTGCGCCGCTTCGGCGTCGACTGGAACCCCTACCTCAATCCCGACCACGCCCTGACGCTGGTGGTGCTGGCCGCCGCCTGGAAGCAGGTGAGCTACAACTTCCTGTTCTTCCTCGCCGGGCTCCAGGCGATCCCCAAGTCGTTGATCGAGGCGGCGGCGATCGACGGCGCCAGCCCGATGCGCCGCTTCTGGACCATCGTCTTCCCGCTCCTGTCGCCGACGGCCTTCTATCTGCTGACGGTGAACATCGTCTACGTCTTCTTCGACACCTTCGGCA
>ERZ1645187.1608-NODE-1608-length-20601-cov-40.349265_pt1 | contig 20601 bp, 17 predicted proteins | sample MGYA00575352_ERZ1645187 | MGnify/ENA primary metagenome ERZ1645187 (study PRJEB40837, sample SAMN11349314) | freshwater sediment metagenome | isolation source: river sediment | host: Sediment | place: India: Wazaribad , New Delhi | collected 2017-02-21 ... | reverse complement strand
GGCGACCCGCGATCTCGCCTCGGTGATGCTGCCCGACAGCGGCCACATCCAGGAGATCGAGGTCGAACAGCTGAACCGCCGCAACAGCCGGCGCGGCCGCGACGCGGTGACACCGATCTACACCGCCGACGACGCGGTGGCGGCGGTCGAGCACATCCGCGGCCTCGACTTCGAACACTGGCAGCAGGTCGCCGAAGGCATCCGCATCCGCTTCTGGAACGCCGGGCATCTCCTCGGCTCGGCCTCGGTCGAGATGGAGATCGACCGCCCAGAGCGGCCGCTGCGGCTGATCTTCTCCGGCGACATCGGGCCGAACGACAAGCTCCTCCAGCACGACCCCGTCGCCCCGACCGGCTGGGACCACGCGATCTGCGAGGCGACCTACGGCGACGTCGATCGCGAGGGCGTCGACGACGCCCGCCGCCGCGCCGCGCTGAAGGCCGAGGTCCGCGCCGCCGAACGGCCCGACGGCGTGTTGCTGGTGCCGTCCTTCGCCGTCGAACGAACCCAGGAACTGCTCGCCGATCTGGTCCTGTTGATGGAAAAGGGCGAGATCGCGACGACGCCGATCTTCATCGACAGCCCGCTCGCCGGCCGCGCCAGTCGCGTCTTCGCCGAGCACGCCCGCACCCTCGACAACGGCGACCTGCTCACCCGGGCGATGCGGGCGAAGAACGTCCGCTTCACCGAGAGCGTCGAACAGTCGAAGGCGCTCGATCGCCAGCACGGCTTCCACATCGTCATCGCCGCCAGCGGCATGTGCGAGGCCGGCCGCATCCGTCATCGCCTGAAGAACTGGCTGTGGCGCGAGGAGGCGACGGTGCTGCTGGTCGGCTATCAGGCCGCCGGCACCCTCGGCCGCATCCTGCTCGAGGGGGCGAGCACCGTCCGCATCCAGGGCGACGAGGTGAAGGTGCGCGCTCGGATCCGCATGCTCGATCTCTACAGCGGCCACGCCGACGGCCCCGAACTCGCCGAGTGGCTGAAGCATCGCCGGCCGATCGGCGGTGAGATCTTCCTCGTCCATGGCGAAGAGGCGGCGCTCACCGGTCTCGCGGCACGCGCCAGCGCCTTCCACCCGGCCGAGCGCATCGTCGTCCCGCGCCTCGACGCTGCCTGGGAACTCGCCCCCGACGGCGCCCGGCCGATCGACGAGGGTCGCTTCACCCCGCGCATCGACCCGGCGCGCGCCGGCCATCGCGACTGGCACAACGACTATCAGTCGCTGATGCTCGATCTCCAGGAGGCCCTTGCCGGAGCCGCCGACGACCGCGCCCGCGCCGTCGTCCTGCGCCGCATCCGCCGCGCCCTGGCGGAGTGAGGGGCGATACCTGCCCTCGGGACGGACTGTGGATCAGCCGTCCGTCACCGCCGCCATCACCGCGATCTGCGCTTCGAGCCAGTCCCAGAGATAGGGACCGAGGCTGCGATCGAGGTGGAGACGCAGGGTGTCGGACCGGTCGTGGCGGTAGAGCGTCGCGGCGAGGCCGGCGAAGACCACCGCGGCGGAGGGGCCGGCCTCGGCCAGCGGCAGGGTCGTCGCCCGGGCGACGATCGCCTCGGCGCCCGGCCCGGCGATCTCGAAGAGGGCGAGGCCGCCGTCGAGCGGGGTGACGGCGAAGCCGGCCGGATCCCAGCCCGCCGGCAGTACCGCCGGGTCGGCGCCGACGATCAGCATCCGGTCGCGCGCCTGGCGCACCGAATAGACCGCCCCGGCGGCGAGCCCGAGGGCGCCGACGCCCTGCGGATCGGCCCCGGCCCGCATCGCCGCGGCGGCGAGATCGCCACCAACGAGCCGCTGCGACAGGCCGACGATCTGCCGGACGGTCAGGCCGGGGGCTTCGATCCGCCGGGTCGCCGGATCGGGGAGCGGCGTCCATTTCGCATCAGGCGTCGGCATCGAGGCGACCTCCCTGCGGGTCGAAGGCACATGGCGCGGCGATCCGGGCGCGTCGGATCTTGCCCAGATGCTGCACCTCGATCGTCTCGCCGTGGCGGGCGCCGCCGCGTTCGATCAGGCCGAGGGCGATCGGCCGGCCGAGCGTCGGCGAGAAGGCGGAGGAGGTGACGTAGCCGAGCGAGCGCTTCTTGCCCGCCACCGTCTCGACCCCATGGGCGCCGGGGGCGAGCGGCGGCCCACCGTCGGTGACCTCCAGCCCGACGAACTGCTTGCGGTCGGGCCGCCGGGCCTCGTCCGAGAGGAGCGAGCGCTTGCCGATGAATTCGCCCGGCTTCTTGGCGAGCGGCGCCGTCATCCCGAGGTCCATCGGCAGGGTGAGGCCGTCGGTGTCCTTGCCGACGACGACGTAGCCCTTCTCGGCGCGCAGCACCATCAAGGCCTCGATGCCGATCGGCACCGCGTCGAGCGGCCGCCCGGCCTCGACGAGCCGCGCCCACAGCGCCGGGGCGCGATCGACCGGCAGAGTGATCTCGTAGGAGCGATCGCCGGTGAAGCTCACCCGCGTCACCCGCATCGCCGTGCCCTCGAAGCGCCCGGCGCTCCACGCCATGTGCGGCAGCGCCCGATCGTCGAGATCGACCTCGAGGCCGGCGGCGACGAGGAGGCGCTTCGACAGCGGTCCCGAGACGGTGAGGGTGGCGAAGGCCGCGGTGGCGTCGTGGACGAAGAGGCGGGCGCGATCGAAGCGATCCTGCCGCCATTCCTCGAGCACCCCACGGATCGCCGCGACGTGCGACGACGAGCAGGAGACGACGAAGCGGGTCTCGTCGATCCGCACCAGCACGCCGTCGTCGAGCACCACACCGGATTCGGCAAGCACGAAGCCGTAGCGGCAGCGCCCCGGCTTCAGCGTCGACATGGTGTTGTAATAGACGAAGTCGAGGAACTCGGCCGCCTGTGGTCCGATCACCTCGATCTTGCCGAGCGGCGAGCCGTCGAAGAGCGCCGCCGTCCGGCGCGCCTGTCGCGCCTCGCGGCGCACCGCCGCCGCTTCCGCCTCGTCGCCGTACCATGCCGGGCGCAGCCAACCGCCGTATTCGCGGAACTGCGCCCCGGCGGCGCGATGCTGGTTCTCCAGCACCAGCCGGCGCGGCGGGTTCATCAGCGGGCCGGACCGCAGCCCGGCGAAGGAGGCGAGCGGCACCGGCGCGAAGGGCGGCCGGTAGGTGGTGGTGCCGGTCGCGGGGATCGAGCGGCCGGTGATCGCCGCCATCAGGGCGAGGGCCGGCAGGTTCGAGGTGCGACCCTGGTCGGTCGCCATGCCGAGGGTGGTGTAGCGCTTCAGGTGCTCGACCGAGACATAGGCCTCGCGCGCCGCCACCTCGACGTCCTTGGCGGTGACGTCGTGCTGCAGGTCGATCCACACCCGCCCCGCCATGCCGGGCTTGGGGAAGGCGTCGACGATCTCGTATGGGGCGGCGAGCGGCGGGCCGATCTCGGGCCGCCGCGCCGGGGCGATGCCGAGCTTCAACAGCGCGTCGCGGGTGCTCGCCAGCACCTCGGCGAGGTCGAAGTGGCCGGCGGCGGCGCCGACGACGCTGATCCCCTCGACCGGGGCGCCGGGCAGGAAGGCGAGACGGCGATCGTCCCAAACCGGTTTGCCGCGCGCCTGGGCGTAGAGTTGCAGCGTCGGCGAGAAGCCGCCGGAGACCAGCACCGCGTCGGCGGGAAGCCGGGCGCCGTCGTCGAGCACCACCTCGGTGACGGCCTTGCGCCCCTTCGCCGCGACGATGCGGCGTCCGGCGAGGGTACGCACCCCCTTCGCGGCGGTGACCCGATCGCGCGCGTCGACCAACACCACGTCGAGCCCGACCGCGACGAAGGCCGAGGCCGCCTCGTGGGCGAGACCGTTGTTGGTGGCGACGACGATGCGGCGGCCGGGCGCGATGCCCCAACGCCTGAGATGGGCGAGCGCGGCTTCCGCCGAGCGGATGCCCGGCAGGTCGTTGTTCGCGAAGGGCAGCGGCCGCTCGATCGCGCCGGTCGCCAGAATCAGATGCTTCGGCCGCACCCGCCACAGGCGGTCGATACCACTGGTACCGCGCTGCGACAGCGCCACTAGGCCATGGTCGTAGACGCCGAAGGCGGTGGTGCGGGTGAGCAGGGTGACGCCGAGGTCCGCCATGCGCCCCAGCGCCGCCTCGACCGCGGCCTCGCCGGGCAGCCCGTCGATGGTCGCGGCTCGATGGAGGAGCGAGCCGCCGAATTCGTTGCCCTCGTCGCAGAGGATCACCGAGCGGCCGGCCTCCGCCGCCGCCAGCGCCGCGAAGACCCCGGCCGGCCCGCCGCCGACCACCAGAAGGTCGCAGGCGGCGTTGACCTGATCGGCCCGCCCCGGCTCGCCGATCGCCGGATCGACCCGGCCGAAGCCGGCCATCGCCCGCACCCCCGGCTCGTAGAGGTGCCAGGTCGGCAGCATGAAGGTCTTGTAGTAGAAGCCGGACGGCATGAAGCGGTGGAAGAGGTCGATGAAGCGGCCGCGATCGTGCTCGGCGTTCGGTGAGGCGTTGACGCTGCGCACCGCCAGCCCGTCGGCGGCGTCTTCGAGCGTCGCCCGGGCGTTGGTGACGATCCGGCTCCCGCGGATGTCGACGATGGCGTTGGGCTCCTCCGACCCCAGGCCCCAGACGCCGCGCGCCCGGTGATACTTGAAGCTGCGCCCGACGATGGAAACGCCGCTCGCCAGCAGCGCCGTGGCGACGGTGTCGCCGGCGAAGCCCGTCACCTTGCGGCCGTCGAAGGTGAAGGCGAGCGGGCGGCTGCGATCGATGCGGCCGAGGCCGTCGAGGCGGAACGAGGTCATGACGCCGATCCCTCTCCGAAGCCGTGGGAGCCGAGAACCGCGTGGGTGACCGTGTCGCGCTCCAGCGCGAAGATCTCGCCGCAGGTCAGATGCATCCACACCTCGCGCGCCGGTCCCTTGGGATTGCGCCGCATGTGGAGATAGGCCGACCAGGTGGCGTCGGAGACCGATGCGCCGCCCTCGGGACGGACGTTGCCGAGATCGCCGCCGAAGTGGAATTCGTTCTCGGCGCGCGGACCGCAGAAGGGGCAGGGAAAGAGCTGCATCTCGGGCCTTCCTAATGCGCGATGCCGGAGCCGGCGGCCTCGTCGATGAGACGGCCGCGGGCGAAGCGATCGAGATCGAAGGGCCGGCTCACCTCGTGGTGACGGCCGGTGGCGAGGAGGTGAGCGAGGAGCACGCCGCCCGCCGGAATGGCCTTGAAGCCGCCGGTGCCCCAGCCGCAGTTGAGGAAGAGGCCGGGGAGCGGGCTCTCGCCGAGGATCGGCGAACTGTCCGGCACCACGTCGACGATGCCGGCCCATTGCCGCATCAGCTTCAACTGGCGGAAACTCGGGAACATGCCGACGAGCCCGGCGATCACCGTCTCCAGCACCGGCAGATTGCCGCGCTGGGCGTAGGACGGGATGCGGTCGAGCCCGCCGCCGAAGACGAGATCGCCCTTGTCCGACTGGCTGACGTAGGTGCCGAGCGCCGGGGCGAGGACGACGCAGTCGAGGATCGGCTTGACCGGCTCGGTGATGCAGGCCTGCAGCGTGTAGGAGGTGACCGGCAGGCGGAAGCCGGCCTTCTCGGCGAGCACCGAGGAATGGCCGGCGACGGCGATGCCGACCCGATCGGCGCGGATCACCCCGCGCGTCGTCTTCACGCCGCGACAACGCCCGCCCTCGACCAGGAAGTCCTCGACCTCGCAATTCTGGATCAGATCGACGCCGAGCCGGTCGGCACCTCGGGCGTAGCCCCAGGCGACGGCGTCGTGGCGGGCGGTGCCGCCGCGCCCCTGCAGCACCCCGCCGTAGACCGGGTAGCGCGCGGTGGGGCCGAAGTCGTAGGCCGGGATCATGGACTTGACCCGATCGAGCGACAGAAGCTCGGCGTCGATGCCGTTGATCTGCATGGCGTTGACGGTGCGCGCCGCCAATTCCATCTCGGCCGGCGAATGGGCGAGGCTCAGCATGCCGCGCTGCGACAGCATGATGTTGAAGTCGAGCTCGCGGGAGAGGCCCTCGTAGAGCTTCAGCGCCATCTCGTAGAGCGCGGCGCTCTCGGGGAAGAAATAGTTCGAGCGCACCACCGTGGTGTTGCGCCCGGTGTTGCCGCCGCCGAGCCAGCCCTTCTCGATCACCGCGACGTCGCGGATGCCGTGGGTCTTGGCGAGGTAATAGGCGGTGGCGAGCCCGTGGCCGCCGCCGCCGACCACCACCACGTCGTAGCGCGGCTTGGGTTCGGGCGAGCGCCAAGCCGGCTGCCAGCCGCGTTGACCGGTCAGCCCCTCCTTGAGCAGCGACAGGGCGGAATAGTGTCTCGTCATGGTCGGTCGAGGCCCCTCGGCCCGAGCGCCTGGGCCGCATGCGATCGAGGCTAATGATCGTGGACATATGTGTCCAGACGAAATTCAGGGCAGGCGGCGCCGAAGATCCGGGCGGCGAGGGGGTGGCGGAGAACGCTGTCGCATGGGATGTTCGCCGCCGATCTGGACGGCCCTGCCCAGAGACGGGCGTCGCGGCGACGTCGGGCCGGGATGAGTGGAGGCGGCACGCCATGCCGACGGGGGTGAAGACCGAGGGGCCGAGCGAGGGCGCGAACCCGCGAACCCGCAAGGAGGACTGGCTCGACCTCGCCATCCGCCTGCTCGTCGACGGCGGCATCGAGGCGGTGAAGATCCAGGCGATGGCGCGCACCCTCGGCGTCTCGCGCTCCAGTTTCTACTGGTTCTTCGAGAGCCTGCGCGATCTCCACGACCAGCTCCTCGATCATTGGCTGCGGCGCAACACCGGGCCGATCATCGAACGGGCGATGCGCCCGGCCGAGACCATCGACAAGGCGGTGTGCAACGTCTTCGAATGTTGGGTCGACGCCGAACTCTTCGGTCCCGAACTCGACATGGCGGTGCGGCTGTGGGGGCGGCGCGACCGGCGCATCCGCTCGGTGATCGACGAGGCCGACCGGCAGCGGGTCGAGGCCCTGACACGGATGTTCGGACGCTACGGCTACCCGGCCGAGGAGGCCCATACCCGCGCCCGGGTGCTCTACTACACCCAGATCGGCCATTTCGCCCTGCAGGTCGAGGAGAGCCTCGACGAACGCTTCTCCCACCTCGCCTCCTACCTCCTGACCTTCACCGGACGGGCACCGATCGCCTCCGATGTCGCCGCCTTCGAGCGCTTCGTCGCCGCCGCCAAGGCGAAGGAGGGCGAGGTCCGCGTCTGACGCAGACGGGGCCGTAGTCTTCCCGATGCGACGGAGAATTCATCCGACCGGAGGCGAAACTCGGAATATTTCTCCCGAATCGGCACTCGGTGCTGCCCAGCCCCCACGAATCCGAATGGCTCGGGGCTCGTCATCGCATTGAAGCAGCCTGGACAGCTCTGTATGGTGCGCCCCGACCGTTTCACGGAGGACGAACGCATGCGGAAGTCTCTGCTCCTGTCGCTGGCCGGCGTCACGCTCGCCTTTTCCGCCGCTCCCGGCTTCGCCGAAGACCTCACGATCGCCGTCGTCGGACCGATGACCGGGCCTGTCGCCACCATCGGTGAGCAGCAGCGCCGTGGCGGCGAGGCCGCCGCCGCGCTGATCAACGAGGCCGGCGGCATCAAGGGCCGCAAGGTCAAGATCATCGTCGAGGACGACGCCTGCGATCCCAAGCAGGCCGTCACCGTCGCCAACCGCATCGTCGCCAACCGGGTGAAGTTCGTCGCGGGACACGCCTGCTCGGGCTCGTCGATCCCGGCGGCCGACGTCTATGCCGAGAACAACATCCTGATGATGAGCCCGGCCTCGTCCAACCCGGTCCTGACCGAGAAGGGCAACAAGACGATCATGCGCCTCTACGGCCGTGACGACGCCCAGGGCGCCTTCATCGGTCCGTGGATCGCCAAGCGCTACGCCGGCAAGAAGATCGCCGTCCTCCACGACAAGTCGGCCTACGGCCGCGGTCTGGCGACGGTGGTGCAGGACTCGCTCCACAAGGCGGGCGCCACCGAAGTGCTGTTCGACGGCCTCAACGCCGGCGAGAAGGACTATTCGGCCGTCGTCTCCAAGCTCAAGTCGCTCGGCGTCGAAGTGCTCTATTTCGGCGGTTATCACACCGAAGCCGGCCTGATCCGTCGCCAGGGCGCCGATCAGGGCTTCAATCCCGTGCTGGTCATGGGCGACAGCATCGCCACCGCCGAGTTCTGGGCGGTCTCCGGCCCGGCCGGCGAAGGCACCGTCTTCACCTTCCCGACCGACCCGCGCCGCTCGCCGACCGCCGTCAAGGCGCTCGAGCAGTTCAAGGCGCAGAAGTACGAGCCGGAAGGCTTCACCCTGTTCTCCTACGCCGTGGTCCAGACCATCGCCGCCGGTGTCGAGCGCGCCGGCTCCGACGATCCGGCGAAGGTCGCCAAGGCGCTGAAGGAGGGTGGTCCGATCTCGACCGTGCTCGGCCCGATCCAGTTCGACGCCAAGGGCGACATCAAGGATCCGAGCTACGACATCAACCTGTGGCAGGCCGGCAAGTACGCGCCGATGGCGCAGTGACGATGGACCTCGGCTGCGCCTCGGCGCAGCGATGACGACGAACCGAGCCGCCCGGACCCACCGGGCGGCTTCGTCGTTCAGGGATGCGTCCCCGGCGCCGGCTCGGCCTCGCGGCGGATGGTCTCGACGATCCAGCGGCGGAAGGCGGCGAGCGGCGGGAAGTCGCGCCGCTTGGCCGGCCACACCAGATGATAGCCGTCGGCGTTGGTCATCGGGCAATCGACCGCCGCGACCAGATCGCCGCGCTCGAACTCGGCGCGGAACAGGAACGACGGCAGGAGCGCCACGCCCATGCCCGACATCGCCGCCTGGGTCGCGGTGGCGAACTGATCGAACAGCATGCCCGACACCGGGCGGTGCTCGACCCGGTGATGGGCGAACCACTTCTCCCAGGCGTCGGGCCGCGAGGCGAGGTGGAGGAGCGGCGCGGTGAGGAGATCGCTCGGGATCGAAAAGCCGAAGCGCTGGCGCAAGGCCCGGCTACAGGCCGGGATCAGCACCTCGCCCATCAGGAACTCGGTCTCCGCCCCTGGCCAATCCGGCCCGCCGAAATGGATCGCCGCGTCGAGCGGCTCCTGGGCGAAGTCGAAGGGGGCGAGGCGGGTGGTCAGATTGATGGTGATGCCCGGGTTGGCGGCGATGAAGTCGGGCAGGCGCGGCGCCAGCCAGCGGGTGCCGAAGGTCGGCAGGATGGCGAGGTTGAGGGTGCCGCCGTTGGGATTGGCGCGGAAGCGCAGCGTCGCCGTGGCGATGGTCTCGAGCGCGGCGCGGATCTCCTGGGCATAGGTCTGGCCGGCATCGGTGAGCCGCACCGTCTGGCGCTCGCGCACGAACAGCACCGAGCCGAGCATCTCCTCGAGCGCCCGAATCTGGCGGCTGACCGCCGACTGGGTGAGGCTCAGTTCGGCCGCCGCGGCGGTGAAGCTCTCCAGCCGCGCCGCCGCCTCGAAGGCCTGGAGCAGCGCCGTGGAGGGCAGGAAGCGTCGCGCCAGGGCCATCGTCGCTCCTCGTTCGGCCGGTTCGTCGGTGCGGCCGCCGGTCGGTCTCGAGCCCCGGCGCGCCGTTCGGTCATTCCATAACAGAATGAAGTGAGACCACAACATCGTTTGAGGGGGCGGGATGGTCGGGGGATCGTACCTCGCTCCGGTCGAGGCCTCGGCCGGAGAGGGATCGCGTCGTGCCGAAGGGGAGGGCTCCCCCGGGCGACGCCGGGCTCGACCGATCGACCGCCAGGGTGCGATCCTCACCGAGCCCGACGGCCGTCACGAGATCGCGCCGGGCTCTCGACCCGCCCGAAAGGACCGACATGGATCGCGCCGACATCGTCCACGACAATTTCCTCGCCCGGGTCGCGGCGCGCGACTTCCCCCCGGGCGCGCCGCCGGCCGGGCCGCTGGCGCCGAGCGAAGCGGTCGCCGTCTTCCGCGCCGCCTGTCTCAGCCGGTCGCTCGACCGCACCTCGCGGGCGATGCAGCGCGCCGGCAAGGGCTACTACACCATCGGTTCCTCCGGACACGAGGGTCTCGCCGCGCTGGCGCTCGCCCTGCGGCCGACCGACATGGCCTTCCTCCACTACCGCGACGCCGCCTTCCAGATCGCCCGTGCGGCCCAAGTGCCGGGCGTGTCGATCACCTGGGACATGCTCCTGTCCTTCGCCGCCTCGCGCGAGGATCCGATCTCCGGCGGCCGCCACAAGGTGCTCGGCTCCAAGGCGCTGTTCATTCCGCCGCAGACCTCGACCATCGCCTCGCACCTGCCCAAGGCGGTGGGGGCGGCCTATTCGATCGGCGCGGCGCGGCGCCACCCGCCGGAGCACCGGGTGCTTGCCGACGACGCCATCGTGATGTGCAGCTTCGGCGATGCCTCGGCCAATCATTCGACGGCGCAAGGGGCGATCAACACCGCCTGCTGGACCTCGTTCCAGTCGGTACCGCTGCCGCTGCTCTTCGTCTGCGAGGACAACGGCATCGGCATTTCGACCAAGACGCCGAAGGGCTGGATCCGCGCCTCCTTCGAGAACCGCCCCGGCCTCGCCTATTTCGCCGCCGACGGCCTCGACGCCTACGACACCTTCCGGGTGGCGAGCGAGGCGGCCGACTTCGTCCGCCGCCGCCGCAAGCCCGCCTTCCTGCATCTGCGGACCGTTCGGCTCTATGGCCACGCCGGCGCCGATGTGCAGACGGTCTACATGTCGAAGGCCGAGGTCGAGGCCGACGAGGCCAACGATCCGCTGCTCCACATGGCGCGCCAGCTTGCCGAGGCCGGGGTCATGACCCCCGACGAGGCGCTCGCCGTCTATACCGAGACCGCCGAGCGGGTGACCCGCGTCGCGGCGCGCGCGGTCGAACGGCCGCGACTGACGACCGCGCGCGAGGTGATGGCCTCGCTGATCCCGCCGAAGCGCCCCTGCCGGGCGGTCAACGGTCCGTCCGACGAGGCGCGGGCCGCCGTCTTCGACAGCGACATGCGTCAGATCGGCGAGCCGCAGCCGATGAGTCGCATCCTCAACTGGGCGCTGACCGACCTGATGCTCGACCACGGCGAGGTGGTGCTGATGGGCGAGGACGTCGGCCGCAAGGGCGGCGTCTACGGCGTCACCCAGAAGCTCTCGGCCCGCTTCGGCCCCGACCGGATGATCGACACCCTGCTCGACGAGCAGTCGATCCTCGGGCTGGCGATCGGCATGGCGCAGAACGGTTTCGTGCCGTTGCCGGAGATCCAGTTCCTCGCCTATTTCCACAATGCCGAGGATCAGATCCGCGGCGAGGCGGCGACGCTCTCCTTCTTTTCCGACGGCCAGTTCACCAACCCGATGGTCGTCCGCATCGCCGGGCTCGGCTATCAGAAGGGCTTCGGCGGCCACTTCCACAACGACAACTCCGTGGCGGTGCTGCGCGACATCCCCGGCGTCGTCCTCGCCTGCCCGTCGAACGGCGCGGACGCGGCGATGATGCTGCGCGAATGCGTCCGCCTCGCCCGCGAGGAACAGCGCGTCGTCGCCTTCCTGGAACCGATCGCGCTCTATCCCGCCCGCGACCTCCACGCCGACAAGGACGGCGGGTGGATGACCACCTACCCCGAGCGCGGCCGCACCATCCCGCTCGGCGAGGTCGGCGTCCACGGCGACGGCACCGATCTCGCCATCGTCTCCTTCGCCAACGGCTACTATCTGTCGCGGCAGGCGGCGGCGCGGCTCGAGGCCGAGGGGCATCGGGTCCGGGTGATCGACCTGCGTTGGCTGTCGCCGCTGCCGGCCGACGGCCTCGTCGCGGCGCTCGACGGCGCGAAGCGGGTGCTGATCGTCGACGAGACCCGGCACTCCGGCGGCGTCGCCGAGGCGCTGATGGCGCTCCTCGCCGAGCGCACCGATCTCCCCGTCGCCCGCCTCACCGCCACCGACAGCTTCATCGCCACCGGTCCGGCCTATGCGGCGACCATGCCGTCGGCCGACGGTATTCACGAGGCGGCGAAGCGCATGATCGAGGAGGCGAAATGAAGACGGCCGTGGTGGTCTGCCCGGGACGGGGCACCTACAACAAGACCGAACTCGGCTGGCTCGGCCGGCACTTCGCCGATCGCGCCCTGCTCGACGCCTTCGACGAACGCCGCCGCGCCGCCGGCCGCACGCCGCTCGCCGAACTCGACGGCGCCGCGACGTTCTCGATCGCCACCCACACCCGTGGCGACAACGCCTCGGCGCTGATCTATGCCGCGACGATCGGCGATTTCGCCGCGCTCGCCGACGACGTCCGGGTCGTCGCCGTCACCGGCAACTCGATGGGTTGGTATTCGACGCTCGCCTGCGCCGGGGCTCTGTCGCCGATCGCCGGTTTCGAGGTGGTCGACACCATGGGCGGGCTGATGCAGGAGCGGTTGATCGGCGGCCAGCTGGTCTATCCGCACGTCGGCGACGACTGGCGCCCCGACGCGACGCGCAAGGCCCACCTCCTCGGTCTCGTCGCCGAAATCGGCGCCCGCCCCGGCCATGTGCTCGGCCTGTCGATCGACCTCGGCGGCATGTTGGTGCTGGCCGGTGATGCCGCCGGGCTTTCCGCCTTCGAGGCGAGCGTGCCGCCGATCGACGGCCGCTTCCCGATGCGGCTCGCCAACCATGCCGCCTTCCATTCCGCCCTCCAGGCGCCGGTGGCGGAGGAGGGCCGCCGTCGCCTGCCGGCGTCGCTCTTCGACCAGCCGCGCCTGCCGATGATCGACGGTCGCGGCCATGTCTGGTGGCCCGGCGCCTCGGAGGTCGAAGCGCTGTGGCGCTACACGCTCGACACCCAGGTGGTCGAGACCTATGACTTCACCCGGGCGATCGCCGTCGCGGCGCGCGAATTCGCCCCCGACCTCTTCATCGTCACCGGCCCCGGCACGACGCTCGGCGGGGCGGTCGCCCAATCGCTGATCGCCGCCGGCTGGGAAGGCCTCGCCGACAAGGCGAGCTTCCAGGCCCGACAGGCCGAGACCCCGATCCTGGTCTCGATGGGCATGCCCGAGCAGCGGCTCCGGGTGACCGCCGGCTGAGAACCTCTCTCGCAAGCTCGGACGGGTCCCTCGTCCATTTTCGACGTCGGCGAAAGACCAGGATCCCGCGCCGTTCCTCCGCCGTCGACGGCCGAGACGATCCCTGAGCCACGGGGGCCTCCACTCGGTGCGCCGGCACCCCTCGTCGCGCCGCCGCCGCTCGCGTCGAGATCGGATGCCCGCCGCGTCTCGAAGGCGTCGCCGACGCGGAGGTCCCGCGAGGGCAGGGCGCGATGCATCGCCCGCGCTCCCGCGCGCCCCGCCGACGCGGTCGAGCCCGCAGGTCGCCCCCGGCCCACCCGGCCCACCATCCCCCTTGCCGAACACCTCGATCCCTGTTAGTTAGTTTTTGATAACTAACCAAGGCTCCCGATGCGCAAGTCCGCCGATGTCCGTCGCCGTGAGATCGTCGCGGCCGTCCTGCGTCTGGCGACGGAGGTCGGGCCCGACCGACTGACCCTCCAGGCGGTCGCCGATGCCGTCGGCCTGACCCAGCCGGCGATCTTCCGCCATTTCGCCAATCGCGAGACCCTCTGGGTCGAGGTGGCCCATACCGTCGCGGCGCGCATGCGGGCGGTTTGGCAGGAGGCGGAGGCGCCCGAGGCATCGCCCGAGAGCGGCATCCGCCGGCTGATCGTCGCTCACATGGGCCTCGTCGCCGCCGAACCGGCGATCCTCGCCATCGTCTTCTCCCATGAGCTGCGCGTCGCCAACGCCGAGCTGGCCGAGGTCTTCCGCGGCCTGATGGCCGAACTCTCAGGCCGGCTCGGCGCCCTCTATCGCACGGCCGGCGATCGGCTCGCCGCACCGCCGCCGGACGCGGCACTGCTCACCCTCGGCCTCGTCCAGGGCCTCGCCCTGCGCTGGTCGCTCTCCGGCCGCGGTTTCGATCTCGTCGCCGAGGCCGGTCGCCTCCTCGATCTCCAACTCGCCGGGCTCCTCCGACCCGCAACCGGTGCCGCCCCATGAAGCGCCTTCTCCGTCCGTTCCTCGCTCTCCTCCTCCTCGCCGCGGCGATCGCCGGTCTGCGCCTCTTCCTGGCCAACCGGCCGGTCGAGGTCGAGGTGGCCCGGCCCGAGAGCGACGTCGCCGTCCGCGTCTTCGGTCTCGGCACCCAGGAGGCGCGGATCTCGACCCGTCTCGGCTTCGAGACCTCGGCGGCGCTCGCCGAGGTGAAGGCCGATCACGGCGACCGGGTGAAGGCCGGCGATCTCCTCGCGAGCCTCCAGGACGGCGAGGCCCGCGCCCGGCTCGACAAGTCGGTCGCCGGTGTTGCCGCCGCGGAGGCCGCGCTCGCCCGTTCCGAGGCGCTGGCGGCCCGTGCCCGCGTCGTCGCCCAGCAGAAGCGCCGTATCGACGATCGCCGCCGCGCCCTGGTCGAGCGTCAGACCGTGTCGATCGAGGCGGCCGAACAGGCCGAACTCGACGCCCGCGTCGCCGAGGCCGACGCCGGTGTCGCCGATCGCGACGTCGAGGCGGCCAAGGTGGCGCTCGCCGCCGCCCGTGCCCAGGCGGCGCTCGATCGCGTCCTGCTCGATCGCCACCGGCTCGTCGCCCCCTTCGACGGCGTGGTCATCGCCCGCCATCGCGAACTCGGCTCGGTGATGAACCCCGGCGAGGCGCTCTTCACCCTGGTCGATCCCGCCTCGGTGTGGATCCAGGCCTTCGTCGACGAGGCGCGGGCCGGCGATCTCGCCGTCGGTCAGCCGGCCGAGGTACGGCTTCGCTCGCGGCCCGGCACCGTCTTCGCCGGTCATGTCGCCCGCGTCGGTCTCGAGAACGACCGCGTCGGCGAGGAGCGCCGTCTCTACGTCGCCTGCGACGACTGCCCGGCCGAGTTCCATCTCGGCGAGCAGGCCGAGGTCGAGGTCACCACCCGGCGCTTGGCGCGCGCCCTGCTGGTTCCCGAAACCGCGCTGCGTCTCACCGGTGCGGCCGAGGCGGTCGGCTGGGTGGTCCACGACGGCCGTCTCGCCGAAGCCCGGCTCCGCCTCGGCGCCCACCTGCTCGACGGGCGCATCGAGATCCTCGGCGGCGTGCCCGAGGGCGCGACGGTCGTGACCTCGAAGGACACCGGGTCCTTCCGCTCAGGACGTGGCGCACGGATCGCCGGTGGGGAGGCGACGCCGTGAACCTGGCGCTGCGCGACATCCGCCACCATCTCGGCCGCTTCCTCTTGACGGCGCTAGGCCTCGGCCTGCTGCTCGGCGTCGTCCTGTCGATGATCGGCATCTACCGCGGCCTCGTCGCCGATGCCCTCGGCCTCGTCCGCGCCCCGGCCGCCGAACTGTGGGTGGTCGAGACCGGGACGCGCGGGCCCTTCGCCGAAGGCTCGCGCATCCCCGGCGACACGCGCGAATCGATCGCCCGCCTCGCCGGCGTCGCCGAGACCGGCTCCATGACCTTCCAGTCGCTGGAGGCGGCTCACCGCGACCGCAAGCTCCGCCTTCAGGTGGTCGGTTACGAACCCGGCCGGCTCGGCGGCCCGCCCGAGATCGCCGTCGGCCGCGGCATCGCCCGCAGCCGCTTCGAACTGGTCGCCGACCTCAAGACCGGCCTCGCCCTCGGCGAGCGCGTCACGCTCGGCGGCGACGCCTTCACAGTCGTCGGCCTCACCCGCGGCGCCGTCTCCTCCGGTGGCGACCCGGTGGTGTGGATGGCGCTGCGCGACAGTCAGGAATTGCAGTTCCGTCTCTCGCCCGCCCCGGCACGGCGCGAGGCGGCACGCGGGCCGGTCGCCGCCGGCGCTCCCGACACGATCAACGCGGTGGTGGCGCGGGTCGCCCCGGGCGCCTCGGTCGACGGCGTCGTCGAGGCGGCGAAGCGCTGGAAGCACCTCGCGGCGATGAGCCAGGAGGATCAGGAGACCATCCTCACCCGCTCGGTGGTGGAGAAGGCGCGGCAGCAGATCGGCCTCTTCACCACGGTGTTGCTCACCGTCTCGACGGTGATCATCGCGCTGATCATCTACACCATGACCATGGACAAGATCCGCGAGATCGCCACGCTGAAGCTGATCGGCGCGCCCGACGGCCGCATCGTCGGGCTGATCGTCCAGCAGGCCCTCGCCCTCGGCCTGATCGGCTTCTCGGTCGGGGCGAGCCTCATCGCGTCGGTCAAGGACTTCTTCCCCCGCCGCGTCGTCATGCTGCCGGAGGACGCCGCCTCGTTGGGTCTGGTGGTGATCGTCGTCTGTCTGGTGGCGAGCGGCCTCGGCGTGCGTCTGGCGCTGCGCGTCGATCCGGCCACCGCGCTGGGAGGCTGAGATGACGACGAAACCCGCGACCCCGCTCGTCGAACTGCGCGGCCTCGCCAAACACTACGGCGAGGGCGAGACCCGCGTCGATGCGCTGAGGGCGGTCGATCTCGATCTGTGGCCCGGCGAGGTCGTCGGCCTCCTCGGGCCGTCCGGCTCGGGCAAGACCACGTTGCTCAATCTCGTCGGCTGCATCGTCGAACCCTCCGCCGGTGTGATGCGCCTCGACGGCGAGACGGTGTGGGAGGGCAAGTGGCTGCGGTCCGATCTGCGCTCGCTCCGGCTGGAGAAGATCGGCTTCATCTTCCAGTTCCACAATCTGCTGCCCTTCCTCGACGTCACCGAGAACGTCGCCCTGGTCCTCGACATGGCCGGCCGGTCGAAGGCGGAGGCCTTCGGCCGCGCCCACGACCTCCTCGACTATCTCGAGGTCGGCCACCGCAAGACGGCGAAACCCTCCTCGCTCTCCGGCGGCGAGGCGCAGCGCGTCGCCATCGCCCGGGCGCTGGCCAATCGGCCGCGCATCATCCTCGCCGACGAGCCGACGGCGGCGCTCGACGGCGAACGCGCCGGCATCGTCATGGACCTCCTGCGCAAGGTGGCGGTGGAGCAGGCGGCGACGGTCGTCGTCGTCACCCACGACGAGAAGATTTGGGATCGCTTCGATCGCATCTTCGCGCTGCGCGACGGCCGCATCGTCTCGACCGAGGCGCCGGCCCCTGGCGGCTGACCCGTCGCATGTTCGGCCGATGAAGGTCCGACTCAGGGGACCAGCGTCAGCCCCGAGTGCAGCACCAGCGCCGCCGCCACCGCGGCGAAGACGAGATGGCCGGCAACGGCGGTGCGGGCGAGCCCGCGCCGCGCCGAGGCTGCCACCTCGGGCTCGAGCCGCCCGCCGACCAGCGCCAGGATCCCCGAGGCGATGCCCGCCCCGGTGGCCAGGAACAGCGGCAGGTAGAGTGCGAAGCCGACGTGGAAATATTCGCGCTTCAGGATGCAGAACGGGCAGTGATGGTGCGGCTGCTCATAGACGTAGGGCGCGATCGCCGCGACGATCGCCGCCAGGGCGAGACCGAAGACCGCGACCGAGGCGAGCCCGTGCAGCACCGCGAGCCCCCGGCCGCGTGCCGCCGCGAGCCCGAGCCCGACCGCCGCGACGAGGGCGCCGGCGAGGAGACCCATCGCCACGAAGGGATCGAGCGAGGCGAGATCGCCGCCGAGATCGGGCTTGTCCTCGCCGAACAGCTTGCCGCAGCACGAGGTGATGGTGTCGGCCTTGAGATCGAGGAAATAGGCGAGTTCGAGGGCGCCCTCGGCGAAGACCAGCGGCGCCAGGATCAAGAGCCCGAGATACTTCACCCGGATCAGCGCATAGTCGCGGGTCCGCCCGTCGACCCGGTCGACCGCCAGCCAGGCGAAGGCGGCGAAGAACACCACGATCTTCGCCCACAGCGCCGGAAATCCCCAGTCGCTGGCGTTGAGCGTGCCGACCGCGCACATCGCGCCGACGAAGAGCGGCGCCATGCGGTCGGCGTTGAAGGCGAAGAGCACCAGGCTCGCCGCCTCCATCACCAGCACGAAGGCGACGACGGTCGAGACCAGATGGGTGACGCGTTCGAGCCCGATCTGCCGCTCCGAGCCGCTCGTCGGGTCCCAGCCGGCGAGCAGCCGCAGCGCGAAGACGGCCGAGCCGGCGAGCACCAGCGCGGCGATCGCCGAGGTGGTGACGAGAGCGAGGATCGGCGGATGGAAGATCATGGCGCCGCCTCGACGATGCGGCCGTCGGCCATGGTCACCAGCCGGTCGACCAACCCCGCCTCGGTGATGCGCGGGTCGTGACTGGTGATCAGCACCGTCTTGCCGGAGCGTTTCAGGTCCTCGGCGATGGCGAGGAACTGGGCGACGCGTTCGCCGTCGAGGCTCGCCGTCGGCTCGTCGGCGATGATCACCGCCGGGTCGTTGATCATCGCCCGGGCGATGGCGACACGCTGCGCCTCGCCGCCCGAGAGATGTTCGACCACCAGCCCGGCGCGATCGGCGAGGCCGAAATGATCGAGCAGCGCCTGCGCCCGCTCGATCAGCGGCCGATGCGTCCGCCCGAGCGGCAGCGCCGGCAGCACCACGTTGTCGAGCGCCGAGAGGCCGCGGATCAGGTTGAACTTCTGGAAGACGAAGCCGAAGGTTCGCCGGCGCACCTCGGTGAGGAATCGTTCCGGCAGCCCCGAGACCATCTCTCCGTCGATGCGGACGCGGCCGGTGGTCGGCCGCGCCAGACAGCCGACGATGGTGAGCAGCGTCGTCTTGCCCGAGCCGGAGGGACCGCGCAGCACGGTGACGCGGCCGTCCTCGATGGTCAGGTCGACGCCCCGCACCGCCGCCACCTCGTTGTGCCGGCCCTGATTGAAGATCTTGGTGACGCCTTCGAGGGTGATCATCGGCGGGCCTCAGCGCATCACGGCATCGGGATCGGCGGAGGCGGTGCGCCACACCGGCACCAGGATCGCCGCCATGTAGGGAAGGACGGTGAGCATGCCGAGCGTCGCCAGCTCCAGCGCGTCGAGGGTCGGCGCCAGGGGGAAGCGCGGGTAGAGCGTCGCCCAGCCCTTCAGCACCGGCTCGAACAGCCCGGCCGAGAAGAAAAAGACGTGGATCCAGGCGGCGACGACGCCGACGAGGAAGGCGAGGCCGGAGATCAGCCCGCCCTCGAAGAGCTTGGCGGCGATGACGTCGCGGGTCTCCCAGCCGATCGCCTTGAGGATGCCGATCTCGCGCTTCTCCTCGGCCGAGAGGCCCGACGCCTTGTCGAAGGCGAGGAGCGCGAAGGCGAGGATCGCCCCGGCGACCAGCGCCAGCGTCAACCCCTCGCGCCAGGAGAACAGGGCCTCGGCGGTGCGCGCCATGTCCGAGCGGGTGACGAAACGATGGCCGGGCAGCTTCAGCGCCGCCTTCTCGGCGACGGTGCCGACCTCGCGCGGGTTGGTGACGGTGATCGCCACGTCGGTCCACACCCCGGGGGGGAGATCGAAGAAGGCGCGGAAGTCGCTCTCCTCGACCAGCACCAGATCGGAGGAGACCAGCGCCGACTCCGAGGAGAGCACCGCCTTCACCCGGGTCTTGAGGAACTTGCCGGCCGGCGAGACCAGGAACAGCATCTTGCCCGGCGCGAGCTTGCGCGCCCGCGCCACGCCCTCGCCGACGATCGCCTCGCCCTTGGCGACCGCATGGGCGCCGTCGGAGGCCGGCGGCACCATCAGCGTGTAGTTGGCCGCCCCGGCGCTGTCCCAGAGATAGCCCCACAGCCGCGGCTCGATGCGGCGTACGCCGCGCAGCCCCTTCAGCGCCGCGACGTCGGCGTCGCGGCTCATCTCGTGGCGGCCCATGGTCATCGCCTGCGCCGCGATCTCCGGGCCGGAGGCGAGGATCGCCGTCGCTTCGCGCCGGATCGCCGCGCCGTAGAGCATCACCGAGCCGACGACGAAGACGATCAGCGCGTAGATCGCCGTGAGGCCGAGGTTCTTCGCCGGGCGGCGGGCGAGCGAACGCACCGCGAAATCGAGGAGGTGGCGGCGGCGTTCGAGGGCGGCGCGCATGATCTCACTCCTCTCGCGCGTCGAGACGACCGGCCGGGAAGCGGCGAGGCGCGACGATCAGCGAGGCGGTGGGGAAATGTTCGAGGCTCGCCGGCCCGTCCTGGAAGGCGGTGTGGAGATCGGCGAGCGACGGATTGCGGGTGTACCGCGCCTCGGTGAAGAGCGCGACGTCGGAGAGCGCCAGCTCCGCCACCAGGGCGGCGGCGTCATGCCGCCGTGTCGCGGCATCATCGGCGAGGAAGGATGCGGCGACGAGCCCGACCCCGAAGACGGCGAGCCCGCCGAAGACGATCGCCGCAGCCGTCGAGCCGCGCAGCGGGGAGGCGGCCGGTCTCATTCGAACCGTCCGTCGTCGAGGCCGGCGAGGAGCGGCAGGGTGATGGCGTCGGACCTCAGGATCCGCCGGCCCTTGTGGTCGGCGAGGAACTCCCGGGCGTCGGCCTCGCTCGCGTGCGGGACGAGTTCGTGGCCCATCGGGCCGTAGACGTCCGAGCCGATCACATACCAGGCCGGTTTCGCGGCGATCCGCTCGTTTTCGTAATAGGAGGTGACACCGATCGTCTCGATCTCCTCCGCCCGCCGTCCACGCGCCCAGCGCGGCAGGTCGAGCAGGTATTTCCACAGGTCCTTGGCCCCGTCGAAATGCTCGAGGTGGCCGTCGCGGAAGCGGATCGACGCGATCCAATAGGGGTACTTGGCGACGAACATGCCGCACACCGGGCAGACGTCG
>ERZ1645187.1607-NODE-1607-length-20613-cov-8.196079_pt1 | contig 20613 bp, 20 predicted proteins | sample MGYA00575352_ERZ1645187 | MGnify/ENA primary metagenome ERZ1645187 (study PRJEB40837, sample SAMN11349314) | freshwater sediment metagenome | isolation source: river sediment | host: Sediment | place: India: Wazaribad , New Delhi | collected 2017-02-21 ... | reverse complement strand
CCGAGGCCGCCGCCTGGTTCCGCGCCCTGCGCGATCGCATCGTGGCCGCCTTCGAGGAACTGGAGCGCGAGGCAACGCCCGAAGGCGGCACGCCCGCGACCTTCGAAGTCACCCCGACCACCCGCGCGAATGATGGCGGGGGCGGCATCATGTCGGTCCTGCGCGGCGGGCGGGTGTTTGAAAAGGTGGGCGTCAACTGGTCCGAGGTGCATGGCACGCTGGCCGAACGCGCGCAAAAGGCCATGGCGGCGCGGGGCGTGCCGGGGATGGCCGATGACCCGCGGTTCTGGGCCAGCGGCATTTCGCTGGTGGCGCATATGGTCAACCCCCATACGCCCGCCGTGCACATGAACACCCGGATGTTCTGGACCCCTGGCGCCTGGTGGTTCGGCGGCGGGGCCGATCTGAACCCCTGCATCGAATACCCCGAGGACACGGCGCATTTTCACGGCCAGATGAAAGCCGCCTGCGATGCCCATGATCCCGCCTATTACGACCGGTTCAAGGCCTGGGCGGACGAGTATTTCTTTGTGCCCCACCGGGGCCGGGCGCGGGGCGTGGGCGGCATCTTTTATGACGATCTGAACACCGGCGACTGGGCCGCAGATTTCGCCTTTACCCGTGATGTCGGCGCGGCCTTCCTGCCCGCCTTCCTGCCCGTCACCCGCCGCCGTCTGGGCACCCCCTGGACCGAGGCGGACCGCGAGACGCAACTGATCCATCGCGGGCTTTATGCCGAATACAACCTCGTCTACGACCGCGGCACCAAGTTTGGCCTTGAAACCGGCCATGATGCCAACGCGGTTCTGATGAGCCTGCCGCCGGTTGCCAAGTGGACCTAGACGCAGCGCGGATTGCGGGCTTTCTGCTGACGGCGCTGATCGTGGAAATCACGCCGGGGCCGAACATGGTCTGGCTGGCCCTTGTCAGCGCGACCGAGGGGCGGCGCACGGGGCTGGCGGCGGTTCTGGGCATCACGCTGGGCCTTGCGGTTCAGGGGGTGCTGGCGGTTGCCGGGGTCAATGCGCTGTTCGATGCCGTTCCGGCGGCCTATGAGGCCCTGCGCGCTGTGGGGGCGGGCTATCTTCTGTGGCTGGCCATCGAAAGCTGGCGCGATGCGGGCAACCCGGCCCATCACCTGCCCGGCGGAGGCGAGGGGCCGGTTTCCGCCTTTCGTTCGGGTCTTGTGACCAATTTGCTGAACCCGAAGTCCGCGCTGGTCTATCTGGCGCTTCTGCCGGGGTTCCTGCCGCAGGGCGCGGACTGGACGGCAACCACCGCGCTGGTCGCGCTGTATCTGATGGTTGCGGCGCTGGTGCATCTTGCCATCTGCCTTGCGGCGGCCCAAACCCGTCGGATGACCGACAACCCCGTCACCTCGGCATGGCTGCACCGGGTTCAGGCCCTTGCGCTGGTTGCCGTGGCGGGTTGGGTGCTGGCAGGAACGTAAGGAGAGACCATGGCTGACATCACGATCCGCGCCGCCTATGCCTCGGTCGTCGAGGATGACGAAGAGGGGCTCTTGTTCGTCGGCTTTGCCGAGGGCGAGGCCGAGGATGAGGCCTATGTCCTGTTCCGCCAACATCTGACCGGCGGGCCCGTGTGGTTCGAGGTCAGCGACGAAAGCTTTGGCGCGGAGGACGCGATTGAGCGAGTCATCGCCGGGCCAAAAGGGCTGGAGATCACGCTGAAACCCGCACTTGCGGGGCGGTTCGGCTGGGCCGGCAGCGTGTCGGTCAAGGCGGGCCCGGCCTGCGAAGGCCGGGACGAGGCGTTTCAGGCCCTGGCGGAGATGCTGGGGCCTGTCTGGCAGCCCGTCACAGGCTGATCGGCGCCAGAACCTGCGGTTCGATCACCTGAACCCCCGGCAGCCCATCGGCCAGAACCTTGGCCGATTGCTCCAGCGCGGGGAAGGTGCGGTAATGGCAGGGGATCACCGTCTTGAAGTTGAAATACTTGCGCGCCGCAAAGGCCGCACGGGCCATGTCCATGGTGTAATGCCCGCCTGCCGACAGAATGCCGATGTCGGGCTGGTGATATTCGCCCATCCATCCCATGTCGGCCATGATGTCGGTATCGCCCGAGACATAGATCGTGTGCCCTTCGCCCGCGATCATGAACCCGGCCTCGGCGCCGGCATAGCGCGGCCCGTCAGGCCCCGAGACGGAGGACGAATGGCAAGCGTTGACCATCGTCACCCGCGCCTCGCCAAGGGCAACCGTGCCCCCCTTGTTGAAGCCCACCGTCTGCACCCCGTCCTTTTCGGCAAGCCAGCTCATCAGGTCATAGATCCCGACCAGCGGGATGCCCAGCTCCTTGCCGATCGCCACGGCATCGGCCGAATGGTCGCCATGGCCATGGGTCACCAGAACATGGGTCGCGCCGGAAATCGCCTCGGCCCGGCGCTCGGCCGGGAACATGGGATTGCCGGTCAGCCAAGGGTCGATCAGCAGAACAGCCTGTTCGATCTCGATCCGAAAGCCGGAATGGCCAAGCCAGATGATGCGCATGAAATTCCCCCTTGTTCTCTTTGCAAAGATAGCGCGTCGGCGGTTGGGGGAAAGGGGCAGGCGGCAGCGCCCGCCCCGAAATCCTCAGGCAAAGAGGAAATCCGCCGAGGTCATCTCGTCCAGCGTCATGTTCTTCACAAGGATCGAGACGGTCCCGAAGGACACGCGCACATCATCGCCCACGTCCGTCAGCGTCAGCCCGGCAAAGCCCGAAGGCCCGCCAAGGATGCGGATGCGGTCGCTGCCATCCTGAAAATCGCTGATCGTGTCGGCGTTCGCGCCGGGCCGGAACAGGAACTGATCCGCCCCCGCCCCACCGCTAAGCGTGTCATTGCCCGCTTCGCCCTCCAGAAGGTCGGCACCCGATCCGCCGGACAGCCGGTCGCCGCCCGCGCCGCCATAAAGCCGGTCACTGTCGGCCCCGCCACTCAGCCGGTCGCCCTGCGCGCCGCCGAACAGCCGGTCATCGCCCGCCCCGCCATCCAGCGTGTCGGCCCCATCCCGGCCGTTCATCACCGTGGCCCCGGCTCCGCCCTGCAGACGGTCGGCCTTGCCGGTGCCGGTCAGCGTTGCCGCGGTTGACACCACCGACAGCACATAGCCGCCCGTATAGTCGTTCGAACTGCCCCGCACGTCCAGATACAGCGGGCCGTCTTTGGTGGCGGTGAAGGTGATTTCGGTCAGGGTGCCAAAATCTTCGTCAATCACATTGCCCGCCGCATCGCGCAGGGTCAGCCGCGTGTTCTCCAGCTCGGTCGCAGTGCCAGTGCCGGACAGGGTGAAGGTGTAGCTCACGCCCTGCTCCGCCTCGATCCGGTGCCAGTCGCTGTCCGAGAGCATCTCGATCTGTCCGGTCTTGCGGCTGCCATCGGTCAGAACCGACGCGGTGGCCACATTCGCCTTCACCGAATCGGCCCCGATGTTTTCCACCGTATAGCCGCCGACATGGTCATCGACATCATGGACGGTGAGATAATAGGTGCCCGTCATGCCTGCCGTGAAGGCCAGCGTGTTGATCGCCCCCGAGAACGAGGTGAAATCGGCGATCACATTGCCATTGACGTCGCGCAGTTGCAGATCGCCGCCCTGCAGCGCCTCGGTCGTGGCGCCCAGCACGCGAAAGCCATAGGTCTCGCCCGCGGTCATGGTGATGCGGAACCAGTCGGCATCGCCCTGAACGTCGATCCGCGAGGTCTCTGAGCTGCCGCGCGCCAGCGTGCGGGTGGTGGCAAGGCTGTTGTGGATCGTGTCGGTGGCGATCCAGCGCAGGGTATAGGCGCCGGTGGTGCCGTTCGATTCGTGGACGGTGACGAAATAGGCCCCCGTGCTGCCCGCCGTATGGCTGATGCTGTTGATCGTCAGGCTGGAATAGCTTTGCTCGTCGATCAGGTTGCCATTTGCGTCGCGCAATTGCAGATCGCCGCCCGCCAGCATCGGCGTGCCGTCGCCCTTCAGTTCGAACCCATAGGACAGGCCCGCCGTCATCGACAGGCTGAACCAGTCGGCATCGCCCCCCGCGTCGATCTGCGAGGCGACCGAGCCGTTCGCGGTCAGGCCCCGGTCGGTCAGCGCGTCGGCGCGGATCGTGTCGCTGGCCACCCAGCCAAGGGAATACTGGCCCGTCCCGTTGTTGGTATCGCCCACGCCGACGAAATACCGGCCCGAGGTGGCGGCGCGGAAGGTGATCGTGTTGGTGTCAAGGCTGCTGACGATCCGTTCGGTCAGCGATCCGCCAAGGGCGTTGAACAACTCGATATCCGGGCCGACCAGCGGCCCCGAGGCGCCAAAGACCGACGAGACGGTGAAGCTGTAATTCAGGCCGGCGACCAGATCGACGGCGAACCAGTCGAAATCTGCGGCGGCATCGATGGTGTGGCTCTCGGTCTCGCCCGGCGACAGGACGGCCGTGGTCGAGATGTTTCCGGCAATGGACGACATAATGCTACTCCACAAGGCAAAGGGGAATGGAAACAGGAATGGCCCTGATGGGCCTGTGTTGCCGGACAGGGCCGCACCGGGCAAGGCTTGATGTGCTTTCATCCCCAGATTGCGGATAAGCTTTCGTTTATCGCCGGCTTCAGGCCTGAGGGTTATGCCAGCAACCGCGTTGCGGGCGACTGGCGCGCGACCGGCGGGGGAAATGCCGGGCAAAGCCTTGCAGGACCGGGGACGGGGGGCTAAACGATGCCAAACGCATCCTGAGGTCCGCACATGTCCATCGACATCGACACCGCCCGCAAGGTGGCCAAGCTGGCGCGCATCCGCGTCGAAGAGGCCGCCCTGCCCGATCTGGCCCGCGAATTGTCGGGTATTCTGGGCTTCATGGAGCAGTTGAACGAGGTGAACGTCGAGGGGGTGGAGCCGATGACCTCGGTCACGCCGATGCGGCTGAAACGGCGGGCCGATGTGGTGACGGATGGCAACATCCAGGCCCAGGTGCTCAAAAACGCCCCCGACGCACGCGAGGGCTTTTTCGCCGTTCCGAAGGTTGTGGAGTAAGCGCAGATGACCACCCCGAACAGCTGGACCATTGCCGCCGCCCGCGAGGCCCTGCGCAAGGGCGAGATTTCTGCCGTCGATCTGACCATGTCCTGCCTGACGGCGATGGACGCGGGCGACGCGCTGAACGCCTTTGTGCACAAGACCCCCGAAATCGCGCTGGAACAGGCGCGCGCTGCCGACGCGCGGCTGAAAGCCGACAAGGAGGCGCCTGCAATGTGCGGCATTCCCCTTGGCATCAAGGATCTGTTCTGCACCAAGGGCGTGCCGTCTCAGGCCGGTTCGAACATCCTCAAAGGCTTCAAGCCGGAATATGAATCCACCGTGACGTCCAAGCTGTTTGGTGCCGGTGCGGTGATGCTGGGCAAGGTCAGCATGGACGAATTCGCCATGGGCTCGTCCAATGAAACCGCCTGCTATGGCCCTGCCGTCAGCCCGTGGAAGATCGACGACCGGCGGCTGACCCCGGGCGGGTCTTCGGGCGGGTCGGCCGCCGCCGTGGCGGCTGACCTCTGCCTTGCCGCCACCGGCACCGATACCGGCGGCTCCATCCGCCAGCCGGCCGCCTTTACCGGCATCACCGGCATCAAGCCGACCTATGGCCGCGTCAGCCGCTGGGGCATCATCGCCTATGCCTCTTCGCTGGATCAGGCCGGACCGATGACCAAATCCGTGCGCGATGCGGCGATCTTCCTTGCCGCCATGTCGGGCCATGACCCCAAGGATTCGACCAGCGCCGACATCCCGGTGCCCGATTTCGAGGCGGCGCTGACCGGCGACATCCGCGGCAAGAAGATCGGCATCCCGCGCGAATACCGTCTGGACGGCATCCCGGCCGAGATTGACGCGCTGTGGCAAAAGGGCATCGAGATGCTGCGCGATGCCGGGGCCGAGATCGTCGACATCTCGCTGCCGCATACCAAATACGCGCTGCCGGCCTATTACGTCATCGCGCCGGCCGAAGCCTCGTCGAACCTCGCCCGTTATGACGGGGTGCGCTATGGCCACCGCGCCAAGCTGGCTGCCGGCGACGGCATCACCGAGATGTATGAAAAGACCCGCGCCGAAGGCTTTGGCAAAGAGGTGCAGCGCCGGATCATGGTGGGCACCTATGTGCTGTCGGCAGGTTTCTACGACGCCTATTACAACCGCGCCCGCAAGGTGCGCGCGCTTATCAAGCGCGACTTTGAACAGGCCTTTGCCGCCGGTGTCGATTGCATCCTGACGCCCGCCACGCCGTCCTCGGCCTTCGGGCTGGGCGAGATGGGCAGTGCCGATCCGGTCGAGATGTATCTGAACGATGTGTTCACCATCACCGTCAACCTTGCCGGCCTGCCCGGTGTGTCGGTTCCGGTCGGCCTGGATCAGAAGGGCCTGCCCCTTGGCCTGCAACTGATCGGGCGGCCGTGGGAAGAGGGTGATCTGCTCAATCACGCCTATGTGCTGGAACGCGCGGCGGGCTTTGTTTCCAAGCCGCAGAAATGGTGGTAAGGGGCCGCAAAACCCCCTTCACCGCTGGAATGGAACCGATGCGATTTCTGCCTTTTGTCGTTGCGGCCCTTGGCCTTGCTGCCTGCACACCGCAGGTGCCTGATTCGGGGGCAGGCGTGGGCTTTGGCGATTACAACTCTTACGTCCGCAACGCCCCGCCCGTGCCGGCGGCGCCGCTTGACCCGATGAACGTCCAGACGCCGGCCCCTGCGGCCCCGGCCTCGGGCTTTTCGCCGGCGGCGGCAGCCGCGGCGATCGATCGGGCTACGGGCTCCGCGCCCGCCACGGGGGCTGTGATCGGGGCCGCGCCCGCGCCCATGGCCAGCACATTGGCGCCCGCGCCTATGGCAGCCGCGCCGCTGGATGCCAATGGCCAGAAACCCCGGGGCAACGCTCCGGCCGGGATCAAGGAAGAATCGGGCGAGATGGTGCATGCCAACCCCGGCATCTCGGACGAACAGGATTTCCAGGCCGTCAGCACCCGCGAGACCATTCAGAGCGACGCTGAACGCATCGCGCGCAACCGCGCGCAATACCAGATCGATCAGCCCGGCGCCTTGCCCGAACGGCCCGCCGATGCCGGCGCTTCGCCCGCGATCCAGTTTGCGCTGTCCACCCGCCATCCTGTGGGCACCCAGGTCTACAACCGCAGCGGCATGCACCTGCGCGACCCGCAGGCGGCCTGCCAGAAATATGCCTCGGCCATGGAAGCGCAGGAAGAGTTCCTGGCGGCGGGCGGGCCAGAGCGCGACCGGCGCGGCATCGATCCTGACGGGGATGGCTATGCCTGCGGCTGGGATCCGTCTCCCTTCCGCGCCGCCTTGCAGTGACCTTTCCATCACCGAATTTCGGCGACCGGCGCGGCGGGGCGACCCCCTCGCTGGTCGTCCTGCATTACACGGCGATTTCCTGTGAAGCGGCGCGCGCCCGGCTGTGCGATCCGGAGGCCGAGGTTTCGGCGCATTGGCTGATTTCGCAAACCGGCGAGGCCGAGGCCTTGGTGGACGAGCGGCATCGTGCCTGGCATGCCGGGGCAGGGGGCTGGGCTGGCCTTGATGACATCAACAGCCATTCCATCGGCATCGAACTGGCCAATGACGGCACGCAACCCTTCGCCGAACCTCAGATGGCCGCGTTGGAGCGGTTGCTGGCGGCAATCATGGCGCGGTGGAATATCCCGGCTCATCGGGTGATCGGCCATTCCGACATGGCCCCCAGCCGCAAATCCGACCCCGGTCGGCATTTCGACTGGCGGCGTCTGGCGCTGCAGGGCCTGTCGGTCTGGCCAGAACCGGCCGCAGAGGCGCCACTGGCCGCCAGCCTGACCGCCTTTGGCTATCCCGACGCCCCGGACGACGCCCGCCTGACCGCCTTTCGCCTGCGGTTCCGGCCCTGGGCCAGCGGGCCGGAAGATGCGACCGACCGCGCCTTGGCTGCCGGGTTGGTGGCACGGTCTCCGGTGTAAACGCCCCTCATCGAGCGCGTGCCGCGCACTCTTCGGGGGCCCTACCTTGCGCCGGACCGCGCGTCATCCGCCGCAGCAAGGCCCGGCCAAGGGCGCTGTGGGGGACGACCGAGGCCGTCATGGCAATCGCGCTGCCCTCAACCGTGACAAGGATCACCACGTCCAGATGGCGGTCGCGCCCGGTCAGGGGCAGCGCGGTCGGCAAGCTTGTGCCCTTGTCGTAGGGCCGGAACTGGGCTATCCCGCCCTTTGCGCGGAGGGCTGGATGACCGCGGGGCGATTGCCTCGAGGAAAGTCCGGACTCCATGAAGGAAGGGTGCCGGGTAACGCCCGGCGGGGGCAACCCCAGGGAAAGCGCCACAGAGAACGAGACCGCCCTGCATGCAGGGTAAGGGTGAAACGGTGGGGTAAGAGCCCACCGCGGGCCTGGCAACAGGACTGGCACGGCAAGCCCCACCCGGAGCAATGCCGAATAGGGACCCCGCGTGGAAAGGTCCGCATGTGCGGAGACCTCCACAGGGACACTTCAGCCCAGGGGTCCGGGTTGGCAGCTTGACCGCCCCGGCAACGGGTGCGGCAGAGGAATGGTCATCCAGAGGGGGCAACCCCTTGGACAGAATCCGGCTTACAGGCCCTCCGCGCAATTTACCTTTCCCGGCGAAAGCCATGGCGATTTGCCAAAAGATGATGAATAGTTTGAACCAATTGCAAATGGTTCCCCGGTTCTTCCACGATGCCCAAAGCCAAACCCAAGCCCAACGCCCCTGCCGAAAAGGTCATCGTCGCCTGCATGCGCGATGAGGCCCTCTTCGTGGTGGAATGGGTGGCCCACTATCTGGCGCTGGGGTTTGACCGCATTGTCGTCTATACCAACGATTGCTCGGACGGGACCGACCGGCTGCTGGATGCCATGGCGGGCTTTCTTCCGGTGGAACATTACGACAATCCCGGCCCCTATCCCGCAGGCACCATCCAGAAACAGGCGCTGGAGATGGCGTATCAGCTGCCGCAGGTAAGGCAGGCGGCCTGGGTTCTGCACATCGACGCCGATGAATACCTGAACGTCGAGGTCGGCAAGCGCCGCATCGATGACCTGATTGCTCTTTATCCCGAGGTGGATGCCATCGCGATCCAGTGGCGGCATTTCGGCAGCTCGGGGGTGGCGGAATGGCGGGGCGGGTCGGTGGTGGAGACCTTCACCCGGTGTGAGCGTGACGTGCCCGTGCCGGGGGCGGCGGCGCAGGTGGGGTTCAAGACCCTGTTCCGGCCGCAGAAGTTCAAGATGATGGGCGTGCATACGCCGAAACTGCCCTGGCGCAAGCGGGTGCCGGTGGTGGTCAATACGGCCGGCGTGCCGATGCCGGTCGATGCGCTGATGTCCAAGCGCAAGTCGGGCTATGCGGTGGAGGCCGCGCAGTGCACCTGGGCCAATGCCAGCCTGCATCATCACCATGTCAAATCCGATGACCTGCATCTGCTGAAACATTCGCGCGGCGATGCCAACGGGCGCAAGAACCGCAAGCGGGTGATCGGGTCGGATTTCTACCGGCTGGTCAATCGCAACGAGGTGGAAAGCAAATCGCTTCTGCGCTTCCGCCCGGCGGTGATTCCCTATGAGGCGCAGATTCGCGGCCTGCCGCGGGTGGCTGAACTGGAAGCCGCCGCGATGGCCTGGTTCCGGGGGCGCTTTCAGGATGCGGTTGAGGGCCCGGCGCGTGCCGAGCAAGAGGACATCGCGCTGGACTGGCTGCGCGCCCGCATGGGCGAGCTGCGCCTTGCGGCTGGCGCCGAGGGCTTTGAAGCTGCCGCTTCGGCGTGGTTCAACAAACTGCTGGCGCGGCTGGACGAGGTGGACGAGGACGCCGATGAGCCCGGCCCCCGCGCCGAGGGGGGCGGAGACGAAGATGCGGCCCGGTCTGTGGCCTGAGCCGGGCAGAGTCGACGCTTTTGCTGTTGACTCTGCCCGTGGCCTGCGTAAAAGGCGGGCTTCAAGGATTTTACCGGGGATGTCCGCTTCCCCGATGCAGGAGAGACGACCATGGCCAAACCGGCGACGATCAAGATCCGTCTGAACTCGACGGCTGGCACCGGGCACTTCTATGTGACCAAAAAGAACGCGCGCACCATGACCGAAAAGATGGTCGTGAAGAAGTACGATCCCGTGAAGCGCGAGCACGTCGAATACAAGGAAGGCAAGATCAAGTAAGATCTGCCTTCTTCGTGACTTACGAAAACCGCGCCTGTTTGGGCGCGGTTTTGTTTTTTCCGGCCGGCTCATCGTCGCCCTTCGGGCGCTCTTCGCGGGGTGGCCCCCCGGGGTAAGCGCGAGCTTAGCTTGGCGGGCTTGACCTTGGGTTGCGGGGCTGTCCCCTTGGGGCCGGTAGAAACCCGGAGGCATCATGGAACGGAATCACCGAGAAGAGCATTACGTCGCCCGCGTGGGCTGGCTCAGGGCGGCGGTGCTGGGGGCGAATGACGGCATCGTGTCGACCGCGTCGCTGATCGTGGGGGTGGCGGCGGCCTCGGGGCAGGCCGAGGTGCTGGTGGCCGGGGCCGCAGGGTTGGCGGCCGGGGCGCTGAGCATGGCGGCCGGCGAATATGTGTCGGTCAGCAGTCAGGCCGATACCGAACGGTCAGACACCGAGCGCGAGCGGGCCGAGCTGGCCGCCGATCCGCAGGAAGAATTGCGCGCGCTGGCGGGGATCTACGAGGACCGCGGGCTTGAGCCGGCCCTGGCCATGCAGGTCGCCGAGGCGCTGCACGCCAAGGATGCGCTGGGCGCGCATCTGCGCGATGAGTTGGGTTTTTCAGCGCATAGCGAGGCAAGACCGCTGGTCGCCGCCGGGGCCTCGGCCCTGACCTTTGCCGTTGGGGCGGCGCTGCCGCTGGCGGCGGCTGCGCTGGTGCCCGAGGCGGACATCACCCTGTGGGTCACCGTGCTGTCGCTGGTGTTTCTGGCGCTCTTGGGGGCCGTCGGGGCCAAGGCGGGGGGCGCCCCCATCCTGCGCGCCGTGCTGCGCGTGACCTTCTGGGGGGCGGTGGCCATGGCTGTGACGGCCGGCGTTGGAACGCTGTTTGGTGCGGTGGTGTGACGGACAAGGAAAAAGGCCGGGGCTTGCCCCGGCCTTTCGCTGTTCTGGTGCGGTGGCTTGCGCCTTATTCCTCGCGGTTGCCCAGGAATTGCAGCAGGAACATGAACATGTTGATGAAGTCCATGTAGAGGTTCAGCGCGCCCATGATGGCGGCCTTGCCCAGCCACTCCTGATCGCCATGCACGGCATGTTCGATATAGGTGTTCTTGATGTTCTGCGTGTCATAGGCGGTCAGACCGGCAAAGATCAGCACGCCGATCACCGAGATCGCAAAGGCCAGCGCGGACGAGGCCAGGAAGATGTTCACGATCGAGGCCACGATCAGACCGATCAGGCCCATGATCAGGAACGTGCCCATCCCCGACAGGTCTTTCTTGGTCGTGTAGCCATAAAGCGACAGGCCGGCAAAGGCGATGGCGGTCACAAGGAAGGTTTGCGCGATCGAGGTGCCGGTGTAGACGGCAAAGATGAACGACAGCGACAGGCCCACGGCAGCGGCATAGACATAGAAGAACAGCTGCGCCGCGGCGACCGACAGGCGGTTGATCAGCGCGCCGAAGGCAAAGACCATGACCAGGGGCGCGAACATCACCACCCACTTCAGGGGCGAGCCGAAGACGACGCTCAACATCGCCTCATTGGTGCCGACGGCCCAGGCCACGCCTGCGGTGACAACCATGGCCACCGACATCAGGCCATAGACCTTGTTCATGTGGGCGCGAAGGCCCTCGTCAATCCGGGCCGCCTGGGCGGTGCCCACGCCGGACCGGATCGTGTCAAACTGTGCCATGTAAAGCCTCCGATGTTTCTGGCAAGCGCTGCGGGACATGACCGCAACGCCTTATGCGCTGAATATCGGAAGGGCCTGGGGCGATTTCAAGGATTTCCGGCAGAAATCCGACATCGCATCTGTCGAATTTGCGATCAGTTGCGCCAGGACGCGGGCACGTCCCACAGCGGGCGGTTGGCCTCGGCCATGGCGGCCTGGGCCGAAAGGCCGATATCGGCCAGAAGCGCGTCATCCAGCCGGGCAAGGGCCGTGCGCTGGCGGCGGGCGGCAAGGCCAAGGCGGAGCGTGGCGACCAGACGGTCAAGGGGGCCCTGCGTCTCGACGTGACGGATGGTCATCGAAGAGGTGGCAACAGAGGCGAACATGGTCTTTCCTTTCAGGACATGAGCGGCGGTGATCCATCCGGGGAATTCCATCAGGACACTTGATCCTTCTATCAGAATCATCGACATTATGAAAATGAATGGTTTTGACATATGGAATCAGGATTTGTGATATGATCCGCAACCTCGACCTGACCTCGCTGCGGTCTTTCGTGGCCATCGTCGATGCGGGCGGCGTGACCCGCGCGGCCGGTTTCCTGAACCTGACTCAATCGGCGGTCAGCATGCAGATCAAGCGGCTGGAAGAGATGCTGGGCTGCGATCTTTTGGATCGGTCGGGTCGCAAGGTGGGGCTGACGGCCGAGGGCGAGCAGCTTTTGGGCTATGCGCGCAAGATGCTGGCCCTGAACGACGAGGCCTTTCACCGGCTGACCACGGATGTCCATGAGGGCGAGATCATTCTGGGCGTGCCGCATGACATCGTCTATCCGGCGATCCCGCAGGTGCTGCGGCGCTTTGCCAAGGATTATCCGAAGATGAAGGTCTCGCTGATCTCGTCCTTTACCCGCGTGCTGAAGGCGCAGTTTGCCCGGGGCGAATGTGATGTGATCCTGACGACCGAGGCCGGGGTGGAGCCCGAGGGCGAGACCATTGCCGAGTTGCCGCTGGTCTGGGTGGGGGCGCCGCAAGGCACCGCGTGGAAAAGCCGTCCCTTGCGGTTGGCCTATGAGCACAACTGCATCTTCCGGCAGGGTGTGCAGGCGGCGCTGGACCGGGCGGGCATTCCTTGGGAGATGGCCGTCGAAAGCGATTCGACCCGCACGGTCGAGGCCAGCGTCTCGGCTGATCTGGCGGTGCATACCGTGCTGGCGGGGTCAGAGCCGCCCTATGTCGAACGCATCAGCCACGGCGGGGCCTTGCCGGATCTGGCCAGGATGAAGGTCAACCTTTATGTGGCGGAACCCGCCCATTCGCCGACGATCGGCGTGCTGGCCGAGATGATCCGCCGCGCCTATGCGCAGGGCAAGGGGCGCACGGTGGTGCAGGAGCGCGAGTTGCGGCTGGTTCAGTCCTGAACCCGCACCACGACCTTGCCAGTTGATTTCCGGTCGCGCAGCAGCTCCAGCGCCTGCGGCAACTGGTCAAACGGCAGGATGTGGCTGATATGGGGGCGCAGACCGCCCTGCGCATACCAGGACAGCAGGGTTTCCAGGCTGCCGGTCAAGACCCGCGGCGCGAACTTCAGATAGCCGCCCCAGTAAAGGCCCATCACCGACAGGTTCTTGACCAGAAGCAGGTTCGCCGGCACCTGCGGCACCTGCCCGCTGGCAAAGCCGATGGCCAGCAGTCGGCCTTCGGGGCGGCAGGCCGACAGGGCCGCGTCAAAGGCGGGGCCGCCCACGGCGTCATAGACCACATCCACCCCGCCCATGGCCTTGAGCGCGGCCTTCAGGTCGGGCGTGTCGCTGTCGATCACCTCATCGGCCCCCGCATCGCGGGCGATGGCCAGTTTCTCGGCCCCCCGCGCGCTGGCGATCACCCGCGCGCCCATGCGCTTGCCGATCTCGACCGCGGTCAGCCCAACGCCACCTGCCGCGCCCAGAACCAGAAGGGTCTCGTCCGGCTGCAGTCGCGCCTTGTGGTCCAGCGCGAGATGCGAGGTGCCATAGGCGATGGGAAAGGCGGCGGCCTCGGCAAAGGGCATGACATCGGGAATCGCCACCACCCGCTCGGCCGGGGCCAGAGCCAGATCGGCCAGCCCGCCGTGGTTCACAAAGGCCATGACCCGCGTGCCCGGCGCAGGACCGGCCACGCCGGGGCCAAGCGCGCGGACGACGCCCGCGATCTCCATGCCGGGGGTATAGGGCAGCGGGGGCTTTTCCTGATACCTGCCATCGCGCATCAGAAGATCGGCAAAGTTCAGCCCGCAGGCTGCGACCTCGATCAACACCTCTCCGGGGCCCGCGACCGGCGAGGGCAGCCCGTGCTCGCAGCGGAAGGTCCCCCCAAGTTCTGTCAGCCGCCAACCTTTCATGCTGCCCTCCTGCCAAATGCCGTTGCCATGTGAAGCGGCCTGTGCGGCGGGGTCAAGTGGTGGCGCGGCGATCCGAGGGGATTCGCGTTTTGCGACAGTCTTGGCAGAGAGAAATTGCAAAATGCGCCGCAAAACGCAAATCTCCCAGAGCGCGAGTTTCGCGCGGCCTGTAAAATTCAAGCGGGCAAGCCGACCGGCCCGCGCCTCATCTTCTTCATCTGTATAATTGGACATATCCAAAAGTACAGGTTTGGCGCTTATGCCGAAGCTCTTGAAAAAGTTATTCCTTAACATGGCGAAAGACAGAAATTGGCGCGGAATTTGCTTACTCAACTGTAGGGAAGTGCCCGTAGTATTGTGTACCCTATGAAGGAATGGAGCGAGAAATGAAGCATCCTGTTGACGCCCATGTCGGCAAGCGCATCCGGCATCGCCGCTGGATGATCGCCATGACCCAGCAGCAACTTGCAGACAAGGTCGGCATCAAGTTCCAACAGATCCAGAAATATGAAACCGGCATGAACCGCGTTTCGGCGTCGCGGCTGTGGGACATTGCGGATGCGCTTGGCGTGACCATCGCCTTCTTCTTCGAAGGTCTGGCCGAAGGCGACGCCCCCAAGCCCGCCGGCAGCGATCTGATGGCCGACAAGGAAGCGCTGGAACTTGTGCGCTCCTACTATGCCATTCCCGAGGCGCAGCGTCGCCGGCTGTTCGATCTGGCGCGCGTGCTGTCGGACGCCGCCTGATCCACCGCGTCCAGCTTGACCGCAAGCCCCCGTGCCGATAGCCCGGCTGCGGGGGTTTTCATTTTCAACGAGAGGCATTCCATGGGCAGGATCGATCCGGCGGAACAGGCCGAAATCATCGCGACCGCGCAGGCGCTGGCCGATGCGGCACGGGCGGCGACGCTCATGCATTTTCGGGCACCCGGCCTGACCGCCGATACCAAGGAGGCCGAGCGGTTCGACCCCGTGACCGTCGCCGACCGCCTGTCCGAAGAACGCATGCGCGCCATTCTGGCCGAGCGTCGGCCGCAAGACGGCATCCTGGGCGAGGAATACGGGGCCAAGCCCGGAACATCGGGGCTGACCTGGGTGCTGGACCCGATCGACGGCACCCGCAGCTATCTGTGCGGCACCCCCACCTGGGGGGTTCTGATCGCCGTGGGTGACGAAACCGGTCCGCTTTATGGCGTGATCGATCAGCCTTATATCGGTGAACGGTTCGAGGGCGGTTTCGGCCGGGCCGAGGTGAACGGGCCCATGGGCCGCGCCGCGCTGCGCGCCCGTCCGGCCCGTCCGCTGTCGCAGGCGATCCTGATGACCACCTTCCCCGAGGTGGGCACGGCCGACGAAGGCGCGGCCTTTCGCCGGGTGGCCGGGCAGGCAAAGCTGGTGCGCTATGGCACCGATTGCTATGCCTATGCGCTGATCGCGGCGGGGCAGATCGATCTGGTGATCGAGGCCGGGCTTCAGGCCTATGACGTGCAGGCCCCCATCGCCGTGATCGAGGCGGCGGGCGGCATTGTCACGGATTGGGAGGGGCGCCCCGCCCATGACGGCGGCCGCATCCTTGCCGCTGCCAACCGCGAAATCCATGCCGAGGCGCTGGCGCTTTTGCGCGGATAACTCCTCGTCCGCCTGCGGCGGCTCGTCGTGGGCGGGCAGATCCATGGGGGGCTTGGCGGGGTTGCGGTCTGGCTGCTAGGGTGACCGGGCAGGCCGCGAGTCCTTCCCCCTTCTGTCGCGCCGGTGTTCCCGATCCGCCGAAGGGGTGGGCAACAAGGGGACAACCATGCCTGATATCCTGATCAAGAATGCCGATGCCGTCGTCACCATGGACGAGACCCGCCGGGAGATTTCCGGCGGTGATGTGCTGATCCGCGGCGGAGTGATCGCGGCAGTGGGGCAGGGGATTGCCGCCCCGGGGGCAGAGGTGGTGCAGGCCCGGGGTTGCGTGGTGACGCCGGGTCTCGTGAACACCCATCATCACCTGTATCAGACGCTGACCCGCGCCGTGCCGGGCGGGCAGGATGCGCTGTTGTTCGGCTGGCTGAAAACGCTCTATCCGATCTGGGCCGGCTTTGGCCCGGAAGAGATGTTCGTCTCGGCGCAGGTGGGCCTTGCCGAGCTGGCGCTGTCGGGTTGCACGCTGACCTCGGATCACCTGTACCTCTTTCCCAACGGCGCGCGGCTGGATGACACCATCGCCGCCGCGCAGGAGGTCGGGCTGCGGTTCCATCCCACCCGCGGCGCGATGAGCATCGGCGAAAGCGATGGCGGCTTGCCGCCCGATTCTCTGGTGGAGCGCGAGGAGGCGATCCTTGCCGACATGGTGCGTGTGGTGGATGCGCACCATGACCCGCGGGATGGGGCCATGGTGCGCGTGGGCCTTGCCCCTTGTTCGCCGTTTTCCGTCAGCCGCGACCTGATGCGCGATGCAGCGGTTCTGGCGCGTGACAAGCGGGTGATGCTGCACACCCATCTGGCCGAGAATGACGAGGACATCGCCTATTCGCTGGCGAAATTCGGCTGTCGTCCGGGCCAATATGCCGAGGATCTGGGCTGGACCGGCGATGATGTCTGGCATGCGCATTGCGTGAAACTTGATGCGGTCGAGATCGACCTTTTCGCGCGGACCCACACCGGGGTGGCGCATTGCCCCTGTTCCAACTGCCGCCTCGGCTCGGGCATCGCGCCGGTTCGGCAGATGCGGGATGCGGGGGTGAAGGTGGGCCTTGGCGTTGATGGTTCGGCCTCGAATGACGCGGGCAATCTGGTGCAAGAGGCCCGGCAGGCCATGCTGTTGCAGCGGGTGGCGCGCGGGGCCGATGCAATGGGCGCGCGCGAGGCGCTGGAGATTGCCACCCTTGGCGGGGCGCGGGTGCTGGGCCGGACGGATTGCGGCGTTCTGGCCCCGGGCAAGCGCGCCGATCTGGCGATCTGGGACGTCTCGGGCATCGAGGCGGCAGGGGCCTGGGACTGCGTGGCCAGCCTGATCTTTTGCGGCCCGACACGGGTGCGCGATCTGTTCGTCGAGGGGCGGGCCGTGGTGCGGGCCGGACAGATGGCGACGATCGACCTGCCCAGGGTGATCGAACGGCAGAACTGCTTGGCCCGGCGCCTTGCCGACCGGGTTTGACGGCCTGTCGCGGCGCCATGCCGCCGGGCATGGCCGCCGTGCAACGCGGCCAGCGCAGGTCAGCCGCGCTGGCCTGCGCCGTTCTTGGGCAGGAAACCGCCAGCGCGCCTTTCTGACGGCGGCATGTTGACACATGTCATTGTTTCAATTTTTTGAATGTATACCATCTGCAGCGATGGGTTTGGCATGGAGGATGACATGGCGATTTCGGGAACCCCTACGACGGCCGGCGATGATGTGGTGACGATCACGCCGACAGGCTATTACTCGGTGAATGGCGCCGATGGGGTTGATACCCTGACGCTCGGTTTTGGCAGCCTTGGGGCAGATGTTCAGCACTATTACTACAGCGGCGGCTACTATCGCTTTACAGACGATTTCCTGACCACAGTCGACTATATCGGGTTCGAGCGGTTCGACCTGACCATGGGTTCGGGCGATGATGTGCTGATCGGCGGCGATCTGGATGACCGTCTGATCGGTGGCGCAGGCAATGACTGGTTCGGTGGGCGGCTTGGGGCCGACACGATCACCGGCGGCAGCGGGACGGACCGTTGGGAGGTTGATTACAGCACGGTCGTCGCCAATGTCGCCTTGACGCTTTCGGCCAGCGCCACCGCCACGGTTGCGGGAACGGGGGCAAAGATCTCGGGCATCGAGGCGGTGACGATGACCACCGGTGCCGGCGCGGATCGCATCAACACCGAAGCCTTGGGTGGCAATGACACGGTTCTCAGCGGCGCGGGCAACGATGTGGTGGCCCTTGGGCGCGGCATCGATCTTGCCAATGGCGGCGAGGATGAAAGCGGCGAGGATCAGGACATCTTGCAGATGAACTGGTCGGCCATGACCAATCCGACGATGGGGATCAGCCACGCCTATTATTCCGGCGGCTACTACCGGTTCAGCAACGGGGTGGACCAGCTGGATTATCAGGGCTTCGAGAGGTTCAACCTGACCGGCGGCGCGGGCCATGACTCGCTTGTCGGCGGCGAACTGAACGACACGCTGACCGGCAATCAGGGCAATGACACGCTGGTGGGCGGCCGTGGGGATGACTCCCTTGCCGGCGGCGCGGGCAACGACCTGTGGCGCGCCGACGTGTCGGATCGCTATTCGCTGACCGTGGTCGACCTTGTCGCCCAGACCACCAACTATGGCACTGTCCTGTCGGGCATCGACCGGCTTGATTACACCGGCGGCAATGCCGCCGACCGCGTGACCGCCCTGGCCGGCGTGTTCGATGACGTGATCAACACCGGTGCGGGCAACGATACCGTGGTGACCGGCCGCGGGGTTGACCAGTCGCATGCCGGCGACGGCACGGCTGACAAGCTGGTGATGGACTGGAGCGGCATTGCCAATGACAACCATGGCATCAGCCACGCCTATTATTCGGGTGGGTATTACCGCTATCAATCGGCCAGCGGCGACCTGCTGGATTATCAGGGCTTTGAAGTTTACGACATGACCGGCGGTGCCGGCAGTGACGCCTTGGTTGGCGGGGCGATGAATGACACGCTGCGCGGCAACGCCGGCGATGACACCCTCAGCAGCGGCATCGGCGATGCCCTGATCGATGGCGGTGATGGCAATGACCTGTGGGTGGCCGACATCTCGGCGCAGGGCAAGGCCGTGTTCAACGCCAAGCTCAGCCAGACGACGGCGCAGGTCGGCGGCATCGGCTTGTCGATCCTGCGGGTCGAGCAGCTTAGCCTGGCCACCGGCAACGGCGGCGACAACATCAGCACGTCGGGCTATGCGCTGAACGACTGGATCTCGACCTCGGGGGGCGCCGATACCGTGGACGGCGGGCTGGGCCGTGACACGATGGACGGCGGCCTTGGCACCGACATCCTGAAGCTGAACTATTCCGCGGCCACGTCGGTGGTTTACAACGCCTATTACTCGGGCGGCTATTATCGCTATCAACAGGCCGATGGTTCGAACTGGGCCGAATGGATCAACTTCGATCGCTTCAACATCACCGGCGGCATCGCCAATGACCGGCTTGACGGCGGCGGGGCGGCCGACACGCTGACCGGCGGGGCGGGCGACGACGTGCTCAACGGTGGGGCCGGCAAGGATGTGATTGCCGGTCAGGCCGGCAATGACACCTACATCGGCAACTACGCCAGCTTTGCCGGTGCCATCGGCCTGCAACTCAGCGCGACCGGCGGCGGCACCGTCACCGGGCCGGGCACCAAGCTGACCGGCATCGAGAATGTGAGCCTGACCACCGGCGCCGGCAATGACAACATCAACCTGTCGGCGGCCAAGGGAAATGACGCGGTCTATACCGGGATCGGGGATGACGTCATCAACGTCGGCCTCGGCATGAACGAGGTGGTTGATGGCGGCGTGGGGACTGACGTGCTGACCCTGAATGCCGGCATGGCGACCTCGGGCCTCAGGATGGCCTATTACAGCGGTGGCTACACCCGCATCAACTCGACCGACGGCAAATACATTGCCGACTTCGCCGGGATCGAGCGGCTGAACCTCACCGGCGGCAAAGGCAGTGACCGGCTTTACGGCTTTGATCTGAACGACACGCTGAGCGGCGGTGCCGGCACCGACTTCCTCAATGGCGGCAAGGGCAACGACCGCCTGACCGGCGGCGCGGCGGCCGATGCCTTCGTGTTCTCCGATCTGGCCAATGCTGGGCGCGATCTTGTCACCGACGGGGCCAGCGGCGACCTGATCCGGTTGACCGGGCTGACCCTGGTCGGCAGCGTGCAGGCCGGATCAGGCAGCTCGGCGACCACCGGGCAGGTGTTCGTCAGCGCGGCTTCGGGTGTCACCACGCTGCAGATCGGGCTTGATTCGACCGCCGGCGCCGATCTGGTGATCGACCTGACCGGCACCTTCGGGGCTGGCAACTTCAGCCTCTCGGGGTCGGACATCCTCTTCGTCTGATCCTTGCAGGCGCTGCAAGGCAATGGCAGGGGCCGGGGTTTCCCGGCCCTTTTCCCATCTGCGGCGGCATTTCGGCAACGCCTGTGGCCAAACCGCAGCTTCCCCGCCTTTGGCTTTTGCGCATGGCCGCCTCAGGCGTTATGAAGGCGGCATGATCGCCCACGGAACCCTTTTCCGCCTGCCCCGACGCCGACGCCTCACCGCGTAAGCGCCCGATCAGCCGTGGCCAAAGGCCACCCGCGCCCTTCCAGCATTGACCTTTCGTTCCGGCCTTGGCATCCCTTGGCCTTCCCTGAAGGAACCCTGCCCATGATTTCCGCCGTTCTGCCCACCTACAACCGTGCCCCC